>ENA-OPEV01001461-OPEV01001461.1-human-gut-metagenome-genome-assembly--contig:-NODE-1461-length-13090-cov-3.272804_pt1 | contig 13090 bp, 8 predicted proteins | sample MGYA00241637_ERZ501537 | MGnify/ENA primary metagenome ERZ501537 (study PRJEB25962, sample SAMEA1972159) | human gut metagenome | biome: human gut; feature: human-associated habitat; material: faeces...
TCCTTAGCAGCCAGACGAACACAGTCATCATAGTTCATTTCCTGAATGTCTACCTGAGCGCCCTCTTTTGCGATGTTCTCAAGACGGGTCTGTGTGGTGCCCTTTGGCATATGTACGACAGCCTTCTGGCCCAGACGGTTTGCAGCCCATGCAACGCCGCGTCCGTGATTTCCGTCGGTAGCTGTAAAGAAGGTAGCCTGACCAAATTCCTCTCTTAATTTTTCAGAGGTAAGAACGGAGTAGGGAAGTTCGGAAACATCCTTTCCTGTTTCCTTTGCAATGTAGCGCGCCATTGCGAAGGAGCCGCCAAGTACCTTAAATGCATTAAGGCCGAAACGGTAAGACTCATCTTTTACATAAACTTCCTTTACTCCCAGATAGGAAGCCATGTTTGGAAGTTTTGTAAGAGGAGTTTGGCTGTACTGCGGGAAGCTTTCGTGGAATGCTCTTGCTTTTTTAATCTCCTCTAATCCCATGATGGAAAGATTTTTGTCTTCTGTCTTCGGCATGTGGTTGACCGCCCACAGAATTTTCTGATCCATGATACTTTGTCCTCCTTATTTGTGTGGTTTAAGATGATTTGCGGCTGTTTACATCGATGTAGCTGTACAGGGTAAACTTGGAGATCCCAAAATACTTTGAAACCTTGTCGCCTGATTTTGTAATAAGAAAAGCGCCTGCATCGTTGAGAAATTGAATCGCTGTTACCTTTTCTTCCTTATTCATCAGAGCGGCGGGTTTGCCCACCAGTGCTACGGACTGTTCAATCAGTGTATCCAGCAGATCATTTACATTATGTACGATCTGTTCCGGCTGCTGCTTTGGACTGCTTCCCTGCTCGGTATCAATAAGAGAGCGGATGGAGCGGTCAACGGTCATAAGGCCGGTGATATCATAATTGATGGCGAAAATGTAGTCTATAGCGGTATCCTCTTCATTTCTTATGAAGAATGTGCTGGATTTTAAAATCTTTCCATTTGATGTGCGCGTCAGATAGCCTACATGATCCTTTAACAAAGCAGGGTCCTTGTGGAGCGTCTCCAGGACGATCTTTGAAGGGCCGTCGCCTTCCCTGCGGTTTGTCACATGGCCGTTGTTGATATGTACGACCGAATGTTCCAGATCGTGCCGTTTTAAGTCGTGGATCACGATCTCGCAGTCAGGTCCGAACTGCTTTGCAAGGCCGTCGGCAATCTGCTTCAGCAGATTCAGAGTATATGCCATAGCCTTACCTCCCGTCATATTCTAGATGATGTGTATATGGTTACTTTGTACAATGATACTTTGCAAAATGCAACCGCATTGTTTATGATTCCATCATAGCACAAAAAAATGTAATTGCAAGAGGTTTTTACAAAAAAATTTTGTATAACTAAAAAAAATTGTATTTTACCCTTGCAAATGGACTTTTATAGTGTTACTATAAGGGTAATAAAACAAAAAAGGAGAGAGTACCATATGCTGATGATCGGAAATGGACGTCTTGTTACAAGAGACGCCGAACAGCCATTTTTTGAGAACGGGGCAGTAGTGATCGACGGAACCACAGTTAAGAAGGTGGGCGATCTGGAAACCCTGAAAAAAGAGTTCCCTGACGCCGAGTTTGTTGACGCAAAGGGGGGCGTCATCATGCCGGCTTTCATTAATACCCATGAGCATATCTACAGCGCCATGGCAAGAGGCCTTAGCATTAACGGATATGATCCAAAAGGATTTTTAGATATCCTGGACGGAATGTGGTGGACCATCGACCGCCATCTGACCAATGAGCAGACACGCCAGAGTGCCAGAGTTACCTATATGGACTGCATCAAAAATGGCGTGACTACCGTATTTGACCATCACGCAAGCTTTGGCGAGATCAAGGACAGCCTGTTTGCCATCGAGGACGCTGCGAAGGAGTTTGGTCTGCGTACCTGCCTGTGCTATGAGATTTCAGACCGTGACGGCATGGACAAGGCAAGAGAGTCTGTGATGGAAAATGCCAGATGGATCCGCCATGCCCTTGCAGATGATACAGATATGATTGCCGGTATGATGGGCATGCATGCACAGTTTACCATCTCTGATGAAACGATGGATCTGGCAGCTGCCAACAAGCCTGAGGAGGTAGGCTATCACATCCATGTAGCTGAGGGAATTGAGGATCTCCATGACTGTTTAAAGAAATACGGAAAGCGCATTGTAGACCGTCTGATGGACAAAAATATTCTGGGAAGCAAAACCCTTCTGGGCCACTGCATCTATGTAAATCCTCATGAAATGGAATTAATTAAGGAAACGGATACGATGGTAGTGCACAATCCTGAGTCCAATATGGGCAATGCCTGTGGCTGTCCTCCAACCATGGAGATTGTTCACAGAGGCATTCTTACAGGTCTTGGAACAGACGGCTATACTCAGGATATATTAGAGTCTTACAAGGTGGCAAATGTTCTTCACAAGCATCATCTCTGTGACGCTAACGCGGCCTGGGGCGAGGTTCCGCAGATGCTCTTCGAGGGCAATGCAAAGATTGCCAACCGCTATTTTAAAAAGCAGCTGGGCGTATTAAAGGAGGGCGCAGCCGCAGATGTGATCGTAACAGATTACATACCAAGAACCCCAATGAACGCATCCAATGTAAACAGCCATATCTTATTCGGCATGACCGGACGCAGCGTTGTGACTACGGTCTGCAACGGAAAGATCCTGATGAAGGACAGGGAGCTGCTTGGCATTGATGAAGAGAAGGTTCTCTATGAAGTAAGGAACGCAGCCGCAGATCTGGCAAAATCCATCAACGGCTGATTATAATCCATCAAAGAAAATAAAACAAGTGCCGATTACAGGGCGGCGGGAAAGCAGCCCCCCGGTCTTTTATGGCCGGGCGGCTGAGCCGGACAAGAGAAGGAAAATGGATGTTTCCGGTGCTGGGACCTGGTCGTGTGAAGGAGGAAAAATATGAGCGACATTATGACACCCATTCCTTTTGGAAAACTGATGAACTGGATTCTTGAAGAGCATAAGAAGGGCTCCATTTTCGGAATTAAAAAGCCTTTTGCCGCTGATCCAAAGAAGATGAGCACCATTTTCGGAAGAGGTCTTGAAACTCCCTTCGGACCTGCAGCAGGTCCCCATACGCAGCTTACACAGAATATTGTGGCATCCTATGTGGCCGGTAGCCGCTTCTTTGAGTTAAAGACCGTGCAGAAATTAGACGGCGAGGATCTTCCCGTATCCAAACCCTGTATCAAGGCAGATGATGAGTGCTATAACTGTGAGTGGTCTACAGAACTCTATGTGCCTCAGGCATATGATGAGTATATCAAGGCGTGGTTCGCCTGCAAGGTGCTGGCAAGGGAGTACGGCCTTGGCTCTATGGATGGGTTCCAGTTTAATATGTCTGTGGGATATGACTTAGAGGGCATTAAGACAGAGAAAATCGACCGTTTTATCGAAGGCATGAAGGATGCTTCTGAGGCTCCGATTTTTGCAGAATGCCGTCAGTGGCTCTTAGACAATCTGGATCGCTTTGAAAACCTGACCAAGGAAGATGTAGAGGGAATCTCTCCAAATGTGTGCAACTGCATTACCCTTTCTACCCTTCACGGATGTCCTCCACAGGAAATCGAGCGCATTGCCAGATATCTGATCGAGGAAAAGCACGTACATACCTTTATCAAATGCAATCCTACGCTTCTTGGATATGAATATGCAAGACGCATTATGGATGAGATGGGTTATGATTATGTAGCCTTCGGTGATTTCCATTTCAAGGATGACCTTCAGTATGAGGATGCAGTTCCCATGTTAAAGAGATTGCAGGCTCTGGCAGATGAGAAGAGACTGGAATTCGGCGTAAAGATCACCAACACCTTCCCGGTAGATGTAAAGCAGAACGAGCTTCCAAGCGAAGAGATGTATATGTCCGGAAAATCTCTTTATGCCCTGTCTCTGTCCGTAGCATTAAAGCTGGCAGATGACTTTGGCGGAAAGCTTCGGATTTCCTATTCCGGCGGTGCGGATTACTTTAATATTGAAAAGATCGTGGATGCGGGTATCTGGCCTGTAACCATGGCAACTACCATGTTAAAGCCCGGAGGCTATCAGAGACTGGAGCAGATCGGAAGAATCTTTGAGGCAAAGCAGGCTCCTGTATTTGAGGGCGTGGATGCCGCAAAGGTAAGAGCTCTGGTAGAGGGTGCAAGAACCGATAAGCATCATGTAAAGGCTGTAAAGCCTCTTCCGTCCAGAAAGGTAAACCGTCCGGTTCCGCTGGTAGACTGCTTTATTGCACCCTGTCAGGAGGGCTGTCCCATCCATCAGGATATTACCCGGTATCTGCAGCTGGCAGGAGAGGGCAAGCATGAGGAAGCGCTGAAGGTTATCTTAAATAAGAATCCTCTTCCTTTTATCACAGGTACGATCTGTGCTCATAACTGTATGAGCAAATGTACCAGAAACTTCTATGAGACAGCTGTCAATATCCGCAGAACCAAGTTAGAGTGCGCCGAGGGCGGCTATGAGGCAGTGATGAAAGAGCTTAAGGCTCCGGCTGTTTCTTCTGATAAGAAGGCGGCTGTAGTAGGAGGAGGCCCTGCAGGTCTGGCAGCAGCGTTCTTCTTAGCCAAGGGCGGAATGAAGGTAACTGTATTTGAAAAGGAAGAGAAAATGGGCGGTGTTGTCCGCAACGTAATCCCGGGCTTCCGTATTCCTGACAGCGCCATTGACAATGATGTAGAGATCGTTAAGGCTATGGGAGCAGAGCTGGTAACCGGAAGGGAGATCCAGTCTGTTGAAGAGCTTAAGAAGGATTACGACTATGTGGTTCTGGCTCTGGGAGCTTCTGAGCCGGGCGTACTGAAGTTAGAGGCAGGCGAGCCGGTTAATGCCCTTGAATTTTTAGCACAGTTTAAGGCAACCGACGGAAAGGTTGACCTGGGCAAAAACGTAGTAGTGATCGGCGGCGGAAATACAGCTATGGATACAGCAAGAGCTGCAAAGCGCAACGCAGGCGTTGAAAAGGTTTCTCTGGTATACAGAAGAACCAGACGCTATATGCCTGCGGATGAGGAAGAGCTGGTAATGGCAATCGAGGACGGCGTAGAGTTTGCAGAGCTTCTCTCTCCGGTCCGTCAGGAAAACGGTGTACTCATCTGTAAAAAGATGGTTCTGGGCGATATTGATGCCAGCGGCCGCAGAGGCGTTGTTGAGACAGATGAGATCGTAGAGGTTCCGGCAGATACTGTAATCGCAGCAGTAGGCGAGAAGGTTCCTTCCGGCTTCTATGAAGCAAACGGTATTGCCCTGGATTCCAGAAAGCGTCCTCAGGTAAATCAGGATACACTGGAAACCTCCCTTAAGGGCGTGTATGCAGTGGGAGACGGCCTCTTCGGACCTGCTACTGTAGTAGAAGGCATCCGGGACGGAAAGAAGGCTGCAGAGGCTATTATCGGAAGAGATCTTTCCGAGGATATCTTTAAGATGTCTGATGAAGAGGTTATCACGTACCGTAAGGGAAATCTGGCAGAAGAGGATGAAAGCAGAACAGACAGCGGAAGATGCCTTTCCTGCAACAGCTACTGTGAGAACTGTATGGAGGTCTGCCCCAACCGTGCAAATATTGCCCTTGTAGTTCCGGGCATGGAGAAGCATCAGATTATCCATGTGGACTATATGTGTAACGAGTGCGGAAACTGCCGCAGCTTCTGTCCATGGGACAGCGCTCCATATCTTGACAAGTTCACTCTCTTTGCAAATGAGGCAGATATGGCAGACAGCACTAATCAGGGCTTTGCAGTGTTAGATGCTGAAAAGGGAGCATGTAAAGTACGGCTTCAGGGAAATGAGTTTGCTTACCAGACCGGAACAGCAGATGAGAGAGTTCCTGAGGGAATTGCAAAGATCATTGAAACTGTAATCCGGGATTACAGCTATCTGATTCTGTAATTCGTGATATTTGGGAAAAAGGACAGAACTTCGATGAAAAGCTGAAAGCAGGCCCGGAGGGGAGGAGGATTTCCCTCCGGGCCTGATACACAAGGCATTTGTTAAAAAAGTAACGTTATATTCGAGAGGGTATAACGAAAAAAGGAGAAGCCATGGCAAGGGAAAAGACATTAAAGGCAGTGTATACATTTCACACTACAACAGAAGCCATGAAAATGGAGCAGTGTGCCAGGGAGCATGGGATTCCCGGCCGTCTGATCCCTGTTCCCAGGCAGATCAGCGCAGGCTGCGGGATGGCATGGGCGGCTCCGGCTGAAGCAAAAGCAAGAACAGATGAAGAAATTCGTTTGTCAGATGTAGAAGTGGAGGGAGTTTATGAGCTCTTATTGTAAAGTATGGATCAACGGACAGGAAGTGGAAGCAGATGAAGAGCGGAAACTGATGGACGTACTTAGAAATGATCTGCGTTTGAAATCAGTAAAGGATGGCTGCTCTGAGGGCGCCTGCGGTACCTGTACAGTGCTGATCGACGGAAAAGCAACCAAGTCCTGTGTACAGAAAATGGGTCGTCTGGCAGGAAAACACATTTTAACGGTAGAGGGTTTAAGCCAGAGAGAAAAGGATGTGTATGTATATGCCTTTGGAGAAACGGGAGCGGTTCAGTGCGGTTTCTGTATTCCGGGAATGGTGATCTGCGCCAAAGGGCTTCTGGATGTAAATCCCGATCCCAGCCGTGTGGAGATTGCCTATGCGATCCGCAATAACTACTGCCGGTGTACCGGATATAAAAAGATTATAGATGCGATCCAGCTGGCAGCTAAGATGCTGCGGGAGGATATCGCTCCGGCGGAGCAGGAGAAGATGATCAGGGTGGGAAGCAGGGTCCACCGGATCGATGCTGAGGGAAAGGTACTGGGAACAGGAAAATATGTAGATGATCTGGATAAGGTGGATTTTCCGGAAATGATCTACGGAAGTGCTGTACGCTCCAAATATCCCAGAGCCATTGTAAAGGCTATTCATACGGAGAAGGCAAAAGCCCTTCCCGGCGTTGTCTGCGTGCTGACAGCTGATGACGTTCCCGGAAAGAACAAGGTAGGTCACTTAAAGCAGGACTGGGATACCATGATCGCAGTGGGAGATACCACACGGTATCTGGGAGACGCAATCTGCCTCGTAGCGGCTGAGACACCGGAGATTCTGGAGCAGGCAAAGGCTCTGGTAGAGGTGGAGTATGAGAAGTTAAAACCTGTGACCTGTCCGGCAGAGGCTATGGAAGAGGGAGCTCCCCTTGTACATTCCACAGGAAATATTTTAAGCCATGAGCATCTGGTGAGGGGAAATGCAGATGAAGTGATTGCTGCATCCCAATACAAAGTAACCCGCCATTATGAGACTCCCTGGACAGAGCATGCATTTTTGGAGCCTGAATGTGCAGTTTCCATGCCATTTGACGGCGGCGTGCTGATTTATTCTACCGATCAGGGTACCTACGATACCCGTCATGAAACTTCTATCCTTTTGGGCCTTCCTCCGGAAAAGGTAATCGTAGAAAATATGCTGGTAGGCGGCGGCTTCGGCGGCAAGGAGGACGTAACGGTTCAGCATCAGGCAGCGCTGATTGCCTATATTACAAAGAGGGCCGTTAAGGTAAAGCTGACCCGTAAGGAAAGTATTCTGGTGCATCCAAAGCGTCATCCCATGAGCATTGACCTGACAACTGCCTGTGATGAAAACGGCCGTCTTACAGCTATGAAGGCTGTGGTAGTGGCTGATACGGGAGCTTACGCATCTCTTGGAGGGCCGGTGCTCCAGAGAGCCTGTACCCATGCAGCAGGACCGTATAATTATCAGGTGATCGACATTGACGGAAAGGCAGTTTACACCAACAATCCGCCTGCGGGAGCTTTCAGAGGCTTTGGCGTGACACAGACCTGTTTTGCAACGGAGATGAATATCAATCTTCTGGCAGAGATATGCGGTATGGATCCCTGGCAGTTCCGTTACCTGAATGCAATCCGTCCGGGACAGGTGCTGCCGAATGGACAGATTGCAGATCCTTCTACCGGTCTGGCAGAGACCCTGGAGGCAGTAAAGGATATTTACTACAGCCATCCTTATGTGGGAATCGGCTGTGCCATGAAGAATGCCGGCGTAGGAGTGGGACTTCCGGATACAGGCCGTGTACGTCTGATCGTAGAGGGCGGAAAGGTTCATATCCATTCTGGCGCCTCCTGTATCGGACAGGGCGTTGGAACGGTTCTGGTACAGATGCTGGCAGAAAGTGCAGGCATCAGTATGGATGAGATTGAGTATCACCGTCCAAATACCTCCATGGCTCCTGATTCGGGAACTACCTCAGGTTCCAGACAGACACTGGTAACAGGAGAAGCCTGCAGAAGGGCTGCCAAGGATTTAAGAAGGGCTCTTTTTGAGGCAACCGGACGCAGTTATGAAGCAACGGAGATGCCAAGCGCATACCTGTCCAATGTAATGGTGGCAAAGGAAAGCCCGGAGACGGCGGCTGTTACCTTTACGGCTGAAGAAGTGGCTCTGTTAAATGGAAAAGAATTCTACGGCGAATATCTGGCAAAGACAGATAAGATGGGCGCTGATGTAGAGTATCCGGTATCCCATGTGGCTTACGGCTATGCGACCCAGCTGTGCATCTTAAAAGAGGACGGAACCATTGAAAAAATGGTGGGCGCCCATGATGTGGGAAAAGTTGTAAATCCAAAGAGTGCAGAGGGGCAGGTAGAAGGCGGAATCGTTATGGGCTGCGGCTATGCGCTGACAGAGCAGTATCCCTTAAAAGACTGCGTACCTACAGCCAAGTATGGAACTCTGGGACTGTTCCGTGCAGATAAGGCTCCTGAGGTAGAGTCTATAATTGTTGAAAAACCGGGAGTGGATGTAGCCTTCGGAGCCATCGGTATCGGTGAGATTACCTCTATTCCTACAGCTCCCGCAGTGGCAGGCGCTTACTATAAGTGGAATCAGATTTTTGAGACAGAACTGCCTCTTAAGAATACGCCATATGCAAAAAAGAAGTGAAATCCTGCAATATGATGCAGATAAATGATGTGAATATGTGATGATAGGAAAACCGCCCCGGTCTTGTCGGATGAATGATCCGTCAAAGACCGGGGCGGTTTTCGGCTGTGGTTTATTTCTTTTTCAGAGGCGGTTCGTCCTCACGGAGCTGATCTGCAATTTTTTCGATCAGGCGCATTTTCAGATATACATCAAAGGACAGTTCGCATATAAAGGAAAAAAGACGCAGATACTCCTGTTCTCCTTCCCTGGCGGGACAGTCCTTAAAGGTGTCCATAGCACGGGAAAATTTGGCGGAAACATCTGCCTTTAAGTGCTCCATCTCACGCTCCTCCAAAGAAGAGACCTCACGGTAAATATCTTCCAGAGAAAGCCCGGAGGACTGGCTTCCGGAAGAAAAATGTCTGGACGTAATGGGACCGAAAAAGGTTTCGATATCATGGAAGGACAGAAGATTTTTAAAATAGTAGATAAAGATCAGCATCAGCATATGATCTCTGGAATATTTTTTCTTTACCGGAGGAGGCAGAAGGTTGTTTTTGGCGTAATTGTTGATCATGGTCTTTGTTAAGACCTTGTCCTCTTCATAGCGCTTGGAGTCCTTTAAATGCTCCTCCATAAAGGTAGTTACCTGATCCATATACAGGTCAATGTTCGGAATTTCCTCAGGCGTTACATGAGTCTGGGAGTTTAGAAATTCCATAAGGCCTGAGAGCTGTTCAGCGTTCGATTTCATCTATATTCACCTCGGTTTGACACATGATGTTGTATTGCTGTATCTATTATATAGTATTAAAAACCAGATGGCAAGAGGAATCGCGAAAGGACTTTTCCTGGGTCATCACTTATGCTATACTGTTTGGAGGCGAAAATGACAGAAATAAAAAGGCGGTACATTTATGAGTATTTATGATACATTAAATCCCATGCAGAAGGAGGCAGTGCTTCACACCGAAGGTCCTCTCCTTATTCTGGCGGGAGCCGGATCGGGGAAGACCCGGGTACTGACCCACCGGATTGCATACCTGATCGAGGAAAAAGAGGTCAATCCCTGGAATATCCTGGCTATTACCTTTACGAATAAGGCGGCGGGAGAGATGCGGGAGAGAGTGGATTCTCTGGTGGGCTTTGGAGCGGAAAGCATCTGGGTCAGCACCTTTCATTCTACCTGTGTGAGGATTCTGCGGCGCTATATTGAACATCTGGGATATACCACCAGCTTTTCCATCTATGACAGCGACGACCAGAAGACGCTGATGAAGCAGGTGTTTAAGACGCTGGATATTGATACAAAGCAGTATAAGGAACGTTCGGTACTGGGAATTATTTCCTCTGCCAAGGATAAGCTGATCTCTCCGGAGGAATTTCTTCTGAATGCAGGACAGGATTTCCGTCAGAAAAAGGTAGGGGAGATTTACAGGGAATATCAGAATCAGCTGAAAAAGAACAATGCTCTGGATTTTGATGATCTGATTGTAAAAACAGTGGAGTTATTTCAAAATGACAGCCAGATTCTGGATTACTACCAGGAACGGTTCCGATATATTATGGTAGATGAGTATCAGGATACCAATACGGCTCAGTTTAAGCTGATCAGCCTTCTGGCATCCAAATATGGGAATCTGTGTGTGGTAGGTGATGATGACCAGTCCATTTACCGGTTCAGAGGGGCGGATATTGAAAATATTTTAAGCTTTGAGCAGACATTTCCCGGCGCCAGAGTGATTAAGCTGGAGCAGAATTACCGGTCTACCCAGAATATTCTGGATGCGGCTAACGGTGTGATCCGCCACAACAGAGGAAGAAAGGAAAAATCCCTGTGGACAGCCAACGGAACAGGAGATGAGATCCTGTTTAAACAGTTTGATGATGCAAGGGATGAGGCGGATTATATTGCCCGTCAGATCAGAGACAGTGAGTTTTCCTATCAGGATCAGGCGGTACTTTACCGTACCAATGCCCAGTCCCGTCTGTTAGAGGAGCGGTGTATTTTTTACAATGTGCCATACCGGCTGGTGGGAGGCGTGAATTTCTACCAGAGAAAGGAAATCAAGGATATTCTGGCTTATTTAAAGACTGTTGCCAATGGTGTAGACGATCTTTCCGTTCTGAGAATTATTAATGTGCCGAAGAGAGGAATTGGAGCAACATCCATGGGAAGGGTGACGATGTTTGCCTCAGAACATGGCATGAGCCTTTACAGTGCTCTTAGGGAAGCGAGAATGGTGCCGGGGCTTGGAAAAGCAGTTGAGAAAATCGGTCGTTTTATTTCTCAGATGGAGTGCTTTCGGGCAATGGCTCAGTCGGAAGAATATTCCATTCAGGATCTGATTGAGGCGATTCTGGAGGAAACGGGATATGAGGAGGAGTTAAAGGCAGAGGGTGAGATTGAAGCGGAGACCCGTATAGAAAACATCCAGGAGCTGATCAATAAGGCAGCCGCCTATGAGGAGGATTCACAGCATCCTTCTCTGGATGAATTTTTAGAGCAGGTAGCGCTGGTGGCTGACATTGATAACGTAGATTCCTCAGAAGACAGGGTAACGCTTATGACCCTTCACAGCGCCAAGGGACTGGAGTTTCCCAAAGTATATCTGGCAGGTATGGAGGATGGGCTGTTTCCGGGAATGATGGCCGTTTCTTCGGATGACCCCACGGATATGGAGGAAGAGCGGAGGCTGTGCTATGTGGGGATTACCAGAGCCAAAAAGGAGCTTGTGATTACTGCGGCCAGAAAGCGGATGACCCACGGAGAAACGCGCTACTGTAAACCCAGCCGTTTTGTGGAGGAAATCCCGGCAGAGCTTCTTAAGGAGGAGAGGCTGGAGCCGGTGCTTGGAAGTGCGAGAGGGGCAGATAGTTTTGGCGGAGCGTCAGGACGATTTGGAGCTGGAGAAGAGGGACTTCCCTGGAATCAGCCGGGAAGCGGCACGGTAAGCACCTTTGGAAAGGGGTACAATGCCTATGCTTCAAAAACGGCAGGTTTTGGAACGGCAAATGCGGGCTTTAAAGGTGGTAAAGGCGGCCTTGGCAGCGGTCAGAGCTTTGGGACGAACCCCGGCTTTGGAAAGTCATTTACAGTTCAAAAGGCAGCGTCACTGGATTATAAAGAGGGCGACCGGGTTCACCACGACCGGTTCGGAGACGGCACAGTAAAGGAAATTGTGGACGGAGCCAGAGATTACGAGGTGACAGTAGAATTTGATACAGGTGGTCAGAGAAAAATGATGGCCTGCTTTGCAAAGCTGAAAAAAATATAAATGTTCAGATATCTGGCAGAAAATTGGAAAAACTGAAAAGAAATGGGATAGTAAAAACAATGATTCCATGCTATAATAAGTTATAGCGAAGCGCCGGGCAGCTAAAATGGGGTTGCGTGCGGATGAACCGTTCCAAATCCCGGCTTCCCGTTATTGCAAGAAAGGACGGATATGCCATGAATCGTTTTGACAGAGACAGACTGGATGCCATGGGAAAAGAAGCATTAAGCCGTGTAGAGGAGCTGATGAATACCAGCCGGATCAACGAACTGATGCACAAAAGAGAAGAGGATGAAAAAAAGAGAAACTGCATTCTCTGGATTCTGGCTATTATCGGAGCTGCCGTAGCCGGTATTGCCTATGCCGTATACCGTTTCTTTACACCTGATTATCTGGAAGATTTTGAGGATGATTTCGACGACGATTTCGACGATGATTTCTTCGAGGATGAGGAGTCTGTAAAGAAGGCAGAGGAAAAGAAGGAAGAAAAAGAAGAGGATCAGGAAGCATAATTATCCTCCAAACAGCGCGTAACAGCCGGGAACAAAAGGCGAAAAGAGCCGGATCCGTTTCCGGCTGTTTCTTTGAAACAGACATAAGAGGTAAGGAGTAAACGTATTGAAAAAGGGAGATATCTGCGAAGCAGTTGTAGAAAAAATTGATTTTCCAAATAAAGGGATTCTTCATGTGGATGGAGAGCGGGTCATTGTAAAGAATGCAGTTCCCGGTCAGAAGGTTCGTTTTGTGATCAATAAAAAAAGAAAGGGAAAGTGTGAAGGCCGCCTGTTGGAGGTGGTGGAGCACTCACCGATTGAGCAGCCGGATAGGGCCTGTCCCCATGGCGG
>ENA-OPEV01001465-OPEV01001465.1-human-gut-metagenome-genome-assembly--contig:-NODE-1465-length-13071-cov-3.389213_pt1 | contig 13071 bp, 14 predicted proteins | sample MGYA00241637_ERZ501537 | MGnify/ENA primary metagenome ERZ501537 (study PRJEB25962, sample SAMEA1972159) | human gut metagenome | biome: human gut; feature: human-associated habitat; material: faeces...
AGTGATACCCGTACCGGTTCGATTCCGGTCTGCGGCAGATTATTATATGCTTCAATTCTTTTCTAAGAATTGAAGCATTTTTCCTTTTACAGGGAATTCTTATACGCAACGTAAAAATACTTCGCGAGAATAGCACTTGCTATATTTCCGACACTTACGTTACAGCTAAAATATTGTGAGAACAATGGGAAGATGGTCAGATAATGAAAATTATCAGACCATCTTCCTGATATTCAAAAAAATAACTGTTCCTAAAAGATACAATGTCTTTTCGGTTAAATTCTCTATATGCAATAGAATATTACAGAAATGTTTTTGTTTCCGATGAGCAGGTCAGACGAGAAAGATCTGTAGATTAGAACCTGTACAAGTCTACAGTTATCGAGTAGGGGATGCAGTCTTCTCTTGAAATATGATGAATAAACTGGAACCAGTTTACTATCGACAAAACGGTTTAATATAAACTACCGCCTTCCTGATTTTTCAGATACCAATACAGAATATCAATAAAAGCAGTCACGGAAGGAGCTTTCTGCAGTGGATAAGGAGACATTGTCAGCAGTTTTTCACGATTTGGCGAATTCCAACAGGCGTTGATTGCTGTTCGGATGTTACGTTCAATACAACTGTATGTAGTTCCATAACGTGCTGCAATAACCGGAAAAATAGATTTACTCATGTAGAGTAAATCTATTTTTCTGATCAGTGATTGCGAGTTCCAGTGCAGCAATCAGGAAAAAGTAACCTTTGTAAGTTCTTTTGATTCCAAGTTCAATCGGAAGATCTGCAATTATTTTTGTATTTACCATAGGAATCTCCTTTCTTAAGATTATTTTGTTGGTCTGTATGTGTCTGTGTGTTCTTTCTTATACTAATAACACGGAGAAATCAGTATTTATGTCAAAAAAAATTAAAAAAAGTTCAAAAAGGATACAGAATGTCGTCTTTTCCTTAAAAAGACAGGGAAAACAGGAGAAAAAGGAGTATGGGATTGCGGACTGAAATGGAAAAGGGTATAATGAGATGAATAAAAGATTCTGATTAGTGACAGAAAGAATAGAGAAAATTATGTGGATAAGAACAATAAAAGGATTAAAAAATCCTAAAAAACGTATACGAGTTTCTTTGCTTATATTGTATGATATTCTTGTTATTGGGATTTCAGAGTATACGGCATTGTTGATTCGATTTGAATTCCATCCGGGAATGATAAGGAAACCATTTCTTGAGTCTATGATTCATTATACACCAATTAATATAGGGTGTACGCTGATTATTTTTGCACTGTTCAGTTTATATGAGAGCCTGTGGCGATATGCCAGTGTTACAGAACTTTTAAACCTGGTTTTATCGTGTATAGTATCAGCAATGTTTCAACTGGTGGGAATGTATATGATGGGATACCATCTTCCAAGATCCTATTATATTCTGTATTTGTTGGTATTATTACCACTTATGATGGCAGGGAGATTTTCGTATAGACTGCTTCGTATTTTCAAGCAGAAAGTATATACAGATCATCTGGAAAAACCTATTATTACCATGGTGATCGGAGCGGGGGATGCAGGAACGTTGATTATCAAAGAACTTCAATCCAGCTACCACTTAAGTAATAAAGTGGTATGTGTGATCGATGATAATCCACAGAAAAAGAATACGAAACTTCTTGGTATTCCAATCGTAGGAGGAAGAGAGGAGATTTTAGAGGCTGTAAAACGTTATAAGGTACAGGAAATTATTATAGCCATCCCTACGATGCCTCCAAAGGATCGGAAAGCTCTTCTGGAAATCTGCAAAGACAGTGGCTGTAAACTTCGGATTCTTCCAGGGGTTTATCAGCTGATTAATGAAGAAGTAAGCATAGCAAAATTGCGGGAAGTAGAAATTGAAGATCTGTTAGGAAGAGACCCCGTAGAGACGGATCTTGGATCTGTCCTGGAATATGTACAGGATAAAAGAGTACTGATTACCGGAGGGGGTGGATCTATTGGCAGCGAGCTTTGCCGCCAGATAGCAGCACATCATCCTGCATTGCTTGTGATCGTGGATATTTATGAAAACACAGTCTATGATATTCAACAGGAATTAAAACATGATTATCCGGAAATGAATCTGGTGGTTTTGATCGGTTCAGTGAGAAATACTCATAGAATCAGTAGCATTTTTCAGAAATATCAGCCGGAACTTGTATATCACGCAGCGGCACATAAGCATGTACCACTTATGGAAAAGAGTCCAAATGAAGCAATCAAAAATAATGTTTTTGGTACATTAAATACAGCACGGGCTGCTTCTGAAAATGGGTGTAAACGTTTTATATTGATCTCTACAGATAAAGCAGTAAACCCTACCAATATTATGGGAGCATCAAAAAGAATCTGTGAAATGATTATACAGACACTGAATACAACCTGTGAGACAGAATTTGTGGCAGTACGGTTTGGCAATGTATTAGGAAGTAATGGAAGCGTTATTCCATTGTTTCGAAAACAAATAGAAGAAGGCGGTCCGGTAACTGTAACAGATAAAAATATTATTCGCTATTTTATGACAATTCCGGAGGCAGTTTCTTTAGTATTACAGGCAGGAGCATACGCAAAAGGTGGGGAGATTTTTGTACTGGATATGGGAGAGCCGATGCGAATCGATGATCTGGCAAGAAATCTGATCAAGCTCTCCGGATTGCGACCTGATGAAGATATTAAGATCCAGTATACAGGACTTCGACCGGGAGAAAAACTGTATGAGGAGCTTCTGATGGCCGAAGAAGGGTTGCGAAAAACTGCGCATGAAAAAATTTTTATCGGAAAGCCTCTGGAGTTTGATCAGGAAAAATTTTTAAAGCAGCTGGAACAACTGAAAAAAGAGGCCTATCAGGATGGAAATCATATTCGTGAGTCGGTAAAAGAAATTGTAGAGACATATCAGTATCAGGAAACAGGAGAGACATCAAAGAAGAAATAATAAGCGTGGAAGCGCCAAAAAGGTATGGAGGTGAGAACGGAAACTGATGGAAAAACAGAACCACAGTTTCCGTTTTTTAAAGAGTGATGAGAGATAACAGGAAATGGTTAGATTATGTGATTACGGTGCCGGCAACGATATTTTGTGCGCCACTTCTGGTTGGAATTGCGATATGGGTAAAGATAGATTCTCCGGGACCGGTTTTTTTTCGCCAAAAAAGAGTTGGTATTCATCAGAAATATTTTGAAATTTTGAAGTTTCGGACGATGCGTGCAGATACTCCCAAGGACGTACCGACTCATCTTCTGGAAAATCCGGATCAGTACATTACGAAATCAGGAAAATTCTTACGAGCTACAAGTCTGGATGAACTGCCACAGCTGATGAATATCTTAAAAGGAGATATGAGTCTTGTAGGACCAAGACCGGCACTCTGGAATCAGTACGACCTTCTGAAAGAACGGGAGAAATACGGAGCAAATGATGTATTACCGGGGCTTACCGGTTGGGCACAGATACATGGAAGAGATACGATCAGTATTTCCGAAAAAGCAAAACTGGATGGATATTATGTAGAACACCAGAGTATCTGGATGGATCTGAAATGTCTGTTCCTGACGGTACTTGCTGTTTTAAGAAGAGATGGAGTTCAGGAAGGTGCGGAGAAGAAAGTAAATGATACACCACTGGTGTCGGTTATTATGGCAACATATCGCAGAGAGCGAGAATTAAGCTGTGCACTGGAGAGTCTTGCAAGACAGACATGGAAGAACCAGGAGATTATTCTTGTGGATGACAATGCAGATTCGGAATGGAATGCCAGAGTAAAGAAAATTGTTGAAGGATTCCAGAGAAGATATCAGATTTCCTTAAAGTATGTGGTGAATGAAACCAATAAAGGGTCGGCGACCTCGAGAAACCGTGGTATAGAAAAAGCATCCGGGATGTATATTACATTTCTTGATGATGATGACAAATACAGAAAAGAGAAGATAGAGCAACAGGTGCGTCATATGCAGTGTGTGAAATCAAATGTATCTATTACCGATCTGGCTCTGTATCGCGAGGATGGAAGATTAGAGGAAGTGCGGAAAAGAAATTATCTGAACCCGGGGGTTATACAGGAAGAGAAGCATTTGCTAGCAAAACATTATCTGTATCATATGACAGGAACGGATACACTGATGTTCGAAAGAGAGTTTTTGCTGAAGTCAGGAGGATTTCCACCGATTGACCTTGGGGATGAATTCTATCTGATGGAGAAAGTCATTCGGAATCACGGAACAGTCAGTTACCTTCCAAGATGTGATGTGAAGGCACTGGTGCATACAGAATCTGAGGGGATGTCCAGCCGAGAAAGAAAAATTGAAGGTGAAAATCGGTTATTTGCACATAAAAAGAAATATTGGGCAGATATGAGATGGGGAGAAAAAAGAAAAATTTGTATGCGCCATCATATGGTGCTTGGGTATACGTATCTTAGAAACCGACAGTATCCGGCATTTGTAAAAGAAGGAATGCAGGCTTTATTATCGGCACCGTTTGCCTGTATAACAATGGTGTGGAAAAGAAAATAAGGAATATGTCTTTATGATGAAAAAAATAGAGAATTTACTGAAAACCAGTTATGCCAGAATTACGACTTCGGAGGAACCCAATGAGAAAAAATGGGTGTTCTCTTCAGTGCATAACCGGGCATTCAATTATAATTCCAGTGCGCTTTTTGAATATGTAAAGAAATACCATCCGGAGATTCAGGCATTTTATGTAATGGAAGATCCGGTGGAACGAAAAAAACTGCAGGAGTGTTTTGGGAAAGAGTCTATTATTGATACCAGCACTATGGAAGGAATACGAAAAGTGCTAGAATGTAAAGTCTGGTTTACGTCCACTGCACCCCGCCGTTGTATGGGATGGGATTTCGAAAAAAATATTGTATTATCAATCTGTGGCATGGGGTACCGTTAAAAAAAATCGGGATGGAGCAGGAAAATCTGGGATGGATGACAAAGCTGTACTACAAATATCTGTTTGCGGATAATTATGAAGCAGTTGTTACTACTTCAGAAGAGTTGATTCCGGTGATGAGCAGAAGTTTTCTGGTGGAACAGGAAAGAGTCAAAGTGTGGGGACAGCCAAGAAATGATAAGTTATTTGAAAAAATAAATGTCCGGGAACAAATGCAAAAGATTTTTCAAAAAGAAAAGCTTCCGGAATTTGATTCTTTGCTTCTGTATGCGCCTACATTCCGGGATGATGGGGAAACCAGACTGTTTCCGTTTGAGGAATTCCACGGAGAAAACCGTGAAAGAGCGGTAGAACAGTTACAGAATTTTCTGGAAAAAAATCAGTGTATTATGTGTATCCGTATGCATCTGTATGAGAAAGAAGGATATGATTGGCTAAAGGCATTAGATCGTCCGGGAAGCCGGATTCGCTTTCTGAATGAGGACAGGATAGAAGATATTATGGAAGTACTGGTGATGTTTGATCTGTTGATCACAGATTATTCCAGTATTTATATTGATTATTTGTTGTTGGAACGTCCGATTTTATTTTTACCATATGACCGGGAAGCATATCTGAAGACACGGGGGTTTAATTTTGATTACGATGAGGTAACTCCGGGACCAAAACCGAAAAGTTATGCAGAGTTCTTGAATTCCATAGAGGGTTTGTTGTATAATGAAATGAATTATGTCGAAAATCGAAAGAAAATTGAAAGAAAATTTAATAAAATACAAAAACCATGCAGCGAAGATATTTGCAGAATGGTAAAGATGATGTGTATTCGATGAAAGACAGAAACAAAAAATCCCTCTGAAAAAAGTTATATTTACCAGGTATACAGGAAACAGGAGGGTGAAAGGTATAAAAAGGAGAAAAAAATGAGAAAAGTAATCACGTATGGAACGTATGATCTTCTTCATTATGGACATGTCAAATTACTGCAGAGAGCCAAGGCACTTGGAGATTATCTGATCGTTGCTTTGTCTACCGATGAATTTAACTGGAATGAAAAACAGAAGAAATGCTATTTCTCCTATGAGGAGAGAAAGAGTTTGCTGGAAGCGATCCGTTATGTGGATCTGGTTATTCCGGAAGAATCCTGGGAGCAGAAGATTTCGGATGTGAAAGAATTCAAGGTGGACACGTTCGTAATCGGAGATGACTGGGAAGGAAAGTTTGACTTTTTAAAAGAATACTGTGACGTGGTTTATCTTCCACGTACACCGGAGATTTCCACAACACAGATTAAAAAGGATCTGGGAAAGAAGTAGGAGTTAAAAGATGAAGATTGTAAAGAAAATTCGGAAAAAGAGGAGAAAACTGATTCGGAGATTCTTTAAAAGCCCGATAAAGAAACGCCTGGCTCAGTATTCGAAAACGCACCCACGTTTTCGAAAGTGCTGGAAGAAAATTCTGTATACCAAGCGGAGACTTTATTATTGGTGGCGGGGTCTTGGCGTGACTCCTGACGAGAAAACAGTAGTATTTAATTCTTTTAACGGAAAAACGTATGGATGCAGTCCGAAAGCAGTGTATGAGTATATGCTGACACAGGATGAGTTTAAAGACTGGACATTTATCTGGGCGTTTAAAAATGCAAAAAAACATCGTTTTCTGGAAGAAAATCCGAATACGATCGTGGTAAAACAAACAGCAAGAGTTTATGAAAGAAAACTGATCAGAGCAAAATACTGGATTACGAACTATCGTGTGCCGGATCATGTCTGGCCCCAGAAAGATCAGGTCTATGTGCAGTGCTGGCATGGAACACCGTTAAAACGTCTGGGATATGATCTGGAAACTTCGGAAAATGCTATCGACTCTATTGCTGATATTCGGAAAAAATATGCGATGGATGCAGAAAAATTCAATTATATTCTTTCGCCATCAGGATTTGCCAGTGAGAAATTTACTTCCGCATGGAATCTGAAAGAAACGAAGATGGAAGATAAAGTCATGGAAATCGGTTATCCGAGAAATGATTTTCTTATCAATCATACACAGGAAGATATCCGGATGATCAAAGAGAAACTGGAGATTCCGGAGGATAAAAAAGTAATTCTGTATGCACCGACCTGGAGAGACAATCAGCATGAGGCGGGTACAGGATTTACTTATGATCTGAATGTGGATTTTGATGCACTGCGGCAGGAGCTTGGCGATGAATATGTGATCTTATTCCGTGTCCACTATCTGGTGGCAAGTAAGTTCTCATTTGATGATTACGAAGGATTTATCTATAATGTATCCAATTATGATGACATCAACCATCTGTATCTGATCGCTGATCTGCTGATTACAGATTATTCCAGCGTATTCTTTGATTATGGAATTTTGAAAAAGCCGATGCTGTTTTATATGTATGATTTGGAAGATTATAAGGACAGTATCCGCGGATTCTATTTTGGTATTGATAAACTTCCGGGAAAGATCATTACAAAGGAAGAAGAACTGCCGGATGCGATCCGTGACAGTATCGATAATTTTGTCTACGACGACAAATACCGGGAATTCAACGAAACCTTCAGCAAACGGGAAGATGGTCAGGCAAGCAGGCGTTTTGTAGACTGGGTATTCCGGGGCGAGAAAGGATAAGAAAGTAAATGAAACGATTTTGGAAAGACATAAAGCGCTATATGCCTTATGCAAAATATGCAACAAAATCGGGATTGAAGTCAGAAGTGGCCAGCTCACATTTGAGCTGGCTATGGTGGATTTTGGATCCTATTTTATTTATGCTGGTATACTGGTTTATTTTCATGGTGATTTTCGGACAGAAAAAAGAATATTTTCATATCTTTGTCTTTGTAGGTCTGTCCATGTGGAATCTGTTTAATAAAACAGTATCCGGAAGCGTACGGATCGTGGCGGTGAACCGGGCGGTAGTAACGAAAGTATATATTCCCAAGTATTTCCTGATCATTATTCTGCTGTTTCAGAATCTGTTTAAGATGATGATTTCTTTTGGAATCGTGATCGTGATGATGCTCTGGTCCCATGTACCGGTTTCGTATAATGTGATCTATGTGATTCCGATCTTTGTGGATCTGATTCTGATAACCTTTGGTGTGAGTGCGATACTGGCTCATTTTGGGGTTTTCTTTGATGACCTTAAGAATATTACCAACGTGGGGTTACGAATTCTTTTTTATATGTCTGGTATCTTTTACGTGATCACAGACAGAGTCAATGAAGCAATCGCCACATTGTTATTAAAGGTGAATCCCGTGGGATTTCTGATCGATGCCTGCCGGTCGTCACTGGTTTACTGTGAGACACCGCACAGAAGACTGATCTTGCTGTGGTTTGTGATCGGATCAGTATTATCGGCAATCGGTGTGGCAATCATATATAAAAATGAAAATAATTATGTAAAGGTAATATAGAATGTGTTACCGGTCAGCTGACCAAAGCAGAGGCCAGTGTGACAAATCTACGAAAGGATTTAAGCTATGAAACCAGGAAATGCAATTGAGGTAAAAGATCTGAAGATTACCTACAAGTGTGTAAAGTCTCTTTCTATGAGAAAAAGTCTTTTTCATCTGAGAAAGAGTAAGCTGGAAGTATATGAAGCCCTGAGAGGTATCTCTTTTGAAGTGAAAAAGGGAGAAATCATGGGAATCGTCGGAAAGAATGGAAGCGGTAAATCCACGTTGCTCCGCGCAATTGCCGGAATTTTTTCGGCGGACTCCGGAAGTATTGAACTAGAATCGGATTCTGTATCCCTCCTTTCCATCGGTGTTGGATTTCAGAAAAAATTAAGCGGACGGGAAAACATTATTTTATCGGGAATGCTGCTGGGTTTCTCGGAGCAGGAAGTACGGGATAAGATGGATGAGATTATCGAGTTTGCCAATCTGGGAAAATTCATCGACATGCCGGTAAAGACGTATTCGAGCGGTATGTATTCGAAGCTGGCATTTTCTATTACGGCGGTTCTAGAAACAGATATTATGCTGATTGACGAGGTTCTGAGCGTGGGTGATGCCAAGTTCAAGAAGAAGAGTTATAAGAAGATGCAGGAACTGATCATGGATGAGAATCGTACTGTAGTAATCGTATCGCACAGTACAGAGACGCTGGAGAAGTTGTGTACCAGTCTGTTATGGCTCCATGAAGGGGAGATTAAGATGCAGGGGGATACGAAGACTGTATTGGATGCTTATAATGAATTTATGGCATAAAGAGGCGGTTCAGAAGATAAGTAACCGGATGATGTGATTGTATGTAGAAAGACAGGGGAAAAGATGAGTGCCTGGAAATGGATGGCCAGAATCTGCAGCAAGACTCCATGGATGAAAACATGGAGTCTTCGTGTGTATTACTGGTGGAAAAAACTGCAGTATCAGAAGGGATATGTGGAAAAGGAAGAGATCAATCCGAAAAAGGTGATTTTTGAGGCGTATATGGGAAAAAAATATGCGTGCAGTCCAAAAGCACTGTATCAGGCGATGTGCCGGGATCTACAGTATCAGGATTGGGAGCTGATCTGGGCGTTCCGGGAACCGGAGAAGTATCGCGAGATGGAGCAGGAGCCGCATACAAAAGTAGTTCGTTATCGAAGCGGGGAATACTACCGTGCATATGCATCCGCAAAGTTCTGGGTGACGAATTCGCGGCTTCCGAGGGAACTGCAGCCGAAAGAAGGGCAGGAATATATTCAGTGCTGGCATGGGACACCGTTAAAACGGCTGGGATATGACCTGGATCATTATGCAGAAAAAAATGGAAGTCTGCTGGAAGTACAGGAAAATTATCTGGAAGAGACAAAACGGGTAACGCATATGCCATCGCCATCCGAATTCTATTCTGAAAAGATTGCGTCGGCCTTTCATCTGAAGGAAGAGGGAAAAGAGCAGGTACTTCTGGAAATGGGATACCCGAGAAATGATGATCTGGTTAAGTTCTCAGATATGGATTGTGAGAAGGCGCGTGAGAAACTGAGAATTCCGAAGAGCAAGAAAGTAATTCTGTATGCACCGACCTGGAGGGAGAATCAGCATCTCCCGGGTGAGGGATATCAGTTTCAGCTGCCGGTGGATTTTAAACGGTGGCGAGAAGTGCTTGGCGAGGAATATGTGGTGTTATTCCGGGCACATTATTTTATCAGTAATTCCTTTGATTTTGAAGCGTTTCAGGGGTTTGTTTATGATGTGTCGCAGATGGATGACATCAATCCTCTGTATCTGGCGGCTGACGTGCTGATCACGGATTATTCGAGTGTATTCTTTGATTATGCCAATCTGAGACGCCCGATTCTGTTTTTCATGTATGATTATGAACAGTATAAACATGAGATGCGTGACTTTTACTTCGATATCCACATGCTTCCGGGCCCGGTGTTGATGAATCAGGAAGAAGTGTTGAAAACCCTGAAAAATCTACCGAATATGGTGGATAAGTATGAAAAGAAATATGCAGAATTCAATAATGTATTTAATCCACATCGGGAACGATGTAGTGAGAAGTATCTGAGAGAATGGATGAGATAAAAAAATAACACCTTTGGTGTTATTTTTTTATCTCATCGTATCTTTCAATTCTTTTTTTAAAAGAGCAATTTCCTGGGTTAAGTTTTTATTGGATTCTACTAATTTAGAGAGCAGAATCGTGTGGGAAAGTGCCAGTAAAAACAGCAGAATAATGGCAACCAGGAAAATCATATTGGAAGCCATTTGAATCCCAAGACACTTGCATAAAAAGGTAAGAATCGATGGGAATAAGTCGATGATCAGCAAACAAAAATCAACGATTATCCAGGAAAGTACGTATTTGATTTCCAGTTTCTTCTTTAAAACAGAACGCAGCAGTTTATAAAGAAGAAAAACCAGTAAAACTGCCAGAATTATTTGTATCCGATATTCATGCATATGTAAACACCTCACTGAGATTTATCATCGAATCCGTTCTATCAGAATCGCAATGGTAACTTTTAACATATAATAAATGGAATTTAATGGAGAAATAGAGGAAACACCACCGGCGCGGGCACGCATAATGACAGGAATTTCCTGTACTTTTTTCTTGCGTTTCAGGACGGCAACGATACTTTCCGGTTCCGGATAATCACGTGGATACTCTTTGGCAAAGTATTGGATAATATCTTTGTTGATCATGCGGAGTCCTGAGGTGGGATCAGTGATGGTTTTTCCGGTCAGCAGACGGATCAGCCAGGTAAAGTATTTGATACCGGTACGACGCAGTCCGGACGACTGAAAGCCTTCCTTGGTAATAAAACGGGATCCAATCAGCATGTCCAGTTTTTTTTCCTGCATAACCTGAAGCATCTGTTCGAGAAAGCGAGGATCATGTTGTCCGTCTCCATCTACCTGTACAGCGTAATCATATCCATGATTGCAGGCATACTTATAACCGGTCTGTACGGCACCACCGATTCCCAGATTGACAGGAAGATCAATATAGTGGAAATGGTTTTTCTCACAGATTTCTTTTGTTCGATCTTTTGAACAGTCGTTAATTACAATATAATCAAAGATCGGTGCATGTTCCAAAATATCCCGCACGGTTTGTTCGATACATGCTTCTTCATTATAAGCGGGAATAATAATTAAACTTTTCATTTGTTCTCCAATTCGTTTGATTTTTCACTTGATGAATAGGCGCGTGTCAGAAGCCGGGCAATCGGCTTTGGCCAGAACTTGCAAAACATCTGGAAATCTTCATTTCCACGTGCAGAATCGCCAAGAATGGCGGATGTTTCCGAGCCATCATGAATTCGGTGATACATCAGGATCCTGTTACAATAGACAAAGGCTCCTCTTTTCCTGGAAAGCAGTTCCCATGCCTGCCAGTCTTCGTCACTTCGAAAACCAGGGAAGAAGATCTGATCCGGAAGATTATCTTTTACGAAGGTTACAGAAGGACAACAGATTGGACAGCCGAAGGAAAGAACCCGTCGGCGGACAAAAATACTGTTATGAAATATCTTCAGGTGCAACGGAAGCAACATTGTACGTTTTACCTTTAAAAGCGTATTTTTATTTACAATAGCTCCGTTTCTCAGTTCTCCATAGTCTGTAAAGGCAATCAATGGATGTCTGGCAGCAGAAAGTTGCTGTAACACAGTTTCAGTATAAAGCCGATCATAAGTATCGTCCTGGTGTGCGATGGTCATCAGTTCCGTTCTGGCACTTCGGTAAGCAAACATCCAGTCCTGGGTGATGCCGGATTCTCCGTGATTGATGAAAAGCTCCAGATGGTATTTTTCAGCCATATTTTGAATGTAAGCGTTATCTGTGGAAGTGACAATAATTATTGTAGAAGGAATCGTCTGTCCCAGAAGTGACTGAATACACTCTTCCAGAAACGGACTTTCCTTATATGCACAAATGGCAAATGTGTGATTTTTTCCTGTATAATTCATTTATTTTATCCTTTTAACAAAATATCATACAAACTTTAGCTTATTTTTTAATGCTTGTCAAGGTGAGAGGAGGAATCGTAAGAATCCTTACGTTTTTTGAGGTCCATCTGTTCCAGAGTTTCGAAGAAAGCAATATCTTTCTGGCGCATCTGAGCAAGCTCCTTTTTTCGTTTCTTTTTGTGATGCCATCTTCGAATCTTCAGATAGAAGAGGAAGATCAGTAAAATTACGATCAGAAGCAGGATGGCAAGCAAAAGAACAAGCATCCAGTCCACACGGCTGTAGATCAGTTCGATTGTATGATCGGACTGAATGGCAGTCAGCGTGATATTCTTTTCACCCTTTTTGAAAGTATACTCTTTTCCGTCCACCAGGCAGGAGTGCAGAAAACAGGAGGTATCCGGTGTGGCGGTGGTTGTGTAGGAATCCCCGCGGTAGACTGTAATCGGAGAAGTATCCACGGTACCGTTTTGGGCTGTAACAGTGATTGTATATGACGGGATCGGTTTGAAAGTCACATCAATCGTGTGATCCGAAGTCAGATCATCAAATACATAGCCGGAAGTGTCACTGGTAACAGGGACAGTGGTACCATCTACAGTGAGAGTATCTACAACGTAATGCTCATCAGGAGTAAAAGTGACAGACAAAGGTTCATGCTCTTTCCCGGATGGGGAGGTATCGATGGTTCCGTTGGTAGCTGAGGTAGAGAC
>ENA-OPEV01001469-OPEV01001469.1-human-gut-metagenome-genome-assembly--contig:-NODE-1469-length-13067-cov-2.308946_pt1 | contig 13067 bp, 8 predicted proteins | sample MGYA00241637_ERZ501537 | MGnify/ENA primary metagenome ERZ501537 (study PRJEB25962, sample SAMEA1972159) | human gut metagenome | biome: human gut; feature: human-associated habitat; material: faeces...
TACCAACGGCCCTAATACGTAAAATGGAGCGCCTTTGCAGATAGTATTCTGAATCTCCATATTGGCCTTGATCTGATTTAACGGCATATGGCCTGGGCCTTCTACGATTACCTGAACGTCCTTTTCCCATGCTCTTCTGGTCAGTTCTCCTAAGGTTACCAGCTCTTCTATCTGGGAAATGTCTGACGCATCCTCGATGCATCCAGGACGGCAGGCGTCTCCTAAGCTCATGGTCACGTCATACTCCCTGCAAATCTCCAGGATCTCGTCATAATATTCATAAAATGGATTTTCACATCCTGTCATTTCCATCCAGGCAAAAATAATAGAACCGCCTCTGGACACAATATTGGTAAGGCGTTTTGCCTCTTTAAACCTTCTGGCTGTATTCCGGTTGATTCCTGCATGAATAGTCATAAAATCTACACCGTCTTCCGCGTGCATCCGTACAACATCAATCCATTCTCTGGAAGTAATTTCTTTTAACGCCTTGTGATAGTAAACCACTGCGTCATAAATGGGTACTGTACCAATAATGGCCGGACACTCTGCAGTCAGTTTGCGGCGGAACTTCTGGGTATCTCCAAAAGAACTTAAATCCATAATGGATTCTGCTCCCAATTCAACTGCATCTTTTACCTTTAAAAGCTCCATGTTTAAATCCTTACAGTCTCTGGAAGTACCAAGATTTACATTGATTTTAGTTTTCAGCATGGAGCCAATGCCGTTTGGATTCAGACACGTATGGTTTTTATTGGCGGGGATGGCAATTTTTCCCTCTGCCATCAATTTCATCAGTTCTTTTTCGTCAAACTGCTCCTTTTCTGCCACCAGTTTCATCTCTTTTGTCAGGATTCCTTTTCTGGCTGCGTCCATCTGCGTGGTATACGTTCTTTGTGCTGTACTGGTCATACTATATCCTCCTATGAATTTAAGAAAGAAGCTGGCAAGCGGCCTTCTGCCCCTGCAGCGGAGCCCTTCTGCGATAAAAGCTTCCGCCAATTGAAAAAGGCCTATACCCCATAGGGATATAAGCCTTGGATCAACATACCATTGATCAACATTACACACTCTCTCCCTACGTTGGAATTACCCAAATCAGGTTCTACAGGTCGAAGTTGATGACTTCCTCTCAGCCCGCTCCACGAGCTCCCTCTTGTTTTTATTTTATTATTTTACTAATAAAGACTTTCCAGTCATTTCTTTGGGCTGTTCTAAGCCCATCAGCTCAATTAAGGTCGGAGCAATGTCTGCAAGACAGCCGCCCTCTCTTAACTTATATGCCGGATCTGCATTTACCAGAATAAATGGAACCGGATTGGTAGTATGGGCAGTCCATGGTTCGCCGGTATTGTAATCGACTAACTGCTCTGCATTTCCGTGGTCTGCACAGATAAACAGAACGCCGTCCATTTCCTTCACTGCCTGCACGTCCTACGCAGGCGTCTACTGTCTCAATGGCCTGGATTGCAGCATTTTCCACACCAGTGTGGCCAACCATATCCGGATTTGCAAAGTTGATGATAATCACATCATAGCTGCCGGATTTGATTGCGTCTACTAACTTGTTGCATACCTCAGGAGCGCTCATCTCCGGCTTTAAATCGTAAGTGGCAACTTCCTTAGGGGAATTTACCAGGATACGGTCTTCGCCTGGGTTTGGCTCTTCGATACCGCCGTTAAAGAAGAAGGTTACGTGTGCGTACTTTTCTGTCTCCGCGATTCTGGCCTGAGTCATGTTGTTGGCTGCTAAGAACTCGCCAAAGGTATTGGTAATGCTCTCTTTATGGAATGCAACCAGCTTATTGGCAATGGTTTCATCATAGTCTGTAAAGCAGACATAGACTAAATCCAGCTTCTTTTCTCTCTCAAATCCGGTAAAATCGTCATCGCAGAATGCACGGGTAATCTCTCTTGCTCTGTCTGGACGGAAGTTGTAGAAAATAACGGAATCATGATCCTTGATCGTTGCCACTGGAGCGCCGTTTTCCATTACAACAGTAGGCATTACGAACTCGTCATATTTTTCCTGGTCGTAAGAAGCCTGGATGCCTGCAGTTGCGGATTCAGCAGGAACGCCTTCTCCCTTCGTCAGCGCATCATATGCTTTCTGTACCCGATCCCAGTTCTTGTCACGATCCATTGCATAGTAACGTCCTGCTACAGATGCCACTTTGCCTACGCCGATTTCCGCCATTTTTTCCTCTAACTGGGCAACAAAGTCCTTGCCGGATGCCGGAGGGGTATCGCGTCCATCTAAGAAGCAGTGAACGTAAACCTTCTCAAGGCCTTCTCTTTTTGCCAGCTCTAACAGGCCGTAAATATGGGTAATGTGGCTGTGTACGCCGCCGTCGGATACCAGGCCGAACAGGTGCAGAGCGGAATCATGCTTTTTGCAGTTTGCTGCTGCCTCTTTAAATGCCGGAATCTCAAAGAAATCGCCGTCCTGGATGGACTTGGTAATACGGGTCAGTTCCTGATATACAATACGGCCAGCGCCCATATTTAAATGACCTACCTCGGAGTTGCCCATCTGACCGTCCGGAAGTCCTACTGCCATGCCGCTGGCATTACCTTTTACAAATGGGTACTGCTTCATCAGCTGATCCATCACTGGAGTTTTTGCCTCGCAGACTGCGTTGTGGCTGCAGTTATCATTTAAGCCATAGCCGTCAAGAATCATTAATACGGTTGGTTTCTTGCTCATTCTCAATAATCTCCTTTCAGAATATAAGGCTCTTTGGAGATTATTTTACTCCAATGTGAAAAATATGGCAAGCGGTTTTTCGGGGAGATATGTAATTTGTAAATTTATTCATAACAATTCAGCCATGCGAAGATTCAGACAGGAAAACTTGTTTTGATAAGAATTTTCCTGTCTGAATCTTCATAGAACAGATACCAAACGCTTCTTGTTGGTCACAATTAGGTAAAAAGGTACATGACTGAACTGTTACTTTATTCCTTATTCCGGTAATATTCCTGCAGCACGTAAAAGGCCTTCTTTTTATAAGTTTTGTCCATGGCAATCAGTCCTTTGCTGTTTTTCCCTTCCTGGAGCGGATACATACGGATTGGAGAAATAAAATCATACAATACCCATGGGAATAATCCTTGAATCTTTCCGTCTGTGAACGCGATTTGCTTTTTATAGACTTTTTCCTGGTGTTCTTCTGTAAAAAGTTCCTCTTCCCCGCCAAAGTGTTCGGCTTTTGCCCCTGCGCCGGTCTCGGTTATCACCAGTGGTTTCCCAAGGTCTGTATTATCCAAAATAGTTTTAAGGCCTTCGTAATCTCTATAATACCATCCATAATACTCATTAAATGCCACTACATCTACATACTGGCTCAATCTGTCATGTACCTGCATTATATTCACATCAACGAGACAGGCCGCGCTGACCAAACGGGTATCATCCATTTCCCTGCAGACTTCTGTCAGCCTTCTCATAAAACTCAACCTGTCTTCTGTATCTGGATTTTCATTTCCTACGCTCCAGATAATCACACTGGCTCTGTTTCTATCTCTGGTAATCAGTTCACAAAGCTGGTTCTCTGCATTCTGGTACGTGTCTGGATTATTAAAATCTAAGGCCCAATATACTGGAATTTCCTCCCACAAAAGGATTCCCAGTTCATCTGCCATCATTGCCATCCGCTGGCTGTGCGGATAATGAGTCAGACGCAGGGCATTACATCCTAATTCCTTAGCAGTCTGAAAGATTTCCATTCTCTCCTCATCTGTATGAATACGACCGGTATCTTTGCTTTCTTCATGGCAGCATACTCCCTTTAAATAAATCTTCTTTCCGTTTAAGAGAATGTCTGTCCCTTGTACTTTTACCTGCCTGAAACCAATCTTATCTGCTATCTTATCTTTACCGCAGGATACCTCTACTTGGTAGAGATATGGATTTTCACAATTCCAAAGAGTTGGCTTTGCTGTTACTGTTATCTGGGCCTTTCCTTTATCATCTGTTTCTGCCTGAGCTTCAATTCCAAGTTCTGCTATTACAAACTTACAGGTTTTTCCAGCCTTCTTTTCTCCCAGCCACGCTGTAAAACGAATGTGTTCATATGTGTCATCCGGAACCAGTTCTGCCGTAAAGTTCTGAATGAATTCTTTTGGCACGGTAAGAAGTTCTATAGAACGATAGATTCCGCCATAGTTAAACCAATCATAAGTAGCAGAAGGAATCTGCTCTTTTTCTCTTCGATTATTGACTGTAATAATCAGGTGATTTTCTTTCTCTAATGCATCTGTAATTTCAGCACAAAAAGGAGTAAAACCACCTCTGTGTCTTCCTACCAGCTCTCCATTCAGCCAAATCCGACACTCGTAATTGGCTGCTCCGATCCTTAAAAATACCCGTTTGTCTTTCGTATCTCTATCATAGACAAAATTCCTGCTGTATACAACTTCTCCCTCATAATACCAGTATCTTTCATTCATGCAGTTCCAGCAGCCTGGTACCTGCACTTTTTCTAATTGTGAAAAATCAAAATCCGTAGGAATTGTTCTTCCCTTATCGTCTTTTCCAAAAGGTTTATATAACCTTTTTCGTGTTAATGTACGGAATACGTCTGGTGTAAATCCCCACGTACCATCCAGTTTTTCAACCGGACGATTATAATATCCTAAAAGGGTTCCCCATCCTAAGTAGGGAATCTGATTCTTTACATCAAAATCCAAATTTAAAATGTCATCATAATCTTCTTTCATTCGATTCATTTCTCATCTTCCTCCAATTTTTACGATCCAATTCGTCATCCCTTTACGCTTCCTGCTGCAATTCCATCCATTACTTTTCTCTGCGTGATTAAAAATACCAGTACAACCGGTAAAGAAATAGCTGTAGAAAGAGCTGCTGTCATAGATAAATCTACTCCCAAATCGGAATTCAAATTAACCAGCATAGCTGCCATATTGTAGGTGCTCATATCTTTGGATAACATCAGTACCGGAAGCCACAAGCCCCAGCTTGATAAAAACGAAATTAAAGTAGCTGTAGTAAACACCGGATACATAACAGGTGTCACAACTTTAAAAAATATCTGAAATTCTGATGCTCCATCAATCGTTGCCGCTTCAATCAACTCATACGGCAGGGATTGGGAGAAGTTACGAAACAGGAAGAACGGCAGTGCCGCTCCCCACGCACCTGTAGACGAGGCCAGGATAATTCCCCAGAAGTTTCCTGTACCGTAAAGCTTTAACTGGACTACCATTACATACAGCGGAATCAGCAGCAGAACTGCCGGATACATCAGACTGACCGTAAAAGAACTTTCTATCAAACGGAAACCTGGAAGATCTTTTTTACGGTAAAGGGCATATCCTCCAAGGGAGGTGGCAAGCACGACTATAAGCGTGCTTCCCACAGCAATGATAATACTATTTTTAAAATAATGCCAAAGTGAATTGCCGGACAATGTCATAATCCCCTGCCATCCACTTAAAACCCATTTTTCTGGCAGCAGTGATAAAGGGTTTTGGATCAAATCCTGATTGGTTTTAAAAGATCCAAACAACATCCACAGAAATGGATAAATCATAATAAAAGAAATAATGGTAAGCAAAGCATAAACCAAGACTGTAACCGCTTTATTTGTTTTCATTCAAATGCCTCCCTATTTTCGAACCTGCTAACGTCAGCAACGCAATCAATAAAAACAAGAATGTGGCAATTGCTGTAGCGGATCCAAAGTCCATCTTTTCATACTTGCTGTACGCATAATATGAAAGGAAATTTGTCGCATAATTCGGTCCGCCAAATGTGATGATTCTGGATACCGTATAGGTCTTTAAAAATTGAATGACCGCATATGCTCCGTTTAATACAAAAGCTGGTTTTAAAGATGGAAGGGTAATGTAGAAATATGTTTGCCAGGCATTGGCACCATCCGTTGTTGCTGCCTCATACATACTTCTGTCAATCAGCTGATAATTAGTTAAAAAGATAATCGTATATAGTCCTACGTGCTTCCATAATTCTACAAATGCCAGAACTCCTATAGCAAGAGATGCCTCTGTCAACCATCCTACCGGTTCTAACCCCATAAGTTCCAGCAGACTGTTCATCGCTCCATTGGAATTAAAGAACTGTTTCCATACTACCGAGCTTACTACATCTGGCGTAATAAAAGGAACGAAAATTGCCAGTTTAAACAAAAGCTGAGCTTTTTCATTCAAACCTCTGCAGTTAAGCAATTGGGCAAGTATAAGAGCCATTACCATATTCAAAGGAACACTGATTACAGTAAATAGTACGGTAACCTGGAAGGAATCCCAAAAATACGAATCTGAAAATAATTTGATATAATTTTGAAAGCCAACAAATACCGGTTCAGTCAGGATGGTATTCCCTTTAAAAAACGAGTAATACATACTGCTGATCATAGGATATACACCGAATACAATGGATAGCACTGCAAATACCCCGATACAGCAATACAACATCCAATATTTTTTAAGAATTTTCATCTAAATCAACCCCATATTCTGCTGCCATACTTCTACTGGTTCGCCTCTATCGCACTCTGGACATTGGCATGAAGTTCTTCTACGCAAGCTTTGATTTCTTCTTCTCCTTTTGCATTAAATGCTTTCATAAGGCCTTTTTCATAGGTCTCCAGTAATTCTGGATAATAAGCAAATACACCGTTATAGGAATCTGCTGGATAAGTCGGAATGCTCTCATCAAAGAAAATCTTCTGGTTTTTAGATAATTTATCTTTGTCTACTACACTGTAGTCCATACAAGATCCCATAGTTTCAAAACTGGCCTGCTGTGCAGCTTCTGATAAGCAATATGAAAGATAGATCTTAGCAGCTTCTTTTTCCGGCGCATTCTTTGGCATTGCAATTCCTCTTACTCCGCCTAATAAAAGACCACTTTCCTTACCTGCTCCAAAAGATGGCCAGGTTGTTACTTCGTACTCTCCGACACCGCTGTCTGGTTTATCCCATCCTGCTGCATTCCAGTTTCCTACTCGGAACATACCAACGCTGCCGCTTTGGATCTTGGTATACATTGCCGCAAAGTCTTCGTTAATCGCATCCTTATCCCAAATAGCATTTTCTCCTGCATATAAGGAAATAACTTTTTCAAAATATTCTGCATTTTTCTCAATCTGGCTTTCCGGAGTACTATTTAACCACACATCTGAAATTCCATTTCCTCCTGTTAAAAACAGATTAAATACCTGTCCAGGGTCTGTACCTAAATGAAGTGTAAATCCTGAGAGACCTGCATCTTCATATTCCTGTCCTAATGCAGTAAAGTTTTCAAATGTATTAGGCAATTTATCCTCTGTCACTTCAACGCCTTCTACATCGGTACGATATCCTAATCCATTTACGGAACGGTTAATCGGGAATGCAATCAACTGACCGTCTGCAGAGATAATTTTCCTATCGCTTTCTGTTACCACCTCATGGTTTGGTGTATTTTTCAAAACCTCATTTAAATCTTCAAAACCACCTCCGGACTGCTGATGAGTTACTAAAAGACGGGAAGCCTCATTAAAAATCAGATCAACCCCACCAGTTGTGGTAACGGCCTGGAGTGCCTTTGTTGTTAATGTCGCATTATCAAACGTAATCGCCTCTATTGAATAGTTCGGATAATCCTTCTGCATTTCTGCTTCTGCAGCTTTAAAAAATGGAAGTCTGGAATCATTTCCCTCATACCAGATGGTAATCTTAACTGGTTCTTCCTTGTTTGCCGTCTGGCTGCTCTCTGCTGAAGTATCCGCTTCTACAGCGTTAGAAGCTTCTTGGCCGACAGATTCCTGCGGGTTTTCACTCTGTCCGCAAGCCGTTGTCATACACATTGCTACTGCAAGCATTAATGCAATCCTGTTTTGTTTTCTCATGTTTCTTCCTCCTTAGCATTCTTTTATATGTTTCATTGCCTGTTCCAATTCTACTAAATATACTCCTCGTCTGCCTTCATGGATAGAATCCATTGACACACTCTTTCCAGCGACAGTGAAGATCGCAGCGAATATCCGTACAATCCGGCTTTGGAGAATAAAACCTTCCAATTACCATCCCTTTTCCACTTTCAATATTATAGAGATATAATGGTCGGTAATCCTGATCGTCCTGATAGCCATCTCCAATAATCCATTGTCCATCCGGCGAATAGCTGCAATGAATATCTTCAAAAAACATCTTCTTATCAAAAATTCTGTATTCCTGACTTTTATCTTTTAATTCATATAAGCCAGCTCCTACCCCACAGTCTGCATAAATCAAAAGTTTTCCCTGTTTTCCCCAATAGTAATGGGATGCATAGGTATAATTTCTTAACTTATATATATTTCCCTGCAAATCACTGGTTCCCAATCCCGTTTTCCATTCTTTTCCTTCTTCTGGAAAATATCTTACCAGAAAAAGAAATCGGTTAGATTCCCGATTAAAAGTAATATGGTTAATTGTGATCTTCCAATCTATTTTGTGGTCATCTTTATAATTATAAATTTCTGCCAGCTGCTCGTATGAAATAATCTGATCGCTTTTTCCCGTTTCCATATTTACCAGGAAAACACCGTCCTCTGCCGGAGCATTTACATTCTTCCATGGATCTTCTATATTACAGTATCCATAACCAGGACGAAAATCATAAATACGATTCATATTTATGGACAGTCCCCATTTGCCATCAGGAGAAACATTTGCCACCGGCCTATCCATATAGCGCACTGTGTTATTTTTCAAATTTTTTATTACAGCCTTGTACTTCCCCTCTTCGAAAACATTATAGATGATTTCGTCACTATTTGCCGGATTCCAAGAAAGCATGGCACCCTGTTGAAAGTTCCATGATTCCGTCTGTGCTAACTGGATAAATTCCCTGGTCTCCATATTAATAACACCAAGCTGGCATACATCACCAACTTTTGGGAGCCTATCCATAAATGAAACTCGATGACATAAGTGAAACTTTTTTTCAGGATGAAATGCCAGATTATCATAATAACCATAGAAGTAATACCCTTCATCATCTGGCGAAATTTTCTTTACCTGTATGAGTTCTCCATTCAAAATACCTTTCATTGTATTTTCTCTCCTTTTTGCGTTTTGCCGATTTTTTTCTTCCTTTTTCTTGATATTTTTATATATTTACTATATTATTAGATATATAGAAAATATATATAAGAAATTTGTATATTTTTTATGTCTTTTCTCTCTAAATCTATAACTTTATGACAATTATATCGGATCTGAATTTTCCTTTCAATTCACAATTTTCCCATATAATTGTAAAATCAGACCATTACTTTTTAAGGAGTGCTTTATGGAATGTTTTGATATGTTTACTGGCGCTATGATTCCACTTTCCTCTCCCCTTCGGGTAATCCATGTAATCAAACGCCCGCCTGATTTTCATTTACGTCTTCATAGTCATAATTTTTATCATGTCATTTTTGTAACAGCAGGACTTTTAGAAGTTATTTTAGATGGACAGTCCTATTTTGTGTATGAAAACCAGGCAGTCATTCTCCCACCCTCTATTCCTCACAGCTTACATTCAAAAAAAGGATATAGTCAGATCGGAGTTGATATCTTAAACCAAAAAGAAAAGGAAGAGCTATGCAGTTTAATCTGTCAAATCTTCCCAACTGGTTTTTCGATCGTTAATATGAATATGCTTCCAGCTAAATATGAAGAGCTTATTAAATCTGTTCGTGATTTAACCCGCCTAAATCTATTGCGGCTGCAAAACAGCGCAGAGTCCCTAGTTCTTTCTTTTTTAGAACAGGCAGCAGATTCTTCTAACAAAAATTTTCGAGAACGTTTTTTAGATATGGTGGTACAAGATGAATGTTTAAATCTTACCCTATCTGATATGTGTCATCATTTAGATCTCAGTAAGACTCATCTGGAGCGTTTAGTTCGTGAAGAATTCGGATGTGGCGCAGTAGAATACTATCACAAACTCAAATTTATGAAAGCCTGTTTCCTGCTTCAAAATACGGATATCCCTATTCGAGCGATCAGTGAACAGCTTAAATTCTACGATGAAAGCCACTTTATCCGTTTTTTCAAAAAGCAATGCAGCCAGACCCCTTCTCAGTACCGAAGCAATTCCAGAACACCGGTTACCATCTGAAAAGAAATGTAAAAAGTACAATTCCAGCGTGAAAATGATATTTTCCCTGTTGAGGTCAAATCCGAAACCAATATATCCAGCAAGAGCCTTAAAAAATTCAAGGAACTGTTTTCTGACAAGGTTAAACTCCGCATCCGGTTCTCCCTGGATAATCTGAAACTAGACGGTGATGTGCTGAATATTCCTCTGTTTATGGCAGATCAGACGGATCGATTGATTGGGCTGGCATTAGAATCCCAAACAAATTAGCTTTTCTTTGTTTTCGAAACGGATAGGATCAGCCACCGCCCATCATGCAAAAAGGGATGCCTAACCGCATCCCTCTTATCCTTACATATATTGACTTAAAATACTGAGTACAATTCCCATTCCGGCAGGGATAGAATCCAAATCCACCCACTCTTCTCTGGTATGGGCTTTGCCGCCTCTTATCGTACCGATGGTATTGGCAAGCATTCCCATTGAAAGGGGGATGTTTGCGTCGGTCGAATGAGGGGCAAAATCCATTTTTCCATCGTAGAACTCCTGAATACAGGCCACATTCTGTTTCGTCCAGTTTTCCAGTTCTGTCCGGTCAAACTCTCCGGCTCCTGGCCGGATTCCTAAAATCTCCACATTGACCTTTTTCCCCTGCCTTCGGAATTTTTCAATGACCTGCTGAAACTTTTGTTCCATTTCCTTTAAGCACTTTTCACTGCAGGAACGGTATTCATAAAGCAGCACCGCCTCCTGGGGAATGGAATTGACCGTAGTTCCTCCCGTTATCTTTCCCACATTGTAAGTAGTAATTTCCTCTGCAGGCAGTTCGATCTGATACAACTCATTGATGATCTGGGCCGCAATATGAATGGCATTATCCCTGCCAAAATCCTGATAAGAATGGCCGCCTTCGGTCTGGATCTGAATCCGGTACCGATGGGAACCTACGGGTATGCTGGTGCAGACAGACAGATAGCTGTCAAAAGAATAAAACGCCCGAATCCGGTTTCCGTAATTATTAAAAATCTCTTTGCATCCCTTTAAATTTCCCAGTCCTTCCTCACAGGAATTTGCCACTATCATAATCCCTGTTTTCAGCTGGTGGGAATGATGAACCAGAAACTTTGCACCCATCATTAAGTTTACCAGATTTGCGGTGTCGTCTCCAATTCCAGGAGCTGATAAAATGTTTCCCTTTCTCGTCATGGGAAGTTCTTCCAAATCATCAAATACCACGTCAGTGTGAGCCATCAGTACAACGATGTCCTCATACTTATCGCAGTTAAATTTGCAGATAACATTTTGTGCTTCATCAATCCAGACTTCATTACAGCCTGTTTGCTCAAACCACTTTTTACAAAAGGCTGCTCTTTTTCCTTCCTTATGACTGGGCGCCGGAATCTTTCCCAATTCTTCCAGAAGCGCGACGGCTTCTTGCTTATGTTGCTCGATAAACTCGTTTATTTGTGCTTTTTCCATGATTTCGTCTTCTCTCTATACCAGGTTTTCCCCATCTCTATGACAGTTCTTCCCCATTGCTTTCCATGCATTTCTGATACCAGTAAAAGGAGTCTTTTTTCAACCGTTTCCTGCTTCCTTTTCCTTCATCGTCCTGGTCTACATAGATGACGCCGTACCGTTTGCTCATTTCCATTGGACCGCAGGAAACAATGTCAATGAATCCCCACATAGTATAGCCGATTAAATCCACGCCGTCAATGACTGCCTCTTTCATCTGCTGGATATGGGCTTTCAGATACTCGATTCGATATGGGTCATGAATAGAACCGTCCTCCTCTAATACATCTTTTGCACCCAGACCATTTTCTGCCACAAATACGGGAAGCTGGTAGCGGTCATAGATCTGATTCAACGTAATCCTAAGCCCCGTCGGATCTTTCTGCCAGCCCCATTCACTGGTCTCTAAATAAGGATTTTTGTTTGCCATAATCAAATTGCCGCTGGTCTTTTCCCATCCCTGTTTTGTTGTGGAAACCTGGGAAAAGTAGTAAGAAAATGCAGTAAAATCTATGGTATTTTCTTTTAGAAGTTCATCATCCCCCTGCTCTTTCTGAATCTGGATCTTCTCCTTTTCAAAGTACCGATCCATATAGGCAGGATAACTTCCTCTCGCCATTACATCCAGATAAAACCAGTTGGAATACTGATCATCCAAAATCATCTGCATCACGTCATCTGGATGACAAGTTGCCGGATACGTAGTAAATCTGGCAATCATACCTCCTATCATAGAACCTGGAAGCATTTCATGTCCCAGCTTTACGGTTAAAGCATTGGCAATAAACTGATGGTGCAGGCATTGGAAAATTGCATTTACATAATTTTCTTCCTGATCTTCTACCAGGCACACTCCATTATATGGATTAAACCGTCCTGCATTAAATTCGTTAAATGGAAGCCAGTAGTCTACCAGATCTCCCAGATTTTCAAATAAGGTTTTGGCATATCTTACATAAAAATCTACCGTTTTTCTATTTTTCCATCCGCCATATTCCAGTACAAGATGAACCGGAATATTGTAGTGAAGAATGGTAGCGAATACTTTGATTCCGTACTTTTTACACTCTCCAAACAAGTCTTTGTAAAACTGAATTCCCTCCTCATTCGGAGTCTCATCATCTCCATTTGGATAAATTCTTGCCCAGTTAATAGAAGTTCTTAATACCTTGATTCCAAGCTCATGGAATAAGCGGATATCCTCTTTGTATGTGTGATAAAAATCAATTCCCCACCGAAATGGATAATGGACAAGATCCAGATCCGTTAACGCTTTCTGAAACTTTGCGTCGTTCATACGCCGGTTTTGATACATGGCCCGCTCTTCTTTTGTCCATGCCGCATCAAAATATCGCAAATCCTGGGTATCTAATCCCTTTCCTCCCTGATTATAAGCACCGTCTGCCTGCGATGCGGCAATGGCTCCTCCCCATAAAAAATTCTCCGGTAC
>ENA-OPEV01001495-OPEV01001495.1-human-gut-metagenome-genome-assembly--contig:-NODE-1495-length-12955-cov-2.011318_pt1 | contig 12955 bp, 9 predicted proteins | sample MGYA00241637_ERZ501537 | MGnify/ENA primary metagenome ERZ501537 (study PRJEB25962, sample SAMEA1972159) | human gut metagenome | biome: human gut; feature: human-associated habitat; material: faeces...
ATCAGCTGTGTTTGGAGAATTGATGAATATGCGTAATTTCGCATACGCATCCATTTTTAGTATTGTTACTATTGTGATCGGAATTTATATGTTTATTAAGAAACAGGATGAGTTCATCCTTCAGATCTAGGTTGGGAGAGATTTATGAGCGAGAAAGCAATTGTATTAAACCACGTTGGAATGAAATTCAATCTTAGTAAAGAAAAAGTGGATAACCTGAAAGATTACCTCATTAAATCTTTGAAACGTGAAGTTCATTATAATGAATTCTGGGCTTTGAAAGACATTAATGTTGAAATTGAAAAAGGCGATCGTGTAGGTATCCTTGGATTGAACGGAGCGGGAAAGAGTACACTGTTAAAGGTAATCGCGGGAGTATTTAAGCCGACCGAAGGCACGGTTGAAAAGCACGGCAAGATAGCCCCATTATTGGAGCTGGGGGCCGGTTTCGATAAGCAGTATACCGGTCATGAAAATATATACTTATATGGTGCAGTGCTCGGATACAGCAAAAAGTTTATTGATGAAAAATATGATGAAATTGTAGAGTTCTCCGAATTGGGAGATTTTATTGATGTGCCGGTACAGAATTATTCTTCCGGTATGCGCTCAAGACTCGGTTTTTCTATTGCGACGGTTGTATCGCCTAAGATCCTTATCCTGGATGAGGTCTTATCGGTCGGTGATGCAAAATTCCGTAAGAAGAGCGAAAAGAAAGTAATGAGTATGTTCGAGTCGGGTGTTACGGTGCTTTTTGTCTCCCATTCATTGGATCAGGTTAAGCGTCTTTGCAATAAAGCGATGATTCTGGATCATGGCAAGTTGCTCGCATATGGTGATATTGACGATGTGGCACCGATTTATGAGAAGATGATTGAGGAAAGAGAAGACGAGTTGCCAAAGAAAAAGAAGAAAAAATCTACGGCAAAGAAGAAATAGGAGTCATAAAATGAGTGTATCAATTATTTGGAAATTGTCGGATGATGAGAGTTATGATTCGACAACCTTACAGTGTCTGAAGGAACAGATATCGGACAAGGATCTTGATGTACAGGTTTTGATCTATTCAAAAGAAAATAACAGATCTGCAGAGTATGTTTCTGCATTGGAGCAGCTGAAAGCAAAAGCAGAAATCTGTGAAGCTGACAATGCGATCGCAGCATATATAGATGCCAAGAAGCGTGTGACAGGGGATATTGTGACCTGTATTCAGGGCGGAGACCAGTGGACAGGCGATACTTTGACACAGGTTCAGGAAGCGGCCGATAGATATACCAAGTACAATATCTTCATGCTTCATAAGACGATGCTCGATGGGAAGAATGTTGCGTTTGCAACCGATCCGCTCATCAAGAAGATTATTGCTGAAGATTTTGAAAACGAATATCATTGTCATCCATTCTATTTCGCGGGTACATTCCTGAGAAATAAGATTTTTACTGGTAACGAGTTCCGTCCGGAGTTTGGCATGGAGACGGAGAGAGAGTTCTTCCTGCGCGTGTCTGCAAAAGAGAAGAAGATGATCTTTTTGCAATCGCTTACCCATGAGAGCCATGAAGTCCGGGAAGGAGAATGTACTTTTTTTGAGGGCATTTATCAGAGAGAATGGTATGAGGATTCCTTTGACAAGTTCTGGATTCCGTTTTTAAAGGATCTTCATGAGAAACATGGAGAAGTACCTAGATTTATACAGTATCATTTCATGTTTACAATCAAGAGCCGTATCAAGAGTAATATTAATAACCGGAATAAGCATGTCATCCCTCAGGGGGAAGAAACACTATGCCTTGAGAGAATGGGAGAGGCATTCCAGTATATCGATGATGATATCCTCTTTGATGGTCATAAGATTAAAGAAAGCAATATGACGGATTCGATGAAATGGTTATGCGGTATTTTGAAATACGGAAAAGATTTTCGTTTTGAGAAACGCTATTTGTCCGGAAATATATATTACGGTTCGAAAAATACGGTATTTAATAAGATTGCCAATTTGAAAACAAATATTCTGTTTATGAACTATGAAAGCGGAGTATTAAGTATTGACGGAACCGTACATCCTATCCTTTACTCAATGGCGGACAAGGTATATATGGTATTTAATGGAAAGAAGTATCCGTTAAATTACAATGGAAGATATTCTCTGACAAAGGTATTTGGTGTCAGTGTTTACAAAGGTCATTCTTTCCACATTGATCTTCCGATGGACAATATTAAAGAATGTGAATTGTTTTGTCAGGCAGATGTGCAGGGTGAGGCAATTAAGATCAACTTTATGTATGAGTCTCATTTCAGCAGAATGAGTAGAACTTTTACAAACAGTTATTGGTGTTTTGGTAAAGAACAGCGCTATATGGCGGTAAAGTGCGACGAAGGAATGAAGATCCGCACCATAACCAAGAAGGAGCAAAAGAAACAGGAACACAAGTTATCAAAAGAAATGTTCTTATCTTTCAAAAAGAGAGCATGGATATTTCTTGCCGTTCGTAAAGTATATTTTATGATGCGTCCGATCATGAAGCGCAAGCCGATCTGGATGTATCTGGACAAGATCTATAAAGGCGGAGATTCTTCCGAATACTTATATCGTTACTCATGTGCTCAAAAAGATGGAATAAAACATTACTATCTGATCGATAAGCATGCAACCGATTACAAGAGATTGAAGAGAGACGGTTATAAGCCGCTCGTAAGAGGAAGTATTAAGCATCGTCTGGTATTCCTTATGGCAGACATGATGGTTATTTCGAACTCGACGGTTTTTGCTTTTAATAACTATGGATTACCGAATTCAAGCTATGTGCGTGATCTTGTGGATTTCCATGTGTGCTGCGTACAGCATGGTATGTCGGTACAGAAGATTGCAGTTGCGCAGAATCGTTTGCGTGATAATACAAGATTATATTTCTGTGCATCGAAGTATGAATTGGAGAATCTTTCAAAGCCGATCTATGATTATGAAGGCTATGATGCATTGAAACTTACCGGTGTACCGCGTTATGATGGTTTGAAGAATGACGATAAGAAACAGATCATGATCAGTCCGACATGGCGTATGCAGGCTGCTGTTCCGGTACGGACAAGTGAGGGCGAGCAGAGAGATTATAATCCGTTGTTTAAAGAAAGTACCTATTTCCAGGTATTTAATGCCTTGATCAATGATCCGCGTCTGATTGAAGCGGCCAAGAAATATGGATATCGTATTAAATATGTACTGCACCCGATTGTAAGTGCGCAGGTAAATGACTTTGATAAAAATGATTATGTGGATATTATTCCGGCTGTTGGTGATATGAGTTATGAGACCATGTTCCGTGAATCCAGTCTGATGGTAACGGACTTCTCGGGAATCCAGTTCGATTTTGCTTATATGAGAAAGCCGCTCGTTTATCTGCATCACAAAGATATTCCTCAGCATTATGAAGAGGGAACATTCTTCTATGATACGATGGCATTCGGAGAAATTGCACATGATAATGATGAACTGATCGATCTGTTATGTGAATACATGGCAAGCGGATGTAAGATGAAGGAAGAATATGTACGTCGTGCTGATGATTTCTTCTATTATAATGATCATAACAACTGTAAGCGTATTTATGATACGATGATTGAATATCAGGAAAAGAAAATTTTACCGTATCGTCAGAAATAATAAGAACAATGTAAACTATCTTTTAGAAAGCAGGGAGAGGTTATTATGAATATTGGAGTAATTTTTGCAGGTGGTGTAGGTAAACGAATGAACAGTCGTGTCAAGCCGAAACAATTTATTGATGTATATGGAAAGCCGATTATTATCCATACGCTTGAGTTGTTTGAAAATCATCCGGAAATCGATGCGATTGCAGTTGCATGTTTGGAAGACTGGATTCCTTATCTGCAGGAACTGTTGGAAAAATTTAATATTAAGAAGGTAAAGAAGGTTGTACCGGGTGGAGCAAGCGGACAGGAGTCCATCTACAATGGGTTAAAAGCAGCAGAAGAGATTGCTGCTGGAGAAAAGTCGATCGTATTGATTCATGACGGAGTACGTCCACTGATCAACGAGAAGACCATTACCGATAACATTGAGTCTGTAAAAAAATATGGTTCATCCATTACCTGTGTGAAGGTAAAGGAGACAGTTTTGGTTGTGGGTGAGGATAATTCTATCGAGGATGTTCCAAACCGTGAAGACACACGTCTGGCACGTGCACCACAGAGCTTTTATCTGGATGAAATCATTGGAGCACACCGCAAGGCAATGGCGGAAAATAAATATGACTTTATCGATTCCTGCTCTATGATGCAGTATTACGGCAAAAAACTGTATCTGATTGAGGGCCCGCAGGAGAATATCAAGATTACAACACCGGATGATTTCTATACGATGCGTGCACTTCTCGATGCAAGAGAGGAAGCTCAGATCTACGGTCTTGAAAGTTAAGGAGCATTGCTATGAGAGAGGTATTGATAGAAGATTTTAAGCAGCTTACGGAACGTAATATTCCGTGGAATGAGCTGCGTGACAAAACATTTTTGATCACAGGCGCAACGGGACTGGTCGGTTCATTGCTGGTAAGATGTCTGTTATATGCCAATGAGACCATAAATCTGAATGCAAAGGTATATGCTGTTGTGCGTAATACCGATAAAGCCGATCGTATTTTTGAAGATGAAAAAACGGATGCGCTTTCTTACATCGTGGCAGATCTGGCAACGGAGAAAGTATGTTGTGAGGGCGAATGCGATTATATCATCCATGCGGCAGCAGTTACGGCTTCTAAGCTTATGGTATCCGATCCGGTAGGAACCATTCGTACTTCGATTGACGGAACAGAGAAGATGCTGCAGCTTGCAGTTGAAAAAAAAGTGAGAGCATTTATCTATATTTCTTCAATGGAAATCTACGGACAGCCGAAGACGGAGGGCAGGACAGCGGAAAAGGATCTCGGCTATGTCGATATTGAGACGGTTCGCAGCTGCTATCCGGAGTGAAAGCGTATGTTGTAGTGTATGTGTACCGCATATGCGGCGCAGTATGGAGTGAATGTGATCAGCGCAAGACTGGCTCAGACTTTTGGAGCGGGAATTCTTCCTACAGAGAACCGTGTATTTGCACAGTTTGCAAGAAGTGCAGTCAAAGGAGAGAATATTGTCCTGCATACGACCGGAGAATCGGAAGGAAATTATGTATATACGGCAGATGCAATCGCTGCGATACTGACGCTTCTGGTGAAGGGCGAAGCAGGGAAAGCATACAATATTGCAAACGAGGAGAGTCATATTACAATCCGTAACATGGCAGAGCTTGTTGCAAAAGAGATCGCCGGAAGCAAGATTCAGGCTGTGATCGATATTCCGGAAGACAGTGCGTCTTTAGGATATGCACCACCGGTCAAAATGTGGCTGGATGCGTCTAAGATGCGTGCGCTCGGCTGGAAACCGGAGGTTGGATTGGTAGATGCGTATAAGCGCATGATTCGCTGGATGGAATAAGCGATTCAGTAGAGATAAGTAGGTGGATTATGGATTTGAATGACAAGAAATTTACAATTTTATTACTAACAAACAGAGATTCTGACAATGTTGGCGATCAGGTAATTGAAGCTAGTGATATTGGATTGTTGCATGTTTTGATGAAAAATCTTGGAATCGATAAAAGTGCATATCAGATTAATAGCCGGGCCGCTTCGATCGTGACAAAAAAATATATGTCAACAAGGGAGCCTCAATTGTTGTGTGCCGCAGAAAAAGCGATTTCACAGGCCGATCTGGTTGTTTTTGGCGGAGCTCCTGTATTTAATTATAAGTATCAGAATTTTTATGAAAGAACTGCTGTTACAATTGAGATTGCACAAAAGTATAACAAGCCGGTGATTTTCTCTGCTATTGGGATTGAATCATATGACGAAAAAAGTAAAAAATGTCAGAGATTGAAAGCTGCGCTTAATTCCGAGTGCGTGAAACAGATTACAACACGTGACGGATTAGAGCGACTGGAAAAGTATAATGAGAACAATTCTTTTAAGATAGGACTTGTTTCGGATCCGGCGGTATTTTCGGCAACAGTATTCGATAATTACATCGGGCAGGAAGTGATTACCAAAAAATTTGGAATTATCCCTGTAAAGAAGAAGGTAATCAAGAAGGGAAAAAAGAAAAAGATTGGAATCTTTGTTATCAGAGCAAACGGATTTGTAGACAATCATGTTGATTTCACAAGGGAACAAGCTGCTGAATTATGGCTGAACGTCATTGAAACGGTAAAGAATCGTAATTACGATTATGAATTGATTACAAGCGGACATTTCGGAGATGAGGCATTCCTGGATTACCTTATCCGAAATTATAATGTGCCGGTGGAAAAATGCGTGTTTAACATCAATATGCCGGAAACTCTTTTTAGCAAGATGGCAAAGTATGATGGCGTTATTTCGTGTCGGTTGCATCCGAGTATCATTTCATTTTCTATGAATATTCCGGCAGTCAGCTTGGTATGGAACACAAAGGTGCCAGGCTTTTATAAGGGAATTGGATATCCGGATAGAGCAATAGAGCGTGAATCCTTTGAGGCTGAAGCTATTGTAGACCGTCTGGAGAAGGCAATGGAAGAGGGCATTACAAAAGATGAAGAATATCTTATGAGTGTTTATCGCACACTGTTTTCAGGCGTGAAAGAAGTGATCTGTGGAGAAGACACAGACATTCAGCCATATGATTATGAAACTTTACTTGAAACGATTCCAAAATTTGACGGTACATCCAAGGATGAGCAGAATGAAAAGCTGAAGAGAAAATTTAGAAGAGCATATGAAACATGCAATAAGAGATTTGATGATAATCAGATGCTCAAAGAAACGATAAAAGAGTTGAAAGATAGCAAGTAACATGAAAATTAGTAAGGCAATAAAAAAAAGAAGCTTTTTTATTTTGGCGCTGTTATTGCTTATAGGATCGCCAAAGGAAATGCTTTTTGCACAGGAGAACTCGGAACTCAATATTTATGCGATATATTTAGGAGAGAGTGATAAAGGCGATGCCACATTATTGGAATCAAAAGGACATGGACTGTTAATCGATATCGGTTCAGCTTCACAGACCGGCGTTATTGTTGAGCAGTTGCGGAAAGTCGGACTGACGCATGTAGATGTTTTGTTCAGTCATCTGCATAGCGATCATATTGGCTCTACCCATAACAATATAACCGCCGGATTGGAAAATTTAGAGGCAATGGGAATCTGCGTGGACACCCTGTATGTTCCGGCAGTATATCTGACACCGTATTCGACACGAATCAGTTACAGAGCTTCACAATTACAAAACTATGCAGATCAAAGACCAGATATGAATATTGTATATCTGAATGTCGGTGATGTAGTGCAGATAGGGGATGCTGCTGGTAGGGTTATGGGACCTACGGATTCGACAACACGATCTCCGTATCAATATACAGAATACTCATTAGTGGAAAACCGTGATATTATATATGAGAATGACAGTTCATTGGCTATGATCTTCACATGCGGAAATACCAAATACTTTACGGCAGGAGATTGCTATGGGCGAGAAGCAAAGGCACTTGTTGAAGCCTATGGAAGCGAATTGAAATGCGATATTATGAAAATGAACCATCATGGTATCGGATCTGGAAATTCCACTGATTTGCTAAAAGCTATACGTCCTAAGTATTCATTTGTTCCAAACAGCGGCGTGGACAAGTATAATCTTCAAAGTGGTCATTGGAGAACTTATACAGCAACAAAACGTGCTTCTAAATATGGAATGTGTTATATGGTTGGAAACGAGAAAAAGACAATTGTATATCACATTGTAAATGATGCGATTACTTTGTATAAAGGATCCGTTATTTCGAAAGCAAACAAAATGACCGGATGGCAATATCTTTATGGGGCGGATGGATCAAACAGGGATCACGACATGTATTATCTTAACTCTGAGTGTCTTCCTTTAAAGGGAATCCAAAAAGTAGGAAGTCATTATTTCCGGTTCCAGGCCGGGGGCCAAATGGATTACGGAACCTATATGCCGGATGGCAGTTATTCGGGTTGGAAAACGTATAATAGCGAAAAACGATATTTTGCGTTTTCACAAAATAAGAAATATGCCTATATGAAGGTAGGATTAAGCTTCATTAATGGTGTTCCGATGTATTTTGATCAAGATGGATATATGGTAAACAGCGGGATAGAGGATGAGACAGTTATTAAAAAAATAGGTTCTTACTATTATGCCGTTGATTATTATGGGGAAGTGACGATTGATGATTGGGAAGATATTGACGATTTTTCCTACTATTTTGACGACAATGGAAGAATGTTGCGCAATGGAAAATATGAGATAAATGGGGAATATTATCTTTTTGATACCGATGGAACCATGTATGCAGGCAATGCAAGAACCGAGTTTTACGATTTTAAGTCTAATACGTATGCGGTGCGTACCGATGGTACTTTAGTTACCGGTAAATGTGGGAAAATTGATGGTGATAAGTACTATTTTGATAAGACGGGCTGTGTACAAAAAAATAAGATTATCAAGATAGGAAAAAAGCAGTATTATTTTAACGGAAGCGGAAAAATGGTTCACAATCGCACGTTCAAGTTGTATGGCAAGAAGTATCACAGTGATAAGAACGGTGTGGTAAAAATTGTCAAGAAAAAAGCAAAAAAATAATGGGAAAACAATCCTTGTGGATAAAACAATTGATGGCATTATTCTTTCGGATGAAGATATGATTATGCCGACCGTACAGTAGTAATATAAAGAGCTATCTCATAGGAGATAGCCCTTTTTTATTCCAAGTTTATTGTATTGTGTTTTGAGAAATGCCATTTGCTACGGTACAGCCGCTTTTTTCACCGGTGACGATTGCACCCTGTGGACAGTCGCGAATAATATTATTCTGTAGGGACTGTGTTACACTGCAATTTTTGTTTAAGCGGATTCCATATGTGCTGCAACCGGAAATTTTGTTTCCATTAATTGTTGTAGCGGATGCGTTATTATATAAAAGAATTCCGGTCTGGCGGATTCCGAAAATCGTGTTATCGTTGATTGTATTTCCGGTACTTCCGGTACTGACACGAATTCCATTATACTGATCGTGGAGTGGGTCAGTGTCATCGTAATTTCTGCCGATAATTGTATTATTTGCAATCCGGTTATTTTTGGCATCGTTAAGATTAATTCCATAACCGGCAGCGGTGATGGTGTTGTTGTAAATAGTAACACCTTCTACATAATAATCAGCAGCAGGGATGATGCCGTTATCGGCTCCGTGCATTTTCTGAGAGATATTTCTGCCATATAATTCAATACCGACATTTTTATCGCATAATGAATGGTATCGGGTTTCAATGGTATTGTTTTGTATACTTGATTGTGCATTGGTTCTTAGTTTGCCTTCATAGGCCTGTTTTCCATTTTTGATGCAGGTATAAACGGAATCGTTCGATGTTTTGCTAAAATGAAACAGAATTCCGCCACCGACGTTTTCCATTTTATTATCTTCTATCTTGGAATTAATGTAATTTACACAGGCAATTGCTTCCTGTGTTATATTTTTGAAAGAATTTCCTTTGATTGTCACATTTTCAATATAATTATTCAAAAGCATGGAATGGGTTCCTATACCACGAGATATATTTTCAAATGTATTTCCGATGATCTGAACATTTTTACAAGGAGATCCATCGTAGATCAAATTGCTGTAGGCACTGTCATTTGCACAAATATCTAATTGAATGGCCTCACATTTTTCTTTGGAATCTTTTATATCGGAATCGTGAAATTTGCAATTGGTGATCTTAACGCCATCTACGGCAGGCATTTCTACCATATGCTTTTCACTTCCATGACTCATATCAATATTTTTTAGTGTAATGTTAGATCCGCGGCAAAGTCGGATCGCGCTGGATTTATTTTTTTTGCTGTTTTTCCAGACGCCACCCATGATCATAATATTTTTATATCGTTTATATCCGGTAGCTTTCTGATTATCTTCCGAACTTCCGGTAGCAATCATATTAAAGCCGGATTTTTTTGTCTTGATCACACATCCTGTGGCATTTAATTTTGTGTTGCTCCATATTTTTAGGGATTCAGAAATATAATAGGTACCTTTTGGGATTTTTACGGTATGAACTTTTCCTTTTGCCCCAAGACGCTTGGCCTCTTTCAAGGCAGTGTTCACATTTTTGCTGATATCTTTTCCGCTTTTTACAGTCGGGACAAGCGTTCTTCCTGAAATAGTATAGGCTTTTTTCGCTGCTGCAAATGTTGTCGCCGGTTGCCAGATTGTGAAAATCATGACAATTGCCGTAATAAATGCGAAAAGTTTTTTCATTCTTTTCATAAACTTCCTCCTTGTTTCCATTGGTGTTTCTAAGATAAACTGTATACTTTATTAAAAAAATTGTCAATGATTATGCATTTTTCGGATGAATCCTTTGAAATATAGTGGACAGTAAGTTATTACGGTGCTATGATAAAATTTATATTTACGTATAAAGAGAGAGAACCTATGAAAAAACAGAAGAGTAAATGGAAAATCGTGGCAGGAATCATATTGATCTGTCAATTGATGGTATCGATTATCGCAGGTGGTATTTTGGTCTGGCTAAATATGTTACCAACGAAATATACGCTGTTAGTTGTTTTAATCCTTGTGTGGCTTTTGACAATTGTTTATTATTTTTTTTATTCGAAGGTTAAGAAGAAAAAGGGGAAGTTAACTGCCAAAAAGAAAAAGCAAAAACTGTATACAAAAAGAAGTATCGGTTGTGCGATTTCGGCGATGACGATGACTCTTTGTATTGCAGCTTCCTCTATGATGTGGCAGGCGGGGGATGCAATTTCCAATATTACGGATCATGTAGTTGTGACAGATATGGTATCGGTATATGCTCTTGCGGATAATTCGGCAGAATCGGTTGCGGATATCAAAGATGGTGTGTTTGCAATCACGCAGAATTACGATTTCGAGCATACAAAGACGACAATTGACAAAATCAATGAGAATCTCGGCATGGAGATTAAAACACAGAGCTTTGATACGGTATTTGATATGGTAGATGCTTTATATGCAGGCAATGTGGATGCAATCATATTGAATGCAGCTTATGTGGATGTGATCGAGAGTCAGGATGATTATAAGGATTTTTCGGATAAGACGAAGACGTTATACGACCATGAAGTACAATCAACTGTGGTAAAAGATAATACGGATACGACTAAGAATATTACACAGGATCCGTTTGTTGTTTATGTCAGTGGCTCTGATACCAGAAATCTGAAACTTGCGACCAGTCGAAGCGATGTCAATATTCTTGCTGTTGTTAATCCAAAGACTAAGCAGGTACTGCTTTTGAATACGCCGCGTGATTATTACGTGCAGACCACGGTGAGTGGAGAGATGCGTGATAAACTGACACATTGCGGAGTCTATGGAATTGATTGCTCTATGGGAACATTGGGTAATCTGTATCAGGAGAACGTGGATTATTATGTACAGATCAATTTTAATGGATTTTCGACCATGATCGATGCGATTGGCGGAATCACGATTGATTCGGAAAAATCGTTCCGCACGAGTGAGGGCGGATATTATATCAGTCAGGGAATCAATCAGTTGAACGGAACGGTTGCTTTGTCTTATGTAAGAGAACGGAAGGCGTTTGCGGACGGTGATAATGCGCGAGGCCGTCATCAGATGCAGGCAATCGAGGCAATCATTCAGAAGGTTTCTTCCGGAACAACAGTACTGAACAATTATTCTGCAATCCTAAACAGTATGGAAGGAATGTTTACAACAAATATGAGTTCTTCCGATATCTCGGCATTGGTAAGGATGCAGCTTTCGGATATGGCATCGTGGAATGTAAAGTCGTTCGCAGTATCGGGACAGGGAAGCTCCCAGAAGACCTATTCGATGCCGACGAAACGCAGCTATGTTATGTATCCGGATGAGACACAGATTAATTATGCAAGAATTCTTGTAGATAAAGTGATCGATGGCGTTATTCTTTCGGATGAAGATATGGTTATGCCAACGTTACAATAAGTTTATGCAGTAATAGGGCACGAATGTGTCCTATGCTGTTTTAAATATTAAGAAAGAAGATAAAAAATGAAAGAAAGAACAATAGAACATGGAAAGTTTCGAATGGAAGCTCTCAGTGAATACAGGAGTGAGATTTACGGAATCAGTATATTCTGGGTTATGCTATTTCACATGAAAGAAAGCCATTATTTTCCAACGATAAAGGGAAGCAGCCTATATCATGCATGGATGGGATTTGTTGGTATGGGAAATATGGGCGTGGACATCTTCCTGTTTTTATCCGGAATCTGTTTATATTTTTCTTTTACAAAAAATCCGGATTTCTATGCATTTATAAAAAAACGCATTGCAAGAATTGCATATCCTGTATGTTTTACCAGTATGCTGCTTTGGTTGCAATATCTTATTATGCATAGAATTTCAATATGGGGATTTGTGAATCGTGTGTTCCTATTACAATATTGGATTGATAGTGACAGGCAGGTTTGGTATGTATCACTATTGTTGATACTGTATTTTGTATATCCATATATCTATCGCTTCTTTTTTGAAAAAAACAATACGATATCTTCGGTTTGTCGAACTACGGGTCTGATTTTGATTATTGTAATAATTACAGTTGGAATTTATTTTGAATATCCTCGACTGTATCAGGCGATTGATTTAGCTTTGCCGAGAGTTCCCGCTTTTCTTACAGGCTGCATTTGCGGAAAATTTGTTTATGAAAAAAGGCATATTCCATTTATGATTCCGCTTGTGACAATCGTGTTATTTGTCGTATCCTATGTCGCTGCAAATAAGATGCATATGTATCATGGTCTGTTGCAGCGATACATATATTGGTGCGGAGGCGTAGCGGCAGCATTCTTTCTTGTTATTGTACTGTCT
>ENA-OPEV01001506-OPEV01001506.1-human-gut-metagenome-genome-assembly--contig:-NODE-1506-length-12785-cov-2.659701_pt1 | contig 12785 bp, 14 predicted proteins | sample MGYA00241637_ERZ501537 | MGnify/ENA primary metagenome ERZ501537 (study PRJEB25962, sample SAMEA1972159) | human gut metagenome | biome: human gut; feature: human-associated habitat; material: faeces...
CCAGACTGCCTCATAGATTTGTTCTTTGGAACGTACCCAGCCCGGATGCCTGGCAAGATAAACTAAGGTATCAAATTCATGTCGGTTAAGCGGAATTTCCTGCCCGTTCCGATAAACCATCTTTTCTGGAAGTAAAATCTGCAGATCTGCACATTCTATTTTTTCTAAAGGCAATGTCCGTTCCTCTACATCAGCAGAACCTTCTACTACCTTCAGGATTTTCTCTAATATATGTTCTTCATTATCCGATACAGATAAGATTAAGATTTTTCCATGCAGTTCACCTCCGATAATAGTTCTCAGTATATAAACTGTTTTATTCAATTTCTAGTTTTATATTCCCTGTAAAATTTTCACATTCAATTCCTATGTAATTCCCGCCATCTGGAAGCGTAATCGTATCCTTGTATTCTCCAGTAGTTTCAATTAAAGTTACTGGTTCTTCTGCACCTGAACTCCAAAATACCTTTGCTGTTCCTTCATCTACCTCCAAATTACATGTAATTGAGACTTCTTTTCCTGCTTCCCGTTTTATCGAAGTACCGCCAAACAGATATTCTGTATCAGAAAAATCTTTATAATCTGCCTGATAACTTCCCGTATAATCATCTATCCCTTTTTCTTTCTCCCCTTGTAAAGACAAGTTTCCGGTCAATTCTGCCGATCCGGCAGACTGAACAATATTATTATAGTGATCAAGGATTTCATCTTTCGTACATCCGGAAAGCGTATAAACTCCAAAAAGAGATAAAGTTAATAAAACAATGCTTTTCTTCACTGACATTATTACCACCCTTTCTTTGGTGCAACTTTTTTCGCCTTTTTCTTCACCTGCTTCGGCTCTTTTTCTTTCATACATAAAATCAATACCGCAGAAATTACAACAACAATCGCAAGACTGACCATACAAGTTACCGTATTCCAATTAACTGCTGCATCGTAACTGCGATAGTGAATCATTCCAAGGCTTGCTGTAATCGGATAGATATTTGCTAATGTCATATTTCCTGCTGCAAACATTCCTCCGTATCCATACACAAATGCCACAATAACACCGATTAAAAAACTGCCTGACTTTCGGGATGTGATAATAATAATCGGTAAAACTGCAAGATATAAAAAGAAATTTACCGCAGTAATTTGTAAAACAGCCTTTAATATCAATGAAAAATGAAATCCTGGGAACCCGACAATCAGCTCTGCAATTATCGTAAACAGACTGCAGATCAGACCGAACACGATAGACAATACACCGCATACCATTAGTTTTCCAGTCAAAAGCCGCTTAAAGGAAACCGGTACGGTCAGAATATTTTTCAAGGTATCGTCAGTCTGTTCGCGGGAAATCATGTATCCGGCAATTAAACTAATACACATTGGAAAGATCATAGACATATTATTTTTAATCACCTGCTCTGTAAGATATGCAAAATCCCATACAGAACCGTCATTTGCCATCGAAGTAAACAGCGTCAGTAAAACGGATAACAACATAAGCGCAACGCCCGCCCATAGAATATGATACCTTTTCAGTTTATAAAATTCTGTTTTTATGATACGAACCATGTCTATTCACCCCTTTGCTTATATAATCTGTCAATCACGAAGAAAGACACAACTGCCATGATTCCAAGGATAATCACCACCTGAAAAGTTGATGGAATCAAACCTGTCATCTGTTGTAAGTCCATTCTAATTCCATGTTCTGCCATATCCCCGGCGCTCCAAAATGTAGTCAATGGTGTTGGTAAGATCCACAAGATTGTTTTTGGAAGTGCATCAAATAATGCAGTAGCACTCATATTCAGCACACTGTAAAACACACATAACAAAATAGAAAAAACATAAGTCTTACTGAAAAACACAACTAAAACAATCAGTGGCAGCGTACCTGCCGTAATAAAAATTCCTGTTTCAACCGCTAAAAACAACTTATACCCAATTCCATATACTTCCAACGTGCCAAACCCACATAAAATCGTTACAATCGTAGACGCTACACAGAAAACGACTCCGAAGAAAAATAATACAAGTATTTTTGCAAGAACCATTTGTGTACTGGTAACAGGAATTGTACGTAGGTTTTTAAATGTATCATTATCACGTTCCATAAAAAACAACATTGCCGCAATCACACCAATCAAACAAGGCAGCAAAAACTGAATACCATATCCAAGCACCATATTAAACAATCCGTCAAATGCGTCTGCTTTATCCACATATCGTTCCATCATAGACGGAGTTGTCATTAAATATGTCAATGGGATTGGGAAAAGAAATGCTGCTAATATCACCAACGGAATAAACTTTTTCCGCTTCAGCTTTAAAAATTCACATTTCACTAGTTTAAGCAATTCCCTCGCCTCCCGTCACACGCTTGAAGTAATCTTCAAGACTTTCTTCACAAGTATGCGCTTCTGATACCTCCAGTCCATTTTCTACAAACGCTGTCACAACTTTTCCTACTGGCAAATCAAGATTATGCAGTCTTAAATTATGATCATCCTGAATTGAGAATTGATTTTCATGGAACTTATGTTCCAAAATTCTTGCCGCCTGTGCAGTATCAGAAATGGTAAATCGGATATGCTTACTGCTTTTTTGTTCTAACTCTGCAAGGCTCTCTTCTTCTAACAAGATTCCATGATCAATAATTCCTATATCATCCGCCAGCAATGCGATTTCCGACAGAATATGGCTAGAGATCAATATTGTTTTTCCTCTCACATCACAAAGGTCACGAATAAAAGAACGTACCTCTGCAATTCCTATCGGATCAAGCCCATTGATCGGTTCATCCAAAATCAACAATTCCGGATCATGCATAACCGCAAGTGCAATCGCCAAACGCTGTTTCATTCCCAGAGAATATTGCGAAAACAATTTTTTATCTTTGTAAGGTAATCCCACCAAATCCAAAGCATCCTGAATTGCATGATTGTTGGGAACTCCTCGAAGTGTAGCAAAAATACGCAAATTTTCAGTTGCAGTCAAGTTCGGATAAAATCCGGGGGACTCAATCAGACTACCAATACGCGGTAATAGCTTTTTTTCGTTTCCTTGTAAAGATTTTCCCCATATTTTCACTTCACCGGATGTTGGTTTTGTAAGTCCGAGCAACATTTTCATAGTTGTTGTTTTTCCTGCTCCGTTTCTCCCAAGCAGACCATAAATCCTTCCTTTCTGCACATGGATATTCAAGTCAGCTACACTTTTCTGTGATCCATATTTCTTCGTAAGATTTTTTGTTTCAATAATGTACTTGTTCATATTCAAACCTCCTGTTCTGTGGAATATTCTATCACACCAGTCTTGCATTAACCTTGCAAAGCCCTTGCATTAACCTTGCATTTCATTCTCTTTTTTACACAATGATAACAAGCAGTATAAAAATAAAGGCTCCCGCCACAAAAGCGAGAGTCCTAAATCAGTGGAAATGTAACAGTAAATACTGTCCCCTTTCCTTCTTCACTTTCTACTGTTATCTTACCATTCATTTTCTCTACAAGCTGATATACAATAGATAGTCCAAGACCACTTCCTTTTTCAGAGCGCCCTTTATCACATTTATAAAGTCGTTCAAAAATATGCTTTAGGTCTTCTTTTCCAATCCCGATACCATTATCCGCTAAAAGAATTTGTACAGTTTCGTTCTGTTTTTGCATGGTAATTCCAATTCTGTCTGCCTGACTGTGAGCAAGCACATTCTGAATCAAATTGTTTAAAATCCGCATATAACTGTCCATATCAAGCTTTACCCGAAATGGCTGTTCCGGTATATCAATATTATATTCTATCTGTTTATCTTCAAATACCGGTATCCAATCAATCAAAATATTTCTTGTCAGTTCTGCAATTTCCACCACTTCTATTTCCATAGAAAATTCATCAGAATTTAATTTGAACCAGTCAAAAAGCACATCAATATATTCCTTTAAGTCATACGCTTTTCTTCGAGCTGTTTCAATATACTCATCACGATCTTTTCCTATAACAATTCCTTTATGCGCTGCATCAAGATAACCGATCAGAGTTGTAAGAGGTGTTCTGACATCATGGGAAAGGCTGGTCATCAGCTGACGGTTCGTTTCTTCTGCCTGCCTTACTTTAGAAAGCCTGTTTTCATAAGATACAATGATCTCATTCATTTCATAAGCAAGCGGAGCAACTAACTCATTTGCAGCCGATAAAATCCGCCGGTTTCCATTTCCTTCTTTTACATCATGCAATGCCTCTGTCATTTCCATAATCTGCTTTTTTACACGCCGTAGGATAAAACAGGCAGATAATATAGTAATGATACTCACTCCAACTGATAAAACAATCAATACCTGCATATACTCATACCTCCTTATTGAAACGGTATCCGATTCCCTTGATCGTCTGAATATATTTCGGTTTTCCGGGATTTACCTCTAGTTTCTTCCGAAGTCGGCTGATAATTGCCATAATATTGCTGTCATCATAAACATACTCTTCTCCCCAAACAGATTCATATATCTGCTGTTTCGTCAATATCTTACCCTGATTTTTTGCACAAAACAACAACAAATCGAACTCCTTTGGTGGAAGTTCAAACATTCCATTCTCTGTTGTAATACAGCGGTTATCAATATCAATTTTCAGACCTTCAAAAGTAAGCTGTTGTATGTCCTCCTGCTGATTAAAGCGTGTATAGCGACGGATGAGAGAAACAATTCTTGCGATCAGCTCATCCATATTAAATGGTTTTGTCAGGTAATCATCTGCACCTGCTCGTAATCCCTTTACTTTAGATGCACTATCATTTTTCGCTGTAAACATCAAAATTGGCAAACTATATTCTTTCCGGATTCCTTCTAATGTTTCAAACCCATCCATCCCCGGCATCATCACATCTAAAATTACAAGCTGATACTCCTGTTCTTTTAACTGTTGGATTCCTTCTCTTCCTGTATTACAAATATCTGCTTCGATATTCTCCGCACACACACTGCGTTTAATCAACATACATAATTCCTTATCATCATCTATAATTAAAATTCTATTCATGACATAACTCCGTACCTTTCTAATATCAACTAGCATATCACCTGCTCACATTATTATCACTTTCTATCAATCAAATCATAACTCATATCCAGAAAATCCAGTATTTTCGCCTCACTCACACTTCCATCCAACAGCATGGTAATCCAGTATTTCTTATTCATGTGATAGCCTGGAAGGAAACCATACGTCTGTGTCAGCAAGCCCACCATATCCAGTTCACATTTCACATTGATGATTTCTACCTCTCCATCCTCTTTTAATCCCAGTTTGGATTTTTCAACCCGCATAATAGCTGCATACCATTTTCCATTCTTATGTCGAAGAATTGAACTCTCTGGAGAACTCCTCCAGAGATATTCCGGAATTGATCCATACTGCTTATTTACATATTCAAAAATTTCTTCCCGTTTCATCTCTAACACTTCCCATACATATATTCAATTAACGATTTATAAGTTTTCATATTTTTATTCATGCTGTTTCATCTCTTCTAATCAGATATTGTAGCACAAGGATTTTCCGCTATCCACATAAAATCAAACAATATTGTCACATAAGCAAAGCCGACAGCTTCACTACTGAAACTATCGGCTCTATTTCTTTTACTCCTCTGAGCGATATTCAAACTTATAACCTACACCTTTTACGGTATGGATGTACTGCAGTCTGTCCGGATCCGTCTCCAGCTTCTTACGTAGCCGGCTGATGCACCACATAACCGCATTTTCATAATCTGCTACTTCCTCCGTCCAGACTGCCTCATAGATCTGTTCTTTGGAGCGAACCCATCCCGGATGCCTGGCAAGATAAACTAAAGTGTCAAATTCGTGGCGGTTAAGCAGAATTTCTTTCCCATTTCGATAAACCATCTTTTCCGGAAGTAACATCTGCAAATTTGCATATTCTATTTTTTCTGAAGGCAACGTTCGTTCCTTTATATCTGCAGAACCTTCTACCGCTTTCAGTATTTTCTCCAATATATGATCTTCACTATCTGATACAGATAAAATTAAAATTTTCCCATTCGCATTACCTCCAACAAATCTTGATATTACAATTCTTTTTCACTAAATATTTCAAATACATCTCTTATCGTATTTTTATCCAATGCATCTAAAATGAAATCTCTTATCTTCTTTGAATCCTTTTCGTGCTGGATTTCCTTCTACCCTGTATATTTTACGCTCCTTTACATCATAGATTACAGACCATACGGTATCTGCTCCAGTTTTCCGATCATACTGACACATAAAACCATACTTACCGGATAAAATTTCTTCTGCACACTTCAAACTAAAATGATTATTCTGTGCTTTCAATGCCTGATATGCCACTTTGTATCGTTCCGAAGAATTCCAGTCATCCACTTCTTCACTGTTCTTATAAGCGCTTAACTTTTCAGAATTATAGTTGTTCGCAGTTACGACAAATTCTTCTCCATCTTTCGGTAAAATCACTTCTACTTCATACGGATTGCACTCAACCACCGCCATATCTCCAAATACGTCTACAACTGTTAAAATTTGTTGTGAAGCAATGGGAATCTCTTGTAGAAAATCAATAGCTTCTTTCGTCGTTCTGCACTTTTCCAAAACATACCGTACTAACATTCCGGCATTTAATCCTGCTTTATGCACCTTCGGATATACAAAAGTCAAACCAACAGCCAAACCATATTCATTGACTCCATCTTCCATCTGAACAAAGGCTGTTGTATTTCCTTGAAATGAATATCCACCGTCCAACTGATATAAACAGTTCATGTATAACTTTTCCAGTTCCGTTAAAAAGTCACTATTTCTACCGAAAACAATATGCTCCTGATCCCGGAAAGCAAAGCATGTGCAATGATTACTGAACTCAAAACAATACATACTCAACAAGAACGTACACAAATCTTCATAAGAACTCTGTTGCCCATCTGCAATTCCTTTGATTTCTTTCAACACTTCCGGATAATATTTCTCATAGACTGGCAGACATCGCATTGCAAACTTTTTCCGTTCTTCTGTAATCTGAAACGTATGTTGCTTATGAATAAAATTTCCATGTTTTCTTAACATTTCTCCCCAGTGAAAACCGGCTTGATAATGTGTATTTTTAAATCTTCCATGATACATTCTTACACCTACTTTTATGATTTTTCGTCTGTAAGATCTTACATATTCATAACCTAGCAGAATAAAAAATTTTTGTCAACGAAATAAAATTTGCTCCTTAAAAATACACAATCTTCCACTAAAACAACGTTTTTTTCAAATCAGCAATCCATGTCTTAATCGCCTGCGCCAATGTAATCTGCTGACAAAGTACCGCCATACCTGTTGCCGGAACATCCTCTGCTTTTTCTTTCAACTTCTGATTATTTTCCAAATAATTTAAAAGAATATCTATATTCATTTCTATCTCATCCAGGCATTCCCTCTGCTCTTCTTTTGGCATGCTCTCTAAGTTTACGATAACAGCATTGAAATCCAAAAACAGATGGATTGGCTTTTTAGAAATTTCGTGCATCAATTTTTCAAACTCTATCTCTCCGTTTTCCGTTAAAGAATACACTGCTTTTTCCGGCATATTTCCCTCTTTTTCCGTTCGGCTGGAAATCAAGCCTTTCTGTTCTAACTGAATCACTTTTTTATAAATAGAGGGTGTGCTGATCTTTACCCATTTTGAGATATTCCGGTATTCCACCAGTTTTTGAATGTCATAAGCACTTAATTCCTCTTTTTTTAACATTCCTAACACGATTAAGTCAATGGTCGCCATTTATTTTTCCTCCTTCCTTCTTGACAACTACTGTAAATTATAGTAGTATAGCTTTTGCATTTCAACTACTATATTTTATAGTAATGTATTTTATATTATATGTCAAGTGAAAGGAGTTACACATTATGAACAATCAAAAACAAAAAATGGAATTACTCGGAAATGCGCCTGTTGCAAAAGCACTCTTGGCTATGGGAATTCCAACTATGATCGGAATGCTGATCAATGCTTTGTACAACCTTGTGGACGCATACTTTGTCGGTGGATTAGGGGAAAGTCAAATGGGTGCAATTTCTATCGTTTACCCTCTTGGACAAGTTGTTGTCGGTTTGGGATTACTATTTGGAAACGGAGCAGCGTCCTATATTTCACGACTATTAGGACAGGGGAAAGAGGAACAGGCGAATAAAGTTGCAAGTACTTCTCTCTATTGCAGTTTAACCATAGGTATCATTCTCATTCTCTTCTGCGTCGTATTCTTGAAGCCGATTTTAATACTTCTCGGTGCAACCAAAAGCATTCTTCCTTACGCAATGACCTATGCAGGAATTTACATAATTTCTTGTATCTTCAATGTATTTAATGTTACCATGAACAACATTGTCACAAGTGAGGGCGCCGCTAAGACTACAATGCTTGCACTACTAACCGGAGCAATCTTAAACATTGCTTTAGATCCACTTTTTATCTATACCTTTGATTTGGGTGTTGCAGGTGCAGCCATTGCAACTGCGATTTCACAAGTAGTATCTACACTCGTTTACCTATACTACCTTTTCAGTAAAAAAAGTATTTTTCGTTTCCACTTAAAAGATTGTTCCTTTTCCAAAGAGATTTTTTCAGAAATATTCAAAATCGGAGTACCTACCCTTGTATTTCAACTATTAACAAGCCTTTCCATTTCTCTGATCAACAATGCTTCCGGTACTTATGGAGATGCAGCTATCGCCGGAATGGGTGTTGTTACCCGGCTTGTTTCTATGGGTAGTCTGACTGTATTCGGCTTTATTAAAGGATTCCAGCCCATTGCAGGATATAGCTATGGTGCAAAGAAATATGAACGACTGCGCCAGGCAATCAAAACCTCAATCCTCTGGTCAACGATTTTTTGTGTCGTTGTAGGCTTTGGATTTTTCCTCTTTCCAACACAAATCGTTTCACAATTTACAACCGGAAATATAGAAATGATCCACATCGGAGCTAATTCCTTACGCATCAACGGTATTACTTTTATGCTTTTTGGCTATTACACGGTATATTCTTCTCTTTTCCTTGCATTGGGGAAAGGAAAAGAAGGCTTTCTACTTGGGGCATGCAGACAAGGAATATGCTTTATCCCTGTTATTCTCATTCTTCCCTCCATTTGGGGATTAAATGGAATTTTGTACGCACAGCCAATCGCTGATGTCCTTTCTTTTCTTATCAGTCTGTTTATGGCTCTTTCTCTCCATAAACAACTAAAATTGTCTGAAGTTCAAAACAATTAATTTATGACACCGAAAGCGGTACTTCCCTATTCAGTACCGCTTTCTCCTTACATTCCACGACTCAATTTATATCCTGCATCACAAAACGTTTTCCATATATAACAGTCCGAAGACCTATTTTCATTTATGAATCAGGACTTTTGAAATATGCAGATACCTTTGCTCCATCTGCAGTATTTTCAATTTCCAAATACCCATTGTGAAGTTTACAAAGCACCCTACAAATATAAAGTCCAAGTCCTAAATGCTCAGAATCACTTTCCTCTGTGAAATATGGATCTGTGGCTCTTAGCAGACTGTTTTTGTGAAACCCTTCCCCATCATCTGATACAGAAAGTAGGAACCCATTATTATCCGAAGAAACTGACAGCATTACTGTCGTCCTTGCATATCGAACAGCATTGGAAATCAAATGGCTACATACCTGTGCAATAAATGTACTATCAAGTGCTAATTCTGAAACAGATATGTTGTTCTGCAAGCACAAATTCTTTCCATTTTTCTCGCATACAATTTTTGCGTTTTCATACAAAGAAGATATAAATGACTGTAATGGGATTTCTTTGCATACTGGTAACGTCTCATCCATACGTCTAAGGTTACTCATGCTGCTTACATAACGTTCCATACGGAAAATATTCTTACTCATTGTAACAGCGATTCTTCGTGTCTGTGGATTATCGCTATCTTGTAACATATCACTGTAACCCTTTAAGACAGTAAGAGGGGTTCGCAAATCATGAGCAAATGCAGCATTGAGTTCTTTTCGTTCTTCAACTTGTCTCCACATTTTAGAAAAATTGTCTTCGAGCGTTGTTCGCATCATTTTAAAAGCTGTGCATATCTGCCCTAATTCATCTTCCCTCTCATAATCAATAAAAATATTTAAGTCATTGTTTGCTATTTTTTCAGATGCTACCCATAATTCCTCAAATGGTTTCTTCAGATTGTTTCTATAAAAAAGTAACATAGCAGCAATAATGCATAGTGAAAAATAGATAGGTGCTGCAAGTACGGGAATTGTTTCTAAAGTGATGCTTGCCTGCTCATCCTGTTTATACAATGGATCTTGGACATCACTAATGTAAGCACCTTCACCAAACCGTTCCCTTTGCTCATTCGTTAAATAATATTTTTCACCGGATATATGATACGAAGCTCTAATGCCTTCAACAGTAGTATTACATATAGAAAAAGTCGCTACGGAAAGAAAAAGAGCAACTAAAATAGAAACAAGTACATAGAGAGCAAGGATTTTTTTGAGAGATAAACTTTGTCTAGGACGTTTTATTTGTTCCATTTATTCACCCCCAAACTCTTTTTTAACAAAAGCAGCACTGATTTTTCAACCAGTACCGCTTTTCTTTTAAATCCCAGAATTAAATTTATAGCCTACACCCCAAACAGTTTTAATATAAGGACTTCCTTTCGGATTATTCCCCAGTTTCTTCCGAAGCTGACTAATGCACCACATAACTGAGTTCTCATAATCTGCGACTTCCTCTGTCCAGACCGCCTCATAAATCTGTTCTTTAGAAAAAACCTGTCCTTTGTTATTAGCAAGATATTCACAAATTAAATATTCGCTCTTTGTAAAGGGAACCGGGCAGTCATCAACCCGGATTTCTTTTGCGGATAAATCGACCTTAATATGTTCAAAAATGATTGTGCTGTGTTTTTCTCTTGTTTCCCGCCGCAGATGGGCGTTTACACGTGCCCGCAATTCAGCTATACGGAAGGGCTTTGTCAAATAGTCATCAGCTCCAATTCCCAAGCCAAAAGTGATATCGTTCTCCAATGTTTTAGCAGTAAGAAATAGTATGGGGCAATCCACAAGGGAGCGGATTTTTTTACAGAATGTAAAGCCGTCTGTGTCAGGCATCATAATGTCAAGCATTATCAAATCATATCGGTTTAAGCACTCTAAGGGAATCTGTGAAACAGATGGATATGTGGAAACGGTGTGTCCGTCTTTCTGCAATCCATTTTTTATCAATTCCAAAATAGGAATTTCATCATCTATAGCAAGGATATTTGCCATAAAATGCACCTCCTTTCACTCCGGTACTATTGTAGCACCATCATATTATTTTGCAAATCTTACTGACATTTTGCCACCCGGTATTCAGAATTTACTTCTACTGCCACGGAATCAGTTCTATCTTTGTCCAAGATTTCATATATACCGCCTATTGTCCACTGCTCACGTTTTTGTGAGCTCTTCTCTTTTCCGCTCCAATCAATATGATATAGTTCCTCTTTGGGAATTTGTAATTTTGTTTCACTATCAAATGTATAGGATTCAGCAATTATATCAATATATTCTCCAATATTTTCATCGGGAACGGTTTCATCTGTTATCTGATAAACTTTATCCCCGCATAGCAACTGTGTACAATTTTGCGTATTTATTGTAAAATCTCCTTCTGCTGCTGCCTCTACTTTCTGGTTGTATCGAAAAATAGTATCTTTGTCTGTAACAGAGCTATTAAGAATAGCTTTGTGGCAGCCTCCGTTTGCGTCAACAATAAGCTCCTGCGTATTTCCATCTTTGACCGTATAAACATTTAAAAATGGAATGATATAGGCGGCGTCTGGTTCTGAATCAGCAATATCAGCTAAAGTTTTAAAAGTGGCCTTTTCTGTATCCTGTTGAAGCAGGATTTTCCCGTTTGAATCTATGACCGCAAGTTTTCTGATATAGCCAACCCATTCTCCAAGTTCTGAATTTGACAGCGTATCATCAAGAATGGTGAAGCTGTCTCCCTTGTAGGTAAACTGTGTCACATTATCCGTATTCAGCACACATTCTTCTTTGTCTTTGGAATATTCATCAATTCCCTTTTCCAAAACAGAACAGCCAGTCATACTTGCTCCCATCAGCAGAATAGCAACAACCAGTAAAATCATTTTCTTAATCATCGTTTTTCCTTCCTTCCCATTGTGAAATCCAAAAAGTCACTGCAATAAAAGCAATTATTGTAATAAGTCCCATTATAAAAACCTCATTTTTGTGTAGAGATAGTTTATCGTCTAACACATAATGGCTTAAATCAATCGCCCAAGCGAAAGGGATATACTTCCAAACTCCCGCTAAGACAATATTACTGTACATAATTACCTGTAGGCTTTCAAATACACCTAAAAATAATGACGGCCCAAGTCCAAACTTAAAGCCAATAAATAAATGGAAAATGTAAAGTATAATATTTCCAAAGGCAAGGACTATTATTGTTTCTAACAGCACGACATAGGGTGTATGTGGAATAAGTCCTTGTATTGCTACCAGTATAGAAAATAATAGCACCAAACTAATCAGTGAAAGAATGCCTCCACCAAAAAGGACAAGAAACTTTCCGCAGAAAATGGTTATCCTGTTTGGAACGGATAGAATCGGCTGTGAATGTGCGGCGTGATCTTCCATAAACGTATTTAACCCGGTAATTATGCTGATAAGAATTGGAAAAAACGTAGCTGTAATCTCAAAAATCAGCTTATATT
>ENA-OPEV01001507-OPEV01001507.1-human-gut-metagenome-genome-assembly--contig:-NODE-1507-length-12783-cov-2.621307_pt1 | contig 12783 bp, 7 predicted proteins | sample MGYA00241637_ERZ501537 | MGnify/ENA primary metagenome ERZ501537 (study PRJEB25962, sample SAMEA1972159) | human gut metagenome | biome: human gut; feature: human-associated habitat; material: faeces...
TGCGGATGTGGCTGCGGCTCCTCTTCCAATAATAACAATAACAACTCCTGTGGCTGCGGCTCCTCCAATAACGGGTGTGATTGTAACTGCGGAAATAGCTGCGGCAGCGACTCTTCTTCCAACAATAACCGCCAGGCCTATCAGTCCGGCTACCGAATCGGTTTCCGGGATGGAAACCATGTTGGTTACCGGGATGGCTTCCAGTCAGCAGTAGAAAATAATATCGGTATTGCTCCCTTCCACATCCCCGATACCTTTGATTCCAACAATTCTTCCTGCGGCTGCAATAACTGTCAATAAATAATTCAGGGACAAAGATGGCACATTCCATCTTTGTCCCTTTTTGTCGCCTCTGCCCAAAAACAGGTTCCATTCACACCTGCTCTATTTGTTCTGTTTCTTTTTTGCCATTCGGCGCCATAATGAAGGAAGACTGGGGCTTTTCTCCTGCCGTTCCCTTTCCATAATAATATTTGATAATATCTTTTCTTGTGATAATTCCGATAAACATTTTTCGATCATCCACTACCGGAACAAAATTCTGATTCAAAGCCCGATCAATCATATCTTCCATATTGGACTTTACAAAAACCGGAAGATAATCCATCCTGCGCTTCAGTGTGCTGACAGAAATTCCTTCTGCCTCCTTCAAGTTCAGATTGTACTGATTCTTAATTCCCCAGAGCATATCTCCTTCTGTAATCGTTCCCACGTACTTTCCGTCCCTGGTCAACAGCGGAACTGCTGAAAATTTATGATATTCCATTTTTTCCAAAGCCTGCCGGATAGAATCATCTTCATATATGTATGCAATTTCACTTTTGGGAGTTATAAAAAACAATATGTTCATAATGAGTTTTTTCACGCTCCTTATATTTGATTTTTGTTTATTATAACACGGGATTCAGAACATATTGTGAACAAATTCTTAAAATAGCATAAATATTCAAACCGCTTGTTTTTCCTGTATGAAAATACACATTTCTGGAATATCATGCAGAAAGACGCGATAAAAAGAACCGGAAAAAAGCTCTGTTTTCTGCTTTTCCCGGTTCCCTTTTTCTAAATCTGTTATCTGTGCTTTTTACTCTTTTTTCCTGCTTTTGTTTCCGAATTCTGTCCTCTGAAGCTCTCCTGCAGATGCCTTTTTCTAAAAATTACCAAATACTCTCCTGCAATAGCCTTTATCTATTCCAGATAATCCAGCGGATCCACAGGACTGTCTTTGTGAAGCATTTCCAGATAAAGATTGCTGCCTTCCACAGTATAATATTTGGTCGGCTCTGCTACATATCCTATAAGCTGGCCTTTTTCCAAATATTCGCCCTCAACTGCAGCCACCTCCTTCAGCTGACCGCAGATCACCGAATACTCATTTCCCAGATCCAGTGTCAGGTAGGTTCCGATTTCTTCGCTGTTTCCCACAGAAACCACACGGGCATTGGCCGGAGCATAAACCGGCTCACTGATATCCCCCTGAATCACCATGCCTGGATTGCACTTGTACTGATCCAGGGTTGGAAAATAAATCGTAGAATCCATACTGTAATTCAGAACTACATTCCCTCTCACCGGCCAGGACAGGCTGCTGGTATCCGAAAAATTCAGAGCCAGGGCTTCCACATTTCCCAGCCCGGTTCCGGCCTCCTGCACATTTTCCTCCTCAGGATTCCAAGCTTCCTCTTTTGTTCTTTCTGCTGTCACAGTATCCAGGTTATTTTCTGCCAGCTGCTCTGCCGCAATTTCGGTTTCCTCTGCCAAAGCCGGATTTCTTTCCGGAAGCTCTGCTTCCTGAATCTGTTTTCCTGGCTGCTGGGCAATAAAATCTCCCTGCTCCTGCATATCCACATAGGGATTCTGCTCCTGACCGCTTCCTCTCTGAGTTGTAACAACGCCTGCTGCGGCTACGATAGTCAGCAGGCCAAGCACCAACATGACAAGGAACAGTTTGTCCTTGAACATTTGATTCCATTTCTCTTTCACCGTTTATCACCTCGGTACTATTTTTACCAAAGTGCTCCCACTTATTCAGTCACCAGAGAAATATTTTTATAATAATAATGCAGAATGTCCTGATAATCCCATCCTTCTGCTGCCATATGAGCAGCTCCGGTCTGGCTGAGACCGTATCCATGCCCGATTCCCCGCACCACTGCCTGAATCCCGCTTTCTGTGCCGTTAAAATAAAAACAGGAAGAAGGCAGTCCCAGAGTATACTGGATTTCTTCTCCCTTATAAATTCCAGATCCTATTTTCATTTCTGTCAGGTATCCAGCCTCATCCTTTTCAACAGTCTGAATCTGTTCCGGAACCTGATCTGCCCTAACAGGTGCTGCCCCTGGAATCTGGCTGATTTTCTGTGCAAAGGTTTCTCTGCTCCAGGAAAATACCTGCTGATAGTTCTCAGCTTCCACATCCCACCTGCTTTCTATCGAAACAAGATAGGGATACTCTTCAGAACCGTTTCTCGTCCGGCCAGAGCTGATCCTGTGAAACAGAGGAAGCACATACTGATCCTCGCAGCGCATCACTACTCCTTTCGTTTCCCTTGCTGCCCTCTTACACTGAATCAGCTTTTCTGCCAGCCGTTCCTTTTCCCCAAGCGTTAAAAACCTGTTCTCACTCCCGTTTGCCTGTCCGATATAATCCAGATCCAGTTCTTCTTCCTGAATCTCCTGTCTTCCATCCATCAAACGGCAGATATAGGTTCTGGCAATAACTGTCTGACATTTTAGTGCTTCCCACTCATACCCTTCTGGAATCTGGCACGCAACCACTCCAGGAAGATAATCCTCCAGATTCATATAGGTCTGAATTCCATCCCGTTCTATCAGAATTCTGCGGGAAATACTGTCTGCGCTGATTTCTGTATCCTCTTCTTCCGCTTCACTCTCCCTGGTTTCTCCTCCCTTCTCATCCAGAGAAGGCAAAGTATCCTCTTCTTTCTCTATTCTATTCTCGCTTCCCCATACAGCCTGTCCCGTTCCTTTCATACATATCAGTGCCAGCAGCCAGGGCAGCAGCAGCATGAAAATTCCCCAAAGCATCCATTTTTTCATAAAAAAATCCCTCCCGACTATTATCAGTCTATGGAGGGATTTTCTCTTTATTCCTTAAAAATGTCTGTTTTCTGCAATTTTCCCAAATGAATCATCTGGAAGCTTCCGTTCTTTCTGAACCAGGGGAATCAAACTTACAGTTCTACCTGAACCTTTTCCAGATGCCAGATATCCTTTACATACTCTTCAATGGTACGGTCAGAGCTGAACTTACCGCTGCAGGCAGTATTCAGAATTGCTGCCTTAGCCCACCATTTTTCATCCCGGTATGCTGCATCTACCTTCTTCTGAGCCTCTGCATACATGCGGAAATCCTTCAGAATAAAGTAGGTATCTGCCCGGTCACTGCTGCGGGTGTTCAGCAGTGAATCATAAATATCACGGAACATCTCCGGATTCTGCGGAGAATAATATCCATTGATCAGCTGCATCAGCACACGGCGGATATCCTGATCATTGTTGAAGATCTCCATAGGATTGTAGCTGTGATCATGCTCCATGCGGATGATATCATCGGAAGAAGTACCGAAAATAAAGGCATTCTCCTGTCCAACTTCTTCCACAATCTCTACATTCGCTCCATCCATGGTTCCAATGGTCAGGGCGCCGTTTAACATGAATTTCATGTTTCCGGTACCGGATGCCTCTTTACTTGCAGTGGAAATCTGCTCGCTGACATCTGCTGCAGCAAAGATAATCTCTGCGTTAGATACCCGGTAATCTTCAATAAATACAACTTTAAGCTTTCCGTTAATGGACTTGTCGTTGTTGATTACATCTGCCACAGAGTTAATCAGCTTAATGGTCAATTTCGCACGCTTGTAGCCTGCTGCTGCCTTTGCACCAAAGATAAAGGTTCTGGGAACCATATCCATGTTGGGGTTATCCTTCAGCTGATTGTACAGATACATAACATGAAGGATATTCATCAGCTGTCTCTTATACTCATGGAGACGTTTTACCTGTACATCAAAAATAGAACGGGGATCTACATCAATACCGTTGTGTTCTTTGATATATTTTGCCAGACGAATCTTGTTCTGGTATTTGATGTTCATAAACTCATGCTGGCACTTCTCATCATCTGCGTAAAGCTTCAGCTTGTTAATGGCAGACAGATTGGTAATCCACTCATTTCCTACTTTGCTGGTTACCCAGTCAGCCAGAAGCGGATTGCCGTGCAGCAGGAATCTTCTCTGAGTAATACCGTTGGTCTTGTTGTTGAATTTCTCCGGCATCATCTCATAGAAATCTTTCAGCTCCTGATGCTTCAGAATTTCTGTATGAAGCTGTGCTACGCCGTTTACAGAGAAGCTTCCGGCAATAGCCATATGTGCCATACGAACCTGACCGTCATAAATGACTGCCATTTTGGCAATCTTATCCTGACGTCCCGGATATGCCTGCTGAATCTGAATCACAAAGCGGCGATTAATCTCCTCCACAATCTGATAAATACGGGGAAGCAGTCTGGAAAACAGCTCGATCGGCCATTTTTCCAGAGCCTCTGCCATAATCGTATGGTTTGTGTAGGCACAGGTCTTAGTTGTAACATCCCAGGCCTCTTCCCAGGTAAGACCATAATCATCCAGCAGAATACGCATCAGCTCTGCAACTGCTACAGTCGGATGAGTATCATTTAACTGGAATACGTTTTTCTCATAGAACTTACGTACATCATCGTGATTCTCCATGTACTTCAGCACAGCTCTCTGCACACTGGCAGAAATGAAGAAATACTGCTGACGCAGACGAAGCTCCTTACCGGTAATGTGGTTATCGTTAGGATAAAGAACCTCACAGATATTCTTAGCCAGGTTTTCCTCTTCTACTGCCTTCTGATAGTCACCACGGTCGAATGCATCCAGACGGAAGGTATTGACCGGCTGAGCATCCCAGATTCGAAGGGTGTTGACCACGTTATTGCCGTAGCCTACAACCGGAAGGTCATAGGGAACTGCCATAACAGACTGATATCCCTCCTGAACAAATTTTTCTCTGCCGTTTTCCCAGACAGTCTTCACATATCCGCCGAATTTAACTTCTGTAGCGTACTCAGCACGGCGTACTTCAAAGGGGTTGCCGTCCTTTAACCACTCATCCGGAACCTCCACCTGGTATCCGTTCTCAATTTTCTGCTTGAACATACCATAGCGGTAACGGATTCCGCAGCCATATGCCGGATATCCCAGTGTGGCAAGAGAGTCCAAAAAGCATGCTGCCAGACGGCCCAGACCGCCGTTTCCAAGAGCTGCATCCGGCTCCTGATCCTCAATCAGGTTCAGATCATAGCCCAGCTCATCCAGAGCCTGCTTAATCTCATCCTTTGCCATAATATTGATAATGTTATTGCCCAGGGCACGGCCCATTAAAAATTCCATGGACAGGTAATACAGGGTCTTAACATCCTGCTTTTCATACTCCTTGTGCGTTGCAATCCACTCATCAATAATAACATCCTTCACGGCGTAGGCCACAGCCTGAAAAACCTGATTCGGCGTTGCCTCATCAATCGTTTTTCTGAACTGGCTCTTTACGTTATAAATGACGTTCTTTTTAAATGTTTCCTTGTCAAACCCCTTATTTACACTGCTTATCATACTTCTACTCTTCCTCCTGCTCTGTTGCTTAATTCACTGCAATTTTTTCTACACCCAGAATACCGGTTTCCCCGTTGATGTTCCACTCCTTTGTATATCCACCCATTTCACCGGTGCGAATATCATCCGCCAATACCTCGCTGCGAATAGTATCTGCATATCTGGTTAAGATGTCTGCAATTTTATCATTATTCTGCTGATATATGCAGATATGATCCATAACCTCAAATCCAGCTTCCTTACGCATGGTCTGGATTTTGCTTACCAGCTCTCTGACAAAGCCTTCCTCCAGAAGCTCCGGAGTCAGTCTGGTATCAAGAGCAACGGTCACTACATTGTCGCTTTCTGATACATAGCCTTCTGTCTGTGCCATATCAATCAGAAGATCCTCTTCTGTCAGCACTACCAGCTCTGCACCGAAATCGAATTTCAAAGCGCCTTCTGCCTTTAAGGTATCCATTGCCGCATTGCCGTCGATCTCCGCTAAAGCCTTGCGGATATTGCCCAGCTGCTTTCCGTATTTGGGACCTACGGTCTTTAACTGAGGCTTAAAGCTGTAGGAAGTAAAGTTTCTTACATCCTCTACAAATTCCACAGACTTCACATTCAGCTCATCCTCAATAATCTCCACATAGAAATCAGACAGCTCGTGATCTGCTTTTACATACATTTTGCCGATAGGCTGACGGTTTTTGATATTTGCAGTATTTCTGGCGGCACGTCCCAGAACAACAACCTTCAGAACCTCATCCATATCTGCTTCCAGCTGCTTGTCAATGTGCATTTCATCTACAGACGGGAACTCGCACAGATGGATGCTTTCCGGAGCATTTTTGTCAATGCTGCGAACCAGGTTCTGGTAAATATCCTCTGTCATAAACGGAATCATGGGAGAAGCAACCTTTGCCACATTAACCAGAGCCGTGTACAGAGTCATATAAGCATTGATCTTGTCCTGCTCCATGCCCTTTGCCCAGAAACGTTCTCTGCTGCGTCTTACATACCAGTTGCTCATATCATCTACGAATTCCTGCAGCACTCTTGCAGCCTCCGGAATCCGGTAATTGTTCAGATTATCATCCACATCACGGATCATGGAATTCATCTTGGACAGCAGCCATTTATCCATAACCGGAAGCTTATCGTAATCCAGGGTATACTTGGTTGCATCAAAATTGTCAATGTTCGCATACAGTACAAAGAATGCATAGGTGTTCCACAGGGTTCCCATAAACTTTCTCTGTCCCTCCTGAACCGCCTTGCCATGGAAACGGTTGGGCAGCCAGGGAGCGCTGTTGATGTAAAAATACCAGCGGATAGCATCTGCTCCATAGGTTTCCAGAGCATCAAACGGATCTACGGCATTTCCTTTGGACTTACTCATCTTCTGTCCGTTTTCATCCTGTACATGCCCCAGAACAATAACATTCCGATAAGGAGCCTTGTTAAAAATCAGGGTGGAAATCGCTAACAGAGAGTAGAACCAGCCTCTGGTCTGATCCACTGCCTCGGAAATAAAGTCTGCCGGGAACTGCTGCTCAAACAGCTCTTTGTTCTCAAAAGGATAGTGATGCTGTGCAAATGGCATTGCTCCAGAGTCAAACCAGCAGTCAATAACCTCCGGCACACGCTTCATCTGCTTTCCGCATTTCGGACAGCGAATGGTCACTGCATCAATAAATGGACGGTGCAGCTCAATATCCTCCGGACAGTTGTCGGACATGGATTTTAATTCCTCGATGCTTCCGATGGAATGCTGATGACCGCATTCACACTCCCAGATATTTAAAGGAGTTCCCCAGTAACGGTTCCGGCTGATACCCCAGTCCTGAACATTTTCAAGCCAGTCACCAAAACGTCCTTTACCAATGCTTTCCGGAATCCAGTTGATAGTATTGTTATTTGCGATCAGGTCATCTTTAACTTCTGTCATCTTGATGAACCATGATTCTCTTGCATAGTAGATCAGTGGAGTATCACATCTCCAGCAGTGTGGATAACTGTGTTCAAACTTCGGAGCATCGAAGAGAAGTCCACGAGCATCCAGATCTTTAAGTACTTCCGGATCAGCCTTCTTTACAAAGAGTCCTGCAAATGGAGTTGTCTCACCCATATCACCTTTTTCGTCAACAAGCTGCACGAATGGAAGGTCATATTTACGTCCTACTTTTGCATCGTCTTCACCAAATGCTGGTGCCAGATGAACAACACCAGTACCATCTGTCAGAGTTACATAATCATCACAGGTAACAAAGAATGCTTTCTTTTTCTGTTTTGCTGCGCAGTCATATGCACACTGGTAAAGCGGTTCATATTCTTTGTATTCCAGATCTTTTCCTTTGTAAGTTTCCAGAACTTCGTATGCCGGTTTGTCTTCTTCTGCAAATTTTCCAAGAATGGTATCAAGCAGAGCGCATGCCATATAATAAGTATATCCGTCTGCACATTTTACTTTTGCGTAATCTTCTTCCGGGTTTACGCAGAGTGCGATATTAGACGGAAGAGTCCAAGGTGTGGTTGTCCATGCAAGGATGTATGCATCTTCGTCTTTCACTTTGAAACGAACGATAGCAGAACGTTCTTTGACGTCCTTATATCCCTGTGCAACTTCCTGTGCTGAAAGTGGTGTTCCACAACGTGGGCAATACGGAACGATCTTAAATCCTTTGTAAAGGAGTCCCTTATCCCAGATTTTCTTCAGAGCCCACCATTCAGACTCAATAAAATTATTATCATAAGTAACATATGGATTTTCCATATCTGCCCAGAAACCTACTGTAGAAGAGAAATCTTCCCACATTCCTTTGTATTTCCAGACACTTTCTTTACATTTATTGATAAATGGTTCTACACCATATTTTTCAATCTGATCTTTTCCGTCAAGGCCGAGCAGCTTTTCTACTTCCAGCTCTACCGGCAGTCCGTGAGTATCCCATCCTGCCTTACGCGGAACCATGTAGCCCTTCATTGTACGGTATCTCGGGATCATATCTTTAATTACACGGGTAAGAACGTGTCCGATATGCGGTTTTCCATTTGCTGTCGGAGGTCCATCGTAGAAAGTATAAGTTTCTCCTTCTTTACGGTTCTCCATACTTTTCTTGAAAATATCTTCTTCATTCCAGAATTTTTCAACTTCTTTTTCTCTGTCTACAAACTTCAGGTCTGTATCCACTTTTTTGTACTTAGCCATGATAAGCTCCTTTCTGAATCAATGACTTTGTATGCATTTTTTGGTATATAGAAAAATGTGCCCCGGCACGTAGTGCCCTTAATTTTGCAGGAAGTTTTTGGAATTTCCTGCAAAATTAAAAAAGACTTTCACCCGTAAAAGGACGAAAGTCTGTACATCGTTAACCACCTGTTACTGCATACCAGCATATGAGTTTCCTGTAACGGGGGAAATAACCGTCAGAACTTACTCGCCAGATTGCTTTCAGTTACTGCAACTCGGAAGTGATGTTCAGATCTACCCTACTTGCACCGGTCTTCCACCATCCCCGGCTCGCTTTACCTTTCAAATAAACCTTACTGTCTTCGTCAATGTCTTTTGATCTTTTTTCACCATTTCTAGGTTATTATAATAAAGAACCCCTTGCTTCGTCAAGGGGTTCTGCGGGATTTCGTGATTCTTTCCTTATATTTGACTGACCAGACGTTAATCTTTGTCAACTTCTCTTCTGCGCTTTCTGTTTGTTTCCACTTTCTTCTTTCTCAAGTGTTTCAGAACAGCCCTCCATACAATAATAAGAAGGAGTACTGCTGCAATCACACAGATTACAAGGATTACCTCTCGTGGTATTGTACTCTGAGCCTGCTTTTGTGTTTCACTGTCTGACTTATCGCCGGACACCTGTGCTTCATTTTCTGTGTTATCCTTCTGCAGATATTCATCACTTAATGTCACAGCTGCTTTTCCGACCGGGTTGCCCTGATAAGTATAAGTTACTGTTCCGGTGCTGCTGTTCGTGTCATCCTGCGTAATTTCGTAATCCAGGCTTTGGAAATTTACATTTTCCGGAAGTACAACATATGCATTCGGATCAATTTCTTTAAAATCTGCGGAGTCTTCATAATCCGCAATCGTATATTTTGCGAAATTATTAAATCCATACTCCAGTAAATTGACGGAGTCTGGGTATACATTTTTCCCATGTGTCTTCAAGACAACACTGATCAGCTCCAGATTATCATCTGCTGCACAAGATACCAACGTGTTGAGTGCTTCATCCGTATAACCGGTTTTTCCGGCTATTGTCTTTGGATAATAATAGTCGTTTCCCTCGTAAAACATCAGATCACTCTGCTGAAAGGTTCTCGCCTGATTTACCAGATTGGTTGCACCGATCGTATACTGCTGTGTCTGGGCAATCGTCTTGAATTCTTCATGATTTTCAAGCAGTTCCTGCGTAATAAGTGCCATATCACGTGCCGTCGTATAATGGTTCTGCGCATTCAGCCCATTCGGATTTTCAAAATCAGAATTTACTGCTCCCAGCTCTTTTGCGCGTTCATTCATCTTTGCAATAAAGCCATCATATCCTAAACCACCCACATTTTCAGCAATCGCATAAGCAACTTCATTTGCAGATGCCATCAGAAGTGCGTGAAGCGCATCATTTAAAGAAATTTCCTCCCCCGCGATCATTCCGATATAAGCATCCCCCTCTGCTACACAATCCACACTATTCTGTGTAATCGTGATCTTGTCATCAAGATTGCCGTTTTCCAATGCGACAAGTGCCGTTAAAATCTTTGTAATACTGGCAGGATAAGCCTTTCCGTCAATGTTTTTCGCATAAAGGATCGCACCGCTTTTTGCCTCCATGACAATTGCAGCTTCTCCGTACGTTGCCGGTCCTTCCGGCCAGTTCTCCAGCTCATTGCTGGCAATCTTCATATCATATGCCTGCTGTGTTACTTCATCGATTTTCTGCTGCTGCAGGGCTTTAATTTCTTCTTGATTTTTTCCGGAAGTTTCTTCCTCTGTCAGATTATAATTGCTGACCGTTGTATCAATTGGTTCATTTGCTGACGTATCTTCTGCAAATGCGGTCATTCCAAGACTTCCAACCATCACTGCCACCAGCGATGCACTTAAAATTTTCTTCCATCTCCTCACGGATCTTCTCCTCCAAATTCTTTAATCTTATCCAATAAATCCCCGATATCTGTTCAGGCATGCGTAAATATCCTGTTTACGGATCTGTGCCATCGCTACAGAAAGATAACTTCCTTTGCAAAGGGATGCCAGACCCTGCTTCTTAATCTGACTCCAGAGCTTTTCCACGCAAAGATCAACATCCTGTTCCTTCCGTTCCATTTCTTCCAGCAGATTCTTCAGGCAGTACGCTAATGCCGTTGTCTGTTCTGCATCCAGGATTTGTTCTACATATTTCAGATCCACATTTTCTCTTCCAATAGAAAATGAATCTTTACCAAACTGTTTTATCTTCACCTGATCTCTCTTCTTTTCCATTTTTCCGGCCTTTAAGCTTCTGTGATGATCTTTATCAAATAAGACATCTACATCAACCGGAACCTTTTTCTCTCCAGTCTCACTTTTTTCACCAATCACCGTTTTCACTTTTTTCGTGATATCGTACGTTCGGTAATTATCCATCTGCAACACATGATCAGCAATGTAAAAATAAGATCCAGAACTTCCGACCACCAGAATAATAGAAATTCCCTGCTTTTGATACAGGTTACCTGCCTGAAGAGTAAATGGTGTAATCGGTTCCTGTTCGCCGGATACGACAGCCTGCATCAGCTCATCCCTGACCATAAAGTTCGTCGCACAGGTGTCTTCATCGATCAAAAGACATTTTGCACCTGACTGTACCGCTTCTACCACATTTGCAGCCTGCGAAGTCGAACCACTGGCATCCTCTGTGAAAAAATTTACTGTATCTTTCTTATTCGGCAGATCATTGATAAACGGTGAAATATTGATATGGGATACACATCTTCCGTCCTCGGCCCGGATCTTCATCGCAGTATCCGAAGTAATCACGTATTCTCTTCCATCTCCGGCGACGTGATTGTAAATTCCCTGCTCGAGTGCCTTCAGAAGTGTTGATTTTCCATGATATCCTCCACCCACGATCAAAGTAATTCCTTCCGGGATTCCCATTCCTTTTATTTTACCCCGGTGTGGAAGTTCCATCTCTACTTCCATACTTTCCGGTGCTTCAAAAGCAATTGCACCTTTCATAGGCTTCTGTGATACACCGCTTTCTCTTGGCAGTATAGAACCATTTGCCACAAATGCAATAAGTCTCCGCTTTGTCAGTTCTCTTCTTATATAATGTTGATCTTCCGCAAGTTCTATACACTTTTTCACTTCCTGCTGATTCAGGTTCTTATAATATAAAGATCTGTCAGCTATTTCCGGAAGATACTCAAACAAAATCTTCCTCAGTTCAAATGCATTGATCGTCCGTCCATTTGCCGGAAATCCAACTTCAAACCGTACCAGAAGATCTCCATCCTTAATTTCAAATGCAGTCCTGTCCAGAACCTCCTGTCCACAGCGGCTTATCCCAATCAATCCACTTTTCCCGGAACCCTTTGCCTGGAAAATAAATTTGGAAACAGCTTTTCCGAATTGTCTTGTCAGATAATCCTGAAGCGCAATTCTTCTGTGTTCTTCTTTATAATATTCTTCTGGAAATCTCGCCTGGATTTTCTTCACCTGAATACTCAGCTTTGACGGAGAAGCAAATGGATCTCCTTGTACATGATCAATATTGAGCTGGTATCCCTGAAACTGATAGCTTCCTCTCAAATCTTTGTAAGCTGGATAGCTTCTTCGATTGATACTCATCAAATTTTTTTCTAATTCTGCTGCTGATTTCATATCCTGCTCCCTCTTATCAAATTCTATGATGTTGGGGTCAAGATGTCAAAAATCCTCTTGCAGGCAAGCTTGCATCGGCTTTCTGACCTTTTGACCCTGGTATCATTCTATTTTACTAGCAAAAATTTACTTGGTGCATATTAAATTTTCTATAAAACGAAAAAAGATGTAAACCCAATTTATACAGGATTTACATCTTCTAAATCATGAAGCATCGGGGATTCGAACCCCGGACAACTTGATTAAAAGTCAAGTGCTCTAC
>ENA-OPEV01001519-OPEV01001519.1-human-gut-metagenome-genome-assembly--contig:-NODE-1519-length-12719-cov-1.936750_pt1 | contig 12719 bp, 9 predicted proteins | sample MGYA00241637_ERZ501537 | MGnify/ENA primary metagenome ERZ501537 (study PRJEB25962, sample SAMEA1972159) | human gut metagenome | biome: human gut; feature: human-associated habitat; material: faeces...
AGCCGTCTTACAGCGCAGGGAATTCCGGTATCCTGCGAGGTAGATATTTACGGAGCCTTGAGTGAGTTTATCGGTACAGTAGTAAGTAATGACATCGTAACCTTACTGGATATCAATAACAATGTTCCGGCAGATCTCTATCGGGAGGATATTGAAGGAAAATTTGATTATACACATAAAGACACATTTATGGGCTTCCACTGCGGAAACACTGCAAGCAAAAAACTTTCTTTCTGCGAGATGAAATATCAGCTGATCATGGCAAGATCGCTTCCGGAAGAAGTGACACAGGGAACTTTGGAAGGAGATATTGTTCCGGGCGATATCACATTCTTCAGACTCCAAAGTACAGCAGATTGTAAGCTGCGTGCATACATTGCACAGGGAGAAGTTCTTCCGGTTGCTACAAGATCATTCGGTTCGATCGGTATTTTTGCGATTCCGGAGATGGGAAGATTCTATCGTCATGAGCTGATCGAAAAAGGCTATCCACATCACGGAGCCGTTGCATTCGGACACTATGGAAAAGCACTGTTTGAAGTATTCAAATACATCGGCGTAACACCGGATGAGATCGGATACAACCATCCGAAGGGAGACAGATATCCGACAGAAAATCCTTTCGCATAAAATAAAAATGGATCAGATGACAGAGCGTGTTTGAAATTTATTTGAACACGCTCTTGTACATAATAGATACAGGAGGAAAAAGATGAAATATTATATCGGCGTAGACCTTGGAACATCTGCAGTAAAACTTCTGCTGATGGATCAGGAAGGACAGGTTGTCAATATCGTATCCAGAGAATATCCACTGTCCTTTCCACATCCGGGCTGGTCAGAACAGAACCCGGAAGACTGGTGGGAACAGTCAAAAGAGGGAATCAAGGAACTGATCAGCAAGATTGATGCGACGGAAGTGGCAGGTATCAGCTTTGGCGGACAGATGCATGGTCTGGTTATTCTGGATGAGAACGATCAGGTGATCCGTCCGGCGATCCTGTGGAACGATGGGCGAACCACAAAAGAAACCGATTATCTGAATCAGGTAATTGGGAAAGAAAAACTGTCTGAATATACGGCAAATATCGCATTTGCCGGATTTACCGCACCGAAGATTCTGTGGGTGAAAGAAAATGAGCCGGAGAATTTTGCAAAAATCTGTAAGATTATGCTCCCGAAAGACTATCTGGCTTACTGTCTGACCGGTGTACATTGCTGCGATTACTCCGATGCGTCCGGTATGCTTCTGCTGGATGTGAAAAACAAATGCTGGTCAGAACAGATGCTGGAAATCTGTGGCGTCAGCAGAGAACAGATGCCGGAACTTTTTGAAAGTTACGAAAAAGTGGGCACATTAAAACCGGAGGTAGCAAAAGAGCTGGGACTGCCGGAAACCTGTCTGGTGGCAGCGGGTGCCGGGGATAATGCTGCGGCAGCAGTGGGAACCGGTACAGTGGGAGATGGTCAGTGTAATGTGTCTCTGGGAACCAGCGGAACAATTTTTATTTCCAGTGAAAATTTCGGCGTGGATCCACACAATGCCCTGCATGCATTTGCCCATGCTGACGGACATTATCATCTGATGGGATGCATGCTGAGTGCGGCATCCTGCAATAAATGGTGGATGGATACCATTATCGGAACGAAAGATTACGAAAAAGAGCAGGAAGTGATAGAAAAGCTGGGAGAAAATCATGTATTCTTCTTACCATATCTGATGGGAGAACGCTCTCCGCATAATGATCCGCAGGCGAGAGGAACCTTTATCGGCATGACGATGGATACGACGCGGGCGGACATGACGCAGGCGGTGCTGGAAGGCGTGGCGTTTGCGCTGAGGGACTCCTTTGAGGTCGCAAGGTCGCTGGGAATTTCCATCGAACGCACGAAGATCTGCGGAGGCGGAGCGAAGAGTATGCTCTGGAAAAAGATCATTGCAAATGTGATGAATCTGAAGGTGGATGTGCCGGAGAATGAGGAAGGCCCGTCTATGGGCGGTGCAATGCTGGCAGCAGTAGGCTGCGGCGAATACCCGGATGTGGAAACAATCTGTAATAAGCTGGTCAGGGTAGTAGATACGGTAGAACCGGAACCGGAGCTGGTTGCAAAATATGAAGAAAAATACCGGAAATTCCGCAAACTGTATCCGGCAATGAAAGAGCTGTTCAGATAACAGCCATTTTCACGGATAAATATTGTTCTGCTTCATAGGTATGGAGCACTGAACGGTTAAAGATCAGGAGCATGTCACAGCTCCTGATTTTTTCTGTACTGTCTTGGTGTACAGCCCTTGATTTTCGTAAAGACCTTTGTGTAATAATTAGAGTCCGAAAAACCGGACAGCAGTCCTGATTCCGTAATAGAACAGGAGGGATTTTCCAGATATTCCAGGCTGCGTTCAATGCGGTATTCCTGGATGTATCCGAAGAGAGTGATATTCATACATTTTTTGAAAAGCCGGCTGCATTCGCTGGGACTTAAGTGGATCAGGTCTGCAACATCATTTAGGAGGATCTTTTCAGAGTAGTGTTCTGCGATATAGGACATGATCTGACGGATGCGGCGGTAGTTTTCTTCATCCTGACCGGATGGAAGAGTTGTCCGGGAGATCGTATTTTCATACAAGATCTTCCAGAAGTGCTGCAGTTTGGCGATGATCTCAAATTCATACATGGGTTTCCGGCTACTGTCCAGGTCGATGATGTCACGGATATCTTTTATGGCCTCGGAATGCCATTTACAGGATAGATCAAGCGGTACAGCGGACAGGGAAAAGCTTCGGAGGATCGGTTCTGTATATTTCTGGAAAAGAAGGCTTCCCGAAAATCCGTAGATCAGTTTGGGGTCAAAGGTTATGGGGATATACTGACAGTCCTGATCCTGATACATATATCCGGCATGAAGGGCATTGGCATTGCCAAAGATTGCCTGTCCCTCTTTCAGGTGAAAGGTATTCTGATTGATCTTGTAGAGCATTTCGCCTTTTTTTATATAGGTAAGCTCGATCTCCGGATGCCAGTGCCACAGAAAGGAACCGGTCTCATAGCCGGAAAGCCGCTCGTAGCTTACCAGGAATGGGAAGGAGCTGTCTCCGTGTTTTTTCAGTTCTTTTCCGGCGGGATCTGTGATGATCTGCAAGGTGTTACCTCCTTCCTTCTGTGCGCGGATCCTGAAGTGTATATCTGCTTTTCATAGTGGAATTTATTTTATCAGAAAAGGCAGAAAATGCAAAGGGATATTCCGGGATCACCACAAAATAATACGGTTTTTACACAAAATTGTTATGGACAGAAAAGACGGGACTGTTATAATAAAAGTACATGAAGCGTTACTATTCACTGGTGATATTCTGCGCATTGCGAAGTGTGTTGCTGAGAACGGAGTGAACAGTAACCATGAAGCGTGACAGAGCGGAAGATTTTTTCAGGTTCTTCCGGATCTGGGGTGTAAACTATATAACAGGAGGAAGAAAAAATGGGAACAATTAAAATTCCGGCAGCAGAAGTGCTGAAAAAAATCTATGGCGAGACAGAGGAGAGCAGCGCCCGTTATACCAATCTTGCTGTGAATTTCGAGAAGAAATATCATCATGACAAGGCAGAGTTTTTTACTGCTCCGGGCCGTACGGAGATCATTGGCAACCATGTTGATCATAACGGCGGTCAGATCATTGCGGCAAGTATTGATCTGGATACCATCGGTGCTGCTTATCCAAACGGAACCAATGTGATCCATATGATCAGTGAGGGTTACAAACAGGAAGTAGTTGTTGATCTTGACAAGCTCAGCACAGAAACCTATACAAAAGGTACAGATGCTCTTGTTGCAGGTATTATGGAGTATATGCAGAAAAAAGGCTATGCTACCGGTGGATTTGACGCTTATGTTTCCACCAAGGTTATTGCCGCTGCAGGTGTAAGCTCCTCTGCTTCCTTTGAGATGCTTGTATGTGCGATCACCAATTATTTCTTTAATGAAGGTAAGCTGGAGTATGGCGAGTATGCGAGAGCAGGTCAGTATGCTGAGAATGTTTACTGGAAAAAGGCTTCCGGTCTGATGGACCAGATGGCTTGTGCTGCCGGTGGCCCGATCCTTCTGGATTTCTCTGATAAAGAGAATATCAGCTGTGAGAAGATTGCATTTTCCTTTGAGGATATGGGCTGCAGACTTGTGATCGTAAATACCGGTAAGGGCCATGCAGATCTCAGTGAGGAATATTCCTCTATTCCTATGGAGATGCGTGAGGCTGCGAAGGCTATGGGCGTAGAGCTTCTCTGTGAGTCCAGTATGGAGAATCTTCTGGCACATGTGAAGGATATTCCGAATGACCGTGCTGTTCTTCGTGCGATGCATTTTTATGAAGAGAACAGACGTGTTGCAGATGCTGTGAAGGCTGTTGAGAATAAAGACGGTGAGGGATTCCTGCGCCTTCTTGAAGAGTCTGGTAATTCTTCCTGGGAGTGGTTGCAGAACTGTTATTCTCTGCAGAATTGCAAGGAGCAGAAGATCACGTTGAGTCTGGCGCTTACCAAGCTGTTTCTGAATAAGATCGGTGCTGGTATCTGCAGAGTTCATGGTGGTGGTTTTGCAGGAGTTATCATGTGCGTGCTTCCAATCGAGAACGCAGATGCGTATGTGGACTATATGGCTCAGTATGTTGGAAGGGAAAATGTCTATCCGATGAATATCAGGAGTACAGGGGCTGTTCATGTTGAGTGATTTTTGACGGCATAACGAACGTCATGGAGGGCGATTCGTTTCCGAATGCGGCTTGGCGGCATCCGGAAATGAACCGCCCTTTGCGCTGTACTATGATTTTTTATTTTTTAATCAAAATTTTATGATTTGTTTCTGATTTAAATTTATGGGTTATGGTATAATGAGAAAAATTTTAAGAGAGTATTAAAAAAGAATTTGCAGAAGTTTTCAAGGTGAGATTTCTGGAGTTGTTTTGAGTTTTGTTTTTTCATTATATTTCATAAGAAAGGTTTGACATATTTATGAGCAGAAGAGAGTTTCTTGAGGTTTTACGGGGGCAGTTGTCCGGACAGATGACCCAGGGGAGAGCTGCGGCTCATGTGCGGTATTATGAGGATTACATTCAGTCTCAGGTCCGGAACGGTCGAAGTGAATCAGATGTCCTGGCAGAACTGGGGGATCCCAGGCTGATCGCCAAGACTTTGATCGATACAGATGACAGTGCAGCTGTTTATGATGAGTCCGGTTATTCTGAAGAGAGCTACGGTACAGATGATTATGCGGATAATGGGACGGAGAGCAGTGCCGGAAAGGCAAGAAGCTTTAAACTGGATCTGAGCACATGGTATGGGAAGACGATCGTGATCGCCATTGCAGCGTTAATTGTGATACTTTTAACAACTGTTTTGGTGGCAGTTGCTCCATTTTTGATAATTTTTGGTATAGTTTTGTATTTAATATCCTGGTACAGGAAGAAAAAAGTGTAATTGTTCCACAACAGCTGTGAATTAAAGACAATTTCCGTGTAATGAAATGGATTGCTTGTGAAAAAAGTATTTATAAGATTTGCATAAAAAATATGTGTTTGGTCTTGATTTATAGTGGATTTTACTGTATAATCTGGGCTAACAAGTTGAGATTGTGTCTGTTTTGTATAAAAACAGATGATGCCATTGAGAAGAGAGAACGGCAGAAGATATGCATCTAAGGATGCGTTATTTTCTGCCGATTTTTTTATCTGTTTTTTATGGAAGGTGATCAGAATGGATTGCCTTATTGAGGTGCGGTAAAATGTATAAAATAGATAAAAAAATAATTATTATTAAATGATAATTGCATAAAATAAATAAAGAAATATTGAAAAATAAGAAAATAATTGTTGATTATATGCAAGAAATGTGTTATCATTTGGTAAAAAGTTGGTAAAGATAACAAACACGCAAATACAAAGGAGGGTAGTGGGAGGGCATTTTTGACAGCAGAACGTAAATGAGAGTTTTGCTTAATGTATTGGGGTAATTGCTGGAAGATATAACGGAAATGTTTTTCAGCAGAATGTGTAATGAGCAACATGATCAGCACTGTCAGGAGGACAGAGATATCGTGATGATGCAGCTGATCGGTAGTACGTAAATTTATGAAAAGCAGGTGATATACAATGAAAAGTAAAAAATCTTTTTTCAGGACAGTGGAGCCTTATCTCTATCTGGTTCCTGTAATGATCCTTTTTATACTGTTTGTATTCTGGCCGTTCGTTAAGACGATCCAGCTGAGCTTTGCCAGAACCACACCTCTTGGTCAGGTGGCACAGTATGTAGGACTTGACAACTATACGAATATTTTTACAGATGGAACGTTCCTTAACAGTTTGGTGACAACACTGAAATTTTCTGTTATGCGAGTTATCCTTTCTATTGTGCTCGGTTTTATACTGGCGATCATCAGTACAGAGAAGATCAGGGCAAAGGGATTTTTCCGTACTGTATATGCACTTCCGATGGCTATTTCCGCAGCAGCGGCATCTGTAGTGTTCATGTTTATTTTCCACAGCTCTCTGGGTATCCTGAACAGGGCTCTCGGAACTCATATCGGATGGCTGACAGATAAGAAATATGCACTGATCGCAGTTACGATCGTTAGTGTATGGATGGCGATCGGTATGAATTTCATTTACCTTACTGCAGCGATCCAGAGTGTACCGGCTGAGCTTTATGAGAGCGTTGCCCTGGATGGAGCGAATTTCTTCCAGAAGCACCGTCATGTAACGATTCCGTCAATCTCTCCGACACTGTTCTTCCTTCTCATCATCAATGTCATCAACTCCGTACAGGCATACGCAGAGTTCAAGATGATGACCCAGGGCGGACCGGCAGAGAGTACCAACGTTATCGTGTATGAGATTTACCAGGAGGCATTTATCAACAGCCGTTTCGGTGTGGCCTGTTCAGAATCCGTAATTCTGTTTGTTATTTTGATCATCCTGACTGCACTGCAGTTTAGACTGGAAAAGAAGGTGACCTACTGATGAAAGAAAAACCATATGTAAAAGTGGCGATGTATGCGCTGAATATTATTTTTGCAATTATTATTATTGTTCCTGTTATCTACTGTTTCAATGTTAGTATGATGGATCTGAAGGAGATCTATGGCGGAAAGTTCTGGCCGTCCCATCTGACTATCGAGAACTACACAAGAGCATTTCAGCTTGCACCGTTCTTTACCTTCATTAAGAACTCACTGATCGTATCCGGTGTTATCACATTTGCTCAGGTTGTCACAGGTGCTCTTGCAGCATATGCTTTTGCAATGATGGAGTTCAAAGGCAAAAAGGTCCTGTTCTATATTATGCTGGCAACCATGATGATCCCGAGCCAGGCGATCATCATCGCAAACTACCTGACTATTGCTGACTGGGGTATCCGTAATACATACGCAGCGCTGATCCTTCCTAATGCAGCAGCAGCTTTTGCGGTATTCAACATGCGTCAGGCATTCCTGACACTGCCGAAGGAGATCCATGAGGCGGCAGAGATTGACGGATGTACAAATTTCAAGTTCTTATATACCATCGGTGTTCCGCTTATCAAACCATCACTGGGTGCTCTGATCATCTATGTATTCCTTCAGAGCTGGAACTACTATCTGTGGCCACTGCTTGTAACAGACAGTGTAAATATGAGAACGGTTCAGATCGGTCTTGGTATGCTTCAGGGGGCTGAGGCAACAGACTTCCGACCGGTTATGGCTGGTGCTATGGTTATCCTGATTCCGTCGATCCTTGTATTTATCATTGGTCAGAAGCAGATGATCAGTGGTCTGACAGCAGGTGCTGTTAAGGGTTGATCCAATCACATAAGAGCAAGTAGCAAAAATGTTAATTTGTCCGACCTGTATTGGGGCGGGTCGGACCATTATAAAAGGAGGGTTTCTATATGAACAACAAAAAATGGATGGCGATTCTTTTAGGAGGAATCATGGCTGCATCTCTGGCAGCTCCGTGCTCAGTAAGTGCAGCTGAGAAAACAACACTTACATTCTGGCATGCAATGGGCGGCACAAACGGTGAGGTGCTTCAGCAGATCGTGGATGATTTCAACGCATCCCAGGATGAGATCGAGGTTAAAGCTGAGTATCAGGGAACCTATGATGATACCATCACAAAACTGAAAGCTGCTATGCAGAGTGACTCCGGTCTTCCGGATGTTTGCCAGATGTATGACGTAGGAACAAAGTTCATGTATGACAGTGGTGCTGTCATTCCTGTAGAAGACAAATTTGAAAGCACAGGCTATGATAAGAGCTCTGTTATGGGGGTTATCAGCAGTTACTATACCGTAGACGGCAAGCAGTATTCAATGCCATTTAACGTATCCACACCTATGCTGTATTACAACAAAGACGTATTTGAGGCAGCAGGACTTGATCCTGAAACTCCGCCGACAACTTATGATGAGGTTCTTGAGGATGCCAAGAAGATCGTAGAGAGCGGAGCAGCTCCGGTTGGTTATTCACAGGCTATTTACGGATGGTTCTTTGAGCAGCAGCTTGCAGGACTTGGTGTAACATACGGAAACAATGACAATGGACGTAAAGAGGCAGTTACAGCTGTTGATTTTGATTCCAACGGCGGTGGCCTGAAAGTATTTGATATGTGGAAAAAGCTGTATGATTCCGGATGTTTCGAAGATTACGGAACAACAACAGCAGATACTCAGACAGCATTCTTCTCCGGACAGGTTGGTATGATCATCGAGTCTACTGCTATCCTGAAAAATGCAGTTGATTCTTCTCCGTTCGAAGTTGGTACAGGATATCTTCCGAGAATCGAGCAGAATGATGAAGGCGGTGTTATCATCGGTGGTGGATCCCTGTGGCTTACAGATACAGGCAACGAAGCTAACGAAGATGCAGCATGGAAATTCATCGAGTACATCACAACTCCTGATGTACAGGCTAAATGGTCCATGGGTACAGGATACTTTGCGATCAACGAGAAAGCTTATGAGACAGAGGATATGAAGGCTTACCTCAAAGAAAACCCGAACTTCGAGACAGCTATCAACCAGCTGAAGGATTCTCCTGTAAACTGCAATACAGCAGGTGTTCTCTCAGGTGTACAGACAGAAGCCCGTCTTACATTCAACGAGATCATGCCGCAGGTATATGATGGCAAGCTTACAACTCAGGACGCTGTTGATCAGCTTGCAGCTTCTGTAAACAAAGCAATCGAGAACTATAACGAGTCTATTAAATAATCAGAATGCCCTCTGATCAGTAGATAGAGCAACAGATAGGGATACCGCCGCCGGGCGCCGGTATCCCTGCTGTTTTACATGCTGTGAGACTACAGATCATGTATATCCGGGGGATAGGATCATATGAAAAACTGTGTAGTGAGACGGACGGAGTGAGTCCGGCTGACTAGACAGCTTTCGAATGGAGGGAGTGTGGCCTGCAGCGTTCGTGCAGGGCAAAATGAAGTGATGCGCGATTGGCGTTATCACCGGCGGAAAATAATAATACAACAGGAAAGGAGCAAATTTATGGGCGGAATTCTCGGAGCATGTAATGCAATATCGGATTATTTGCACACTTTAAATATGGGATCGACGCTGTTTCGGCTGATCCTTGCGATGTTTCTTGGATGTCTGATCGGTATTGATCGTGGAATGAAGAAGCGTGTGGCAGGTGTAAAAACACATATGATCGTCTGTATGGGGGCAACTCTGGTTATGATGACGGGCGATTTTATCCATGTATATTCTAATGGGGCAGGAATCGGAGATACTGCACGACTTGGCGCACAGGTTGTCAGCGGGATTGGTTTTCTTGGAGTGGGAACCATCATTGTGACCGGACAGAGACATGTATCCGGTCTTACGACAGCAGCCAGTCTTTGGACTTCAGCGTGTATCGGACTTGCTGTGGGGATCGGCTTTTACAGCGGTGCGATCTTTACCACGCTGGGGCTTATTCTGGTGTTCAAATATGCGAAATATATAGAGGTTTATGTGGAAGAGCATTCCAATACCTATGACGTATATATGGAGTTTGAAAATGAAGACAAGATGAGTATGGTCATAAAGAAGCTCCGGGAAGAGGACATCATGATCTCCAACGTAGTTATCATCAAAAAGAGATCCAAAACACAGAGTGTGGTGATCCAGGCAACAATGGAGGCTGCCAAATGGAAAGCACGCCATACTGTATTTCGTGAGGTAAGACAGCAGGAAGGAGTTATTTCTGTGGAGGAAATATGATCGGGAGTCGGGAATACAATGAAACTTATCATGTTTTTGAGAAAGTTAAGAGTATGTTAAAGAAAAAATGATGTATTTTACGAAAAATGCACTTGAAATATGAAGAATAGTCTGATATAATGAATACAAAGTGAAGAAGGAATCTGATTCAGCTTGCTGAATACAGAGAATGCCATTGAGAACAGAGACCGGCATGAAGACACATGGATAAGTGTGTTTTTATGCCGGCTATTTTTATGCGCAAATGTTAATGTTTCAAAAGGATTACAAGGGTTACAAAGGGTTACGGCATAAAAATAATGGCATATTCACTTGAAAGATTGCTGTTCGTAAGCAGTACTCCTCGCAGAATATATACCTGCGGACGGCAATGCTTGTGTTGCAACGGATATTCTGCTGTTTCCGGCGCAGAGAAAGCCGGGGACAGTTCAGAAGATCCGCAAACAGGAAAGGAGAAACAGATCTATGTATGATGTGATCATTATCGGAGCAGGAGTTTCCGGAGCGGCAGCGGCGAGAGAGCTTTCAAGATATCGGCTGAAAATCTGCGTTCTGGAGCGAGAAGAGGATGTATGCTGTGGAACTTCCAAGGCAAACAGCGGAATCGCTCATTCCGGTTATGATGCAGAACCGGGAAGCCTTATGGCGGAACTGAATGTGAAGGGCAGCAATATGATGGGACAGCTTTCGAAGGAACTGGATTTTCCTTTTAAACAGACGGGTTCATTGACTGTCTGTACGACTGAGAATGGAATCGCCATGCTGCATAAGCTGCGTGAAAGAGGACTGAAAAACGGAGTAGAGGGACTGAGGATCCTTGACAGAGAAGAGGCACTTGCCATGGAACCGAATCTGTCTGATCAGGTGCTGGCAGCGCTGTATGCACCGACAGCCGGAATTGTCTGTCCCTTTGAGCTGAACATTGCAATGGCAGAGAATGCATATAACAATGGTGTGGAATTTAAATTTGACACAGAAGTAAAGAACATCCGAAAACAGGAAAAAGGTTTTGTTGTGGAAACCTCAAAGGGTGATTTTGAGACAGGCTGTATCGTCAATGCTGCCGGTGTCTATGCGGATGTTTTTCATAATATGGTAAGTGAGAAAAAACTGCATATCACTCCTCGTAAGGGTGAGTATATGCTTCTTGATAAAAGTGCAGGAACACATGTGAATCATACGATCTTTGCACTTCCAAATAAGAACGGAAAAGGAGTTCTGGTAACACAGACTGTTCACGGTAATCTTCTGATCGGGCCTACAGCTACGGATCTGGAGGATCGGGAGGAAACAGCGACTACCTCAGAGGGGATGGAGGAAGTAAGTGTCAAATCCCGGAAAACAGTAAAGGATATTCCACTGCGGAAGGTGATCACAAGCTTTGCAGGGCTTCGAGCTATCGAGGACGGTATGGATTTTGTGATCGAAGAGGTGGAGGATGCTCCAGGATTTATCGATTGTGCAGGAATCGCATCTCCGGGACTTACCAGCTCACCGGCCATTGGCTGTATGGTTGCTGACATCGTAAAAGAAAAATTACATCCGGAAATAAATCCGGATTTTGATCCGGTGAGAAAAGGGATCCTGGATCCGTCAGAGCTTTCTCTGGAAGAAAGAAATGAGCTGATCAAAAGATCACCGGAATATGGAAATATCATCTGCAGATGCGAGATGATCTCTGAGGGAGAGATCCTGGATGCGATCCGAAGACCGCTTGGAGCGAAATCCCTGGACGGAGTAAAACGCCGTACAAGAGCAGGAATGGGAAGATGTCAGTCAGGCTTCTGCTCTCCCAGAACAATGGAAATCCTCAGCCGAGAGCTTGGCATTTCCATGGAGGAGATCACAAAAACAGGCGGAGCTTCCAGACTGATCGAAGGAATCAACAAGAAAATTGCAGAGGAGGGCGAGAACCATGAATGATAAGATTATGGTGAAGAGAGATATCGTGATCATAGGCGGAGGCCCTGCAGGACTGGCAGCAGCCCTGGCTGCAAAGAAAGAGGGAGCAGAGAGTATCCTGATCCTGGAACGTGATAAGGAACTGGGCGGGATCCTGAATCAGTGTATCCATAATGGATTTGGCCTTCATACATTTCAGGAGGAGCTGACAGGACCGGAATATGCGGCACGTTTTATCCGGATGGTAAAAGAGCAGCAGATCGAGTACCGGCTGAACACCATGGTCATGGATATCAGCCAGGATAAGGTGATCACTGCCATGAGCCGCCAGGAGGGAATGTATCAGATCCGGGCAAAAGCTGTGATCCTTGCCATGGGCTGCAGAGAGAGACCGCGAGGTGCACTGAACATTCCGGGATATCGACCGGCAGGCATTTATTCAGCAGGAACAGCACAGCGCCTTGTAAATATGGAAGGATTTATGCCGGGAAAAAAAGTAGTGATCCTGGGATCCGGTGATATCGGACTGATCATGGCCAGACGTATGACGCTGGAAGGTGCAGAGGTTAAGGCAGT
>ENA-OPEV01001520-OPEV01001520.1-human-gut-metagenome-genome-assembly--contig:-NODE-1520-length-12695-cov-3.582041_pt1 | contig 12695 bp, 7 predicted proteins | sample MGYA00241637_ERZ501537 | MGnify/ENA primary metagenome ERZ501537 (study PRJEB25962, sample SAMEA1972159) | human gut metagenome | biome: human gut; feature: human-associated habitat; material: faeces...
TTAAAGTCGGCGAATATGTCTCTTGGAATTAATCTCCTTTTAAAACTTTTAAAAGATGCGGCAAAAGTGCTTGCTCCGGCGGGATATGATATTGAACTTGTGGAAAAACATCACAATCAGAAACTGGATGCCCCGAGCGGAACAGCGCTTGCACTTGCGGATTCGGTGAATGAAGCGCTTGGAAACGAATATCATTATGTATATGACAGAAGCACTGTCCGCCAGAAACGTGATGCAAAAGAAATCGGAATTTCAGCTCTTCGCGGAGGTACGATCGTAGGGGAACATGAGGTGATCTTTGCGGGAACAGACGAAGTGATCGAATTTAAACATACGGCATACTCGAGAAGCGTATTCGGAAAAGGCGCTGTCGAGGCGGCAAAATTCCTTGCCGGAAAAGAAAGCGGTATGTATGATATGAGCGATGTGGTCGGATTGTGACATCCGACGTACATGAGAGATATAAATTGTGCGGTGTATTGTGGAACAAGGGGGCAGACAAGCATGAAAGAAGAATATAAAGAACTGAAAGAACTCCAGAAACGGTATTTGACCCGATTGTCAGACTTATATCCGACAATCGCGGCGGCATCGACGGAGATCATCAATCTTCAGGCGATTTTGAATCTGCCGAAAGGAACAGAACATTTTCTGACAGATGTACACGGTGAGTATGAGGCTTTTTCTCATGTTTTAAAAAACGGATCCGGATCTGTCCGAAGAAAGATCGAGGATGTGTTCGGAAATACGATGAGTGCCGCAGATAAGAAATCTTTGGCAACGCTGATCTATTATCCGAGAGCAAAGATGGACCTGATCCGGCAGACAGAGACGAATATGGAAGACTGGTATAAAGTACATCTATATCGTTTGATCGAAGTTGCCAAAAGAGCGGCGAGCAAGTATACGCGGTCGAAAGTAAGAAAGGCGCTTCCCCCAAATTTTGCTTATGTGATCGAGGAACTGATCACGGAGAAAGCGGAGGTACATGATAAGGAATCATATTATAATGAGATTATTTCAACGATTATACGGATCGGAAGAAGATTTTATCGAGGCAATTTCAGAGTTGATCCAAAGGCTCGTTGTAGATCATCTGCATATTGTCGGCGATATTTATGACAGAGGTCCCGGTCCTCATATTATTATGGATAAACTGATGTCTTATCACTCTGTCGATATTCAGTGGGGAAATCATGATATACTTTGGATGGGAGCGGCTGCGGGACAATGGGGCTGTATTGCGAATGTGATCCGCATCTGTGCACGTTACGGAAATCTCGATATTTTGGAGGATGGATATGGGATCAATCTTCTTCCTCTGGCAGCATTTGCCCTTCGGATTTACGGGGATGATCCGTGTATTTGTTTTCGGTTAAAAGCGGTTGAAGGGATAGATCCTGATGAGATGCAAATGAATATGAGGATTCATAAAGCAATCTCCATCATTCAATTTAAAGTGGAAGGGCAGATCATCCGTCGGCAGAAAGCATTTCATTTAGAAAACAGGGCGCTTTTGCACAGAATTGATTTTGAAAAAGGTACGATTGAACTGGACGGAAAGAAATATCCGCTTTTGGATACGGCGTTTCCTACAGTCGATCCGAAAGATCCGTACGCTTTTACTCAAGAGGAAGAGGAGATCATGAAGCGGCTTGAAAAGGCGTTTCTGCACTGTGAGAAGCTTCAAAGGCATATGAGGTTTTTGCTGAACAAGGGAAGTTTGTATAAAGTTTACAATGATAATCTTCTCTATCACGGATGTGTTCCGCTCACAGAAGACGGAAAATTGAAAGAAATTCGGCTTTTCGGCAAGTCTTACGGTGGAAAAGAACTTTATGATGTTCTGGATTCTTATGTGAGAAAAGGCTTTTTTGCTCTTGATGAGAATGAAAGGCAGGATGGAAAGGACATCATGTGGTATATATGGCTGCATCCTGATTCTCCGCTTTTCGGAAAAGATAAGATGGCAACTTTTGAACGGTATTTTCTGCAAGATGCGGAAACTCACATAGAGAAAAAGAATCCGTATTACTCCCTGCTTGAAAATGAAAAAGTTATCAATCAGATATTGGAAGAGTTTGGGTTAGACCCGGCGGTGTCTCATATTGTCAACGGACATGTTCCGGTGAAACGAAAAGACGGGGAAAATCCCGTGAAATGCGGCGGGAAAGTGCTTGTGATCGACGGCGGATTTTCCAAAGCGTATCAGAAAGAAACCGGAATTGCAGGTTATACTTTGATCTTTAATTCATATGGACTTCTGCTTGTTGCGCACGAGCCGTTTGAATCTACAGAGTCGGCGATCGCAAAGGAAAAAGATATCCATTCCGAAACGATGATAGTGAAAAGAGTCAGGGAGAGGCTTTTAGTCGGAGATACGGATATCGGTGAGGAACTCAAACGTCAGGTAAAAGATCTTGAACGACTGCTTGTCGCATACAGAAACGGTGAGCTCAGAGAAAAACGATAGCAGGTATCGGATATATAACAGAACATAAAGAGAATATAAAACAGATAAATAAAAGTGAGGTTTGTATGGGAAAAGAAGAAATTCAGGAGTCAGAACCGCTTCGGATCTATTTGAATGAGATAGGGGAGATTCCTCTGTTGGACGAGACGGAAGAAAAAGAATTGGGCAGAAGAATCTCAGACGGAGACGAATCCGCAAGAGCGAGACTGGAAGAAGGGAATCTTCGTCTCGTCGTTTCTATCGCAAAACATTATACGGGAAGAGGTTTGCCGTTAATGGATCTGATTCAGGAAGGAAATATCGGATTGATGCATGCTGCCGAAAAGTATGACTATACGAAAGATAACCGTTTTTCAACTTACGCGTCATGGTGGATCAAAGAGGCAATTACAAGAGCCATCGATCAGCAGTCAAGAGAAATTCGAGTTCCGGTTCACGTTGCGGAAAATATAAAACGGGTGCAAAAAGCAGCAAAAGAACTGCAGCAGGAATTCGGAAGAGAAGCAGAACCGGGGGAGATTGCAAAGAAGCTTGGCGACCGGACAGAAGAGGAAGTGAAAAATATTCTTTCTTATATTCGAAATCCGGTATCTTTGGAAACTCCGGTAGGGGAAGATGGCGAGGACAGTCTTGGAGATTTTGTAGAAGACAGATCTGAGACGACGCCGGAAGATGCGATGGACGTTCTTGTCAGGAAAGAAGAAGTACAAGAACTTCTTGAAACTTTGAACGACAGAGAGAAAGAAGTGATCAGCCTTCGGTTTGGATTGGGGAAAGACCGCACATATACATTAGAAGAAATCGGTGAAAGTCTTGGTATAACAAGAGAGCGTGTGCGTCAGATTGAATCAAAAGCGATGGAAAAACTGAGGAAAAAGGCTCTGTAGCAAAAAGAAAAAATCCCGAATGTATAAATATTGAAAATATTGCAGATATTAGAACTACAACAATATTTATGGAAAGGGAGATATTCTTATGAAAAAAATGAAACAACTCATTTTGCTGACGCTCTGTGTGTTCACTTTGTTTGGCATGACAGCATGTGCGGGCAAAGATAAAACAGATAATGCGGCGGATCAGACGACAACGGATAAAGACAGAGACAACGATCGCAACGATGCGTCGGACAAGTCAGATAAAAAAGGAGACGGTATTCTTGATGATGCGGTAAATGATGTGACTCAGGGAGTTGATGACGTAACAGATGATGTCACAGACGGAATTGACGATGTGACAGACGATGTCACAGACGGTGTTGACAATGCGGCGGATGATCTGACTGATGAAAACGGAGCGAAAAAAGAAGGCGACCGTATGAAAAATACAGATCAGGGAGATGCAACAGGAAATGCCGATGACTCTATGAGATAGTTTTTTGTCGCATGATAAGAACAGTTATAAAATAATCGGGATTGATTCGACCGCAGAGAGAAGGAACTTTATGTCTGCGGTCGATCTTGTAATAGTGTAAACAATACATAAGGAGAAGGGCAGATGAAATTCAGACCGTGCATTGATATTCATAACGGAAAAGTAAAACAGATTGTCGGTGGAAGTTTAAAAGATGAGGGGAACATGGCAAAGACGAATTTCGCATCTGATTTAAACGCCGCATTTTATGCGAATATGTATAAGGAAGATTGTCTGAGAGGAGGTCATATTATTCTTTTAAACAGCCGGCAGTCAGAATATTATGAACAGACAAAACAACAGGCGAAAGAGGCTCTTCGTGTTTATCCGAAAGGACTGCAGATAGGAGGAGGGATTACAGACGAGAATGCATATGAATATATAGAATGCGGAGCGAGCCATGTGATCGTCACATCGTATGTGTTTCGCGGAGGAGAATTTTGCAGAGAAAATCTAAAGAAGCTTGTTCATGCCGTAGGAAAAGAGCATATCGTGCTCGATTTGAGCTGCCGAAAACAAGGTGAAGATTATTATGTAGTTACAGATCGTTGGCAAAAATATACGAATCTACGTTTGAACGCCGCTGTTCTTGAGGAATTATCTTCTTATTGTGATGAGTTTTTGATCCACGGCGTTGATGTAGAGGGAAAACGATCGGGAATGGAAGAACAACTTGTACATATGCTTGGGCAATGGGGAAAAATTCCGATTACATACGCCGGAGGAATCAGTTCGGAAGACGATTTGGAACGGTTTCGGAGTTTGGGCGGCGGACAACTTGACTTTACGATAGGAAGCGCCCTCGATCTTTTCGGAGGAACTGTTTCATATAGAAAAATTGTGAACAAATATAACTGATGAAAAGATGCATAACAGGTGACTATTTGAGAAAAAATGGTATATTTTAAAAGGTCTGTTTGGTATTAATAGATAGAAAAGAGCATGATATAAGCGGCGCAAATGTACAACAAGCAATACAAATGTATAAATTGACATTTTTGAGAAAATTTGCTATTCTGATAAAGAGCAAAGACATAGATGGCAGCTTTGAGCGGGTGGATCAGATATTTTCTATGCATTATGCCGGAAAATATCCGATCTTTTTTTCTGCCTGTATTCGGCGTGGCGTCTTGTATAGAGATATGCCATGATATAGAAAACAGATATGCTGCTTCGGTCTGATATTATGATAAAGGAGTGGAAGAATGCAAAAGAAGATTAGAAAGATCGTATCATCGATTCTTGCTTCCTGCATGGTTATTAGCGCATTTGCGGGCATAGCTCCGCAAAAAGCAGAGGCGAAGACAACGCTTGTCAATGTTGCCGTTAACGGTACGGTAAGTACGCAGAACGGTGAGAATGGAAGTTATGTAATCGGAAACATCAATGACGGTGATCCGAAAACAAGCTGGCAGACACAAGGAACGTGGCCTGCAACGGCTGTGATCCAGTTGGATAAAGGACGCAGTATTTCAAAAGTGGCTGTAGAACTTGGCGAAGACGGGGATAACAGTACAGGAAGAACGGCGCTTGTGACAGTTCAGTATGCACAGAACGGCATTACAACGGATTTGATTGATTTCGGAAGCAAGAGAATGACGGTAGATTCAAAAGAAGAGTTTACAGCGGACGTGCCGAAGTCGGCAACGCATATTTATGTAACGCTTTCCGATCCGCAGAATTCTGATGGAAGTCAGGGCGCGTTCTGGCCGTCGGTTCAGGAAGTGGAAGTGTTTGAAGAGCAGGAAGAAAAAGTGTCTGATTACAATAACATTGCAAATCAGGCGAAGATCACAACAGACGGAAACGAAAATCAATCTGAAGGATCAGCAAACCTTGTTGACGGAAACGACAAAACATTGTATAAGTTCCACAATGAAGCGCAGACTTCAGAGAAGTACATCGCTTTGAATTTTGACGAGGCAAGAACGATGGATGCGTTCCGCATTGCTTTTGAGCATGTGGGAGATACGGACAGTGTTGATTTCGCGTTCGAGTACAGCATCCTGGCGAAGAAAGCAGGAGACAGCGATTATACGAAGATTGCAGATCACCAGAAGGCAAACCGTACAGATAATTATGCGCAGGTTTATAAGTTTAATGCCGCGCAGTATTCAGAAGTGAAGATTGTTATGCATTCTTGTAAGACACAGGGCGGAACGCAGAACGGATGGCCGGCAGTGGCAGAGTTTGAGGTGTACGGAAGCGAGATCGAAGTACAGGATACAGGCAGTATCGCATTTAAGAAACCGGTACATACGCCGTCTGGAAAAAATACGGCGAAAAATATTACGGACGGAAGCAAAAAGACACAGTGGACCGGCGCATATTATCCGTCTTATGTAGATATTGATCTGGAGAAAAATTATAACCTTGATACGGTAGAAGTATATACACCGGAGAATGGATATTCTCAGTATACGATCTATACAAGTATGGACGGAAGAGATTTTGATAAACTGGCAGAGAAGACATCAAAAGATTCCTGTGATGCTGAAAAGGGAGAAGTTTACCAGGCGGAAGGAAAAGAAGCGAGAATCGTCCGCGTTTATATGGAATATAATTCCGCGTCTACGGCGGCTGTACTGAACGAAGTCCGTGTGACAGGAAAAGAGAGCAAGTCAGAAGTTCAGAAAAGACCTGAGATCAATACAGTAAAATATGAAGAGTCAGAATATAATGTAGAGATTACAGAAAATGATACGAAAAACGAAGTTTACGGTATTATCGAAAGAAGACTCGGAAAAGCTTACAAAGACTGGTTTAAGCTTGAACTTGCGGAGAATCCGAAAAAGAACGGTTATGATTACTTTGAACTTTCCATGGATGGAGATCAGGTGAAAATCAAAGGAAACGACGGTGTTTCTCTTGCGACAGGACTGAACCATTATCTGAAATATTTCTGTCAGGTAAATCTTTCACAAGTGGGAGATCAGGCAGATATGCCGGAAAATAAACCTGTTGTGACAGAAAAAGTATTTAAAGAGACGAAGGCGGAAGTCCGCTACTCTTATAACTACTGTACGCTTTCTTATTCTATGGCGTTCTGGGGAGAGCAGGAATGGCGTGACGAGTTAGACTGGCTGGCGTTAAACGGCGTGAACGTCGTTCTTGACGCGACAGCGCAGGAAGAAGTATGGAGAAGATTTTTAGGAGAACTTGGATATTCTCACGAAGATATTAAAGACTTTATTGCAGGACCTGCATATTATGCGTGGGCATATATGGCGAACCTTTCCGGTTTCGGAGGCCCGGTGCATGACTCGTGGTTTGAAGAGAGAACAGAGCTGGCAAGAAAGAATCAGCTTATTATGAGAAAACTCGGAATGCAGCCTGTACTGCAAGGTTACAGCGGAATGGTTCCGACAAATATTCACGATTATGACAAAAATGCAGAAGTGATCGAGCAGGGCGAGTGGTGTTCCTTCCAGCGTCCGACGATGTTAAAGACAACTTCTTCTACATTTGAAAAATATGCGAAGAAATTCTATCAGTGTCAGAAAGAAGTTTACGGAGACGTAAGCAACTATTATGCGACAGACCCGTTCCACGAAGGCGGCATTACAGGCGGTATGAATGCGTCCGACATTTCGGAAAAAGTATTAACTGAAATGATCACGGCAGACAAAGATGCGGTTTGGATCATCCAGTCATGGCAGGGTAATCCGACAACTGCATTGTTAAACGGTCTTGACAGAGTGGAAAAGGGAACAGATCATGCGCTGATTCTTGACTTGTACGCAGAGAAAGACCCGCATTATGATGAAGGACGTCCCGGCGCGGAAGCATATGGAGACGAGGAAGAATTTGACAAGACTCCGTGGCTGTTCTGTATGCTGAATAACTTCGGAGGACGTCTCGGACTGCACGGACATCTTGACAACCTTGCAAATAATATTCCGAAAGTATTTAATGAGACGAAATATATCGCGGGAATCGGAATCACTCCTGAGGCGAGTGTAAATAACCCGGTATTGTATGATTTCTTGTTCGAGACGATCTGGCAGGATGATGCGTCACAGAAGATGGAAGTGATCGATCTTGACACATGGCTTGATGATTATGCGACGAGAAGATACGGAGCAGAGAGTGAGTCGGCAAATCAGGCATGGGATATTTTGAAAGAAACAGTATATAAGGCGAGCTTAAACGGCCTTGGACAGGGTGCGCCGGAGTCAGTTGTAAATGCAAGACCGAATCTTACGATCGGGGCGGCTTCTACATGGGGCAACGCGGTGATCAGCTATGAAAAAGGCGATCTTGAAGAAGCGGCAGCGCTTCTGTTAGCTGATTATGATAAGCTGAAAGACAGCGCAGGATATCAGTACGATCTGGCAAATGTTTTGCAGCAGGTACTTTCCAACAGCGCTCAGGAATATCAAAAAGGTATGTCTGCAGCGTTCAGCGCAAAAGATCTGGACAGCTTTAAAACATATTCGGAAAAATTCATGTCAGTGATCGAAGACATGGAAAAAGTAACGGGAACAAGCGAATACTTCCTTCTCGGAAGATGGGTAGAGCAGGCAAAAGCGCTTGCAAATAATGCGGATGACTTTACAAAAGAACTGTATGAGTTCAATGCAAAAGCGCTCGTTACTACATGGGGATCGAAAAATCAGGCGGAAAAAGGCGGTCTGAAAGATTACTCTAACCGTCAGTGGTCAGGCTTGATCGGTGATTTCTATAAAGCAAGATGGCAGCGCTGGATCACAGCAAGAACAAACGAGCTTTCGGGAACGGATTATGAGAGTAATATCGACTGGTTTGAGTGGGAATGGGAATGGGTACGCAGCAATAAAGAGTATCCGACAACTGCGACACCGCAGGATCTGAAAACACTCGGAGCAGAAATTTTAGAAAACTACTCTGTAAAAAATCCGGAGGCAAATGATGAGTTTGACCTTCCGACAGAAGGGATGACTGCTACGGCAGGAAGCGCGCAGCCGCAGACAGGGAAAGAAGGACCTGCATCATATGTTCTGGATAAAGACGTGTCAACGCTTTGGCACAGTAAATATGAAGGCGACGACCAGAATAATCTGTGGATCGATATTGCCCTGGGAGAGAGCAAGACTGTCAACGGACTGCGTATACTTCCAAGAAACGGCGCGGTGAACGGTGTGATCGTTGAATACCGTATTGAGGTAAGCAATGATAACGGACAGTCTTATCATGAAGTGGCGACAGGAACATGGACAAATGATTCAGGATGGAAATGGGCTCAGTTTGATCAGACAGAGGCGACAAACGTTAGATTATATGCAGTGAGAACATTGTCAGATCAGGCAGGAAAGAACTTTGCATCTGCGGCAGAAATCCGTATAATGGCTCCGAAAAAAGAAGAACCGCAGCCGGAACAGGTAAATAAGCAGTTCCTTGAATTTTTGATCGGATACGCACAGAGCGCGAAAGAAAAACCGGAATATGAACATGTCGTTCCTGAAGTGAAAAAAGCGTTAGATGCAGCGCTTGCGAAAGCAGTTCAGGTGAAAGATAATGAAAAAGCGTCACAGGAGCAGGTTGACGAAGCGTACACAGAATTGCTTGAAATCGTACATATGCTTGACTTTATAGGTGACACGACAAGCCTGAAAGTATTGGTCGATGCAGTGAGCGATAAGACTGAAAAAGACTATACTCCGTCCACATGGCAGCCGTTTAAGAGCGCATTGGATGCGGCAAATGAAGTCTTGAAAAATGAAAATGCGCTTGATGCGGATATCGAGGCGGCTCGCACAGCGCTTGAGACAGCGGTAAACGGACTTGTAAAACGTGCAGATTTCACAAAACTGCAGGCTTCGGTTGATGAGGCGAAAAAAGCGTACGGGGATCTTTCGGGATATACGGAAGAATCCGCAGCGAAGTATACGCAAGCGCTGACAGCGGCTGAAACGGTACTTAAAAACGCGGATGCTTCACAGACAGAAGTAGATCAGGCGAAGACGGATCTTGAAACTGCGATCAGCGGACTGACTGCAAAACCGAGTCCGGATAAAGTGGATAAGACTGCGCTTCAGAGTTATGTAGATTTCGCAAAGAAATACGCAGATAAAGAAGAAGAGTATACTCCTTCGACATGGAATGCTTTTAAGGCGGCATATGATAAAGCGCAGGAAGTTCTTAAAGATGAGAAGGCGGCACAAAAAGAGGTAGACGACGCTTTGGCTAAACTGCAGAAAGCTGCCGTTGATTTGGAAATGAAGCCGAGCAAAGAAAAGTTAGAGGAATTAAAGAAAGCGATCAAAGCGGCTGAAAAGAAAGATTTAAGCGGATATACGGATGCGTCTGTCGAAGCATATAAAGATGTTGTGGAAAAAGCAAAAACAATGTTGTCAGATAAAGAAGCAACGGCAACAGAGGTTGAAGATATGCTGAAAACATTAAAAGATGCAGACAAGCTTCTCGTAGAGAAAGACAATCCGCAGGAAGAAGACAAAAAGCCGAGCAAAGAGCAGTTAGAAGCATTGAAAGAAGCGATCAAAGCGGCTGAAAAGAAAGACTTAAGCGGATATACGGATGCGTCAGTGAAAGCATATAAAGACGTTTTGGAAAAAGCAAAAGCGGTATTGGAAGACAAGAAAGCGACGGCAAAAGACGTTGAAGATATGTTAAAAGCGTTAAAAGATGCAGAGAAACTGCTTGTGAAAAAAGATGACGTTAAGGAAGATGAGGATAAAAATCCGGATTCACAGAAAGGTCAGGCAGTTCAGACAGGCGATCAGACACCGATCATGTTCTGGGCGTTCATGCTGGTAGCTTCCGCAGTTGTTATTTTCAGAAGAAGAAAAAGAGCATAGAGCAATGCATAAAAAAATCAGCACAGGATAATCAAATATTGTGTGCGGATGAATGAGAAAAGCACAGAGCCTTTGGAATGGGTTCTGTGCTTTTTGCAATGGCGATAAGCCAAAGTCCGGGCTTGCCCGTGACCTTGGCGACCGCTTGCACTCCCGGAATGTGCCTTTTGGTACTTCCGGTGATTGAATGATTCTGAATGGGATCATTATTTCCGATATAAGAGTATCGTTTTTGTGCGTAAAAGGCGGTGCGCGTATGGTTGTCAAAACAATTTTTGAGTATTGAATTACGCTTTGGTTAGTGTTAAAATGAAGAATAGTGGTGGCATCGGAGCTATTACCGATGCTAAATTTATATAAGGAGTTAATTACAGAATATGGGTATTATAGAAAAGATTTTCGGAACCCACAGCCATAATGAGCTGAAAAGAATTTATCCGATCGTAGACCGGATCGAAGCTCTTGCTCCTGCGATGGAGGCGCTGTCAGATGAGGAACTGAAAGGAAAAACAAAGGAGTTTAAGGACAGACTGAATGAAGGAGAGACGCTTGACGACATTCTTCCTGAGGCTTATGCCGTTGTAAGAGAGGCAGCATGGAGAAGTATCGGTATGCGTCATTACAGAGTACAGCTTATCGGTGGTATTATTCTGCACCAGGGTCGTATTGCCGAGATGCGTACAGGTGAAGGTAAGACGCTTGTGTCTACACTTCCGGCTTATCTGAACGCACTTTCAGGAAAAGGCGTCCATATCGTTACGGTCAATGATTATCTGGCAAAACGTGACGCTGAATGGATGGGAAAAGTACATGAATTTCTTGGATTGACAGTCGGTGTTATTTTAAACGGAATGGACAATAAAGAGCGCCGTGCGGCATATGACTGCGATATTACTTATGTAACGAATAATGAACTCGGATTTGACTATCTGCGTGACAACATGGTCATATATAAAGAACAGCTCGTACAAAGAGGTCTGAATTTTGCGATCATCGATGAGGTTGACTCTGTTTTGATCGACGAGGCGAGAACGCCGCTTATTATTTCCGGGCAGAGCGGAAAATCGACAAAGCTTTATGAAGCGTGTGATATTCTTGCCCGTCAGCTTGAACGTGGCGAGGCAAGCGGAGAATTCTCCAAGATGAATGCGATTATGGGAGAGGATATCGAAGAGACGGGTGATTTTATTGTCAATGAAAAGGAAAAGGCAATTAACCTGACAGAAGACGGAGTTAAGAAAGTAGAGAAATTCTTCCATATTGAAAATCTTGCCGATCCGGAAAATCTGGAGATCCAGCATAATATTATCCTTGCTTTGCGCGCGCATAATCTGATGTTTAAAGATCAGGACTATGTTGTGAATGCAGAAGGAGAGGTTATGATCGTCGATGAATTTACAGGACGTATCATGCCGGGAAGACGTTATTCGGACGGGCTGCATCAGGCGATTGAGGCGAAGGAACACGTAAAAGTGCGCAGAGAGAGCAAGACGCTTGCGACGATCACATTCCAGAACTTGTTTAATAAATTTGAGAAGAAGAGCGGTATGACAGGTACGGCTCTTACAGAAGAAAAAGAGTTCCGTGATATTTACGGAATGGACGTTATAGAAATCCCGACAAACAAACCGGTTCAGAGAAAAGACCTTGAAGATGCGGTATATAAAACAAAAGCAGAAAAATATCATGCTGTCGTTGAAGAAGTAAAGAGAGCTCATGCTACAGGTCAGCCGGTTCTTGTCGGAACGATCACGATAGAAGTGTCCGAACTTTTGAGCGGTATGCTGAAAAAAGAAGGAATCAAACATAACGTTCTGAATGCGAAATATCACGAGCAGGAAGCAGAGATCGTAGCGGATGCAGGTGTTCACGGCGCCGTAACGATCGCGACGAACATGGCAGGTCGTGGTACGGATATCAAGCTTGACGATGTGGCAAGAGAGGCCGGCGGTCTGAAGATCATCGGTACCGAGCGTCATGAATCCAGACGTATTGACAACCAGCTGCGCGGACGT
>ENA-OPEV01001532-OPEV01001532.1-human-gut-metagenome-genome-assembly--contig:-NODE-1532-length-12643-cov-2.172625_pt1 | contig 12643 bp, 8 predicted proteins | sample MGYA00241637_ERZ501537 | MGnify/ENA primary metagenome ERZ501537 (study PRJEB25962, sample SAMEA1972159) | human gut metagenome | biome: human gut; feature: human-associated habitat; material: faeces...
AATTCCACAATATCCATCAGTTTCAAGAGATATTGCTTTAGTAATGGATGAATCTGTTCCAGCAAATGATGTTTGTCAAAAAATCATTAAGTCAAGTAATAAACTTGTTAAAGCAACAAACATCTTTGATGTTTATGTTGGAGAACATGTAGAAGCTGGTAAAAAATCAGTTGCTATTAATTTAACTTTCCAAGATGATAAGAAAACATTAAAAGAACAAGAAATTAATGAAGCTATGGAAAAAATCTTAAAAGCTGTTGAAAAAGATTTTGGAGCAGTACTTAGAGGATAATCAAAAGAGGTGTCAAACACACCTCTTTTTTTATGGAAAAGTTAAAAGAATAGTTTTCTAATTTGACGATAATATTGTCTACCAACATTAAGATCACTTGGTGTTGAAGAAAATGTCATAGTATAACGTGAATCATTAAAAAAAGTAGTTGTTGGATGTTTACCTGTATGACTTAAAATAATTCCATAACGACTTAAAGTATCAATAGATTTCTTTGAAAGACCTTCATTGACTAATAAGTTAAAAATATCTGTTAAATATCTATTTCGATTACCAACAGGAGGATTTTGTTCAAGAATTGTATGAATGATTTGTTGTTGTTTTTGATTATGATTATTTTTAAGTTCTTCTTTTAAAAGATAAAGAAGAAGATCTCTTTGTTCACCTTTGTAAAATTCTTTTTCATTTCCTTTTAATATTAAAGGATAATATCCTTGTTGTTTAATATAACTTCCTAATTCTTCATTTTGATTTTCTAAAATCAATATTTGATTATTTAAATCATCAATATTTTTTTGTAAATTCTTTTTCTTATCTTCTAAAGCTAAGACTTGTTGTTCAATAGAAGAATTTTCGAGAAAATCATTTTCTTTATGATTTTCAATTATTTTTTTAATAATATGATGTTGAAAATCTTTCATATTATAAGGAAATGAATATGTACGTTGTAAAACATAACTTTGAATTTTTATTTTTACTTTCTCAATAAATTCTTGAGGAGATTCTTTTTTTAAAAAAGAAATTTTTTGAAATTCATGATTTAAATAAAGAATATAACTATTATTTCTTAAATGAAAATGGTTTTGAAATGCTTGATGAAAATTTTTATCTTCGCTTGTAAGAATATAAGCTGTTGATTGAATTTCAGTTAGAATCTCATTTTTAAAATCTTTTAAAGACATATTTAAATAAATAACAGGAAGAATTGTTTTATTTTCTATAAATTCAATGACTTGATTTAAATCATTCATATTTTTGATATTTGGTTGAATATATGAAAAATGATTATTGTTTAAAAAATGATATTTATTAAGATATGTTATTAAATCGATAAATTGATTATTACGTTTATTAATAGAAAGATATATATTTTGTTTTGTTTCGTTAAAAATATATTCATAATCATTATTTTGATATTGAATACAAAAAGCAATCGCTGATTCATCATGATAAATTGTGCAATTCTCTAAATGAATGATCAATGAATCTAATATAAATTCATCTAAATAAAATAAATCTTGAATTATTTTTGTAAATTGAATAATAGTTAGATTTTTTACAGCAATCAAAGTTGATAAATGCTTCATAGTTGATGTTTCCTTTCAATAGACTTTAAAAGATCTCTTTTACGATAAGTATCATCAGGAGATAAATTCATTAAAGTTTTATGAATGATTGAAAAAATATACTCTTGATATTCTTTATAATTATCTTGATGAATCGTAATTAATGCTTCATCATCTTGCTTTAAGAGATGATTATATTCTTGATTTATGTTTTTAAGTTTTTCAAGAATATCTTTTTTATTTTGGTATTCTTTTTGTAAATCAATGATGTCTTTTTCAATATTCTTTATTTCATTTAAGAATAATTCTTGAACTTCTACAGATGATAATGCATCATCTTGATAAGATTGTAGGAGGTGAACTACTCCGACTTACACTTCGTTTAGAAGTCGGAGCTTCTTGCTTCAACCACTACAGCCTCTAATGACAATACATTATAGGTCTTACACAGTGTCCACAAGCGTATAAGTTTGGCTCGTCCCAAGCCTACTTTTATAATTTATCTATAAGGACTGAAGAATCCTCAATCCTTCTGTAAGTATATTGATTGCTGCATTATGGTCTCTGTCTCCAGTATAACCACAATCACATGTATAAACTCGGTCTTTTAGGTCGAATTTTTTTACCCTTCCACAACAATGACAGATTTGGCTAGAAGGGTACCACTTGTCAACTTTTACAAAATATTTACCTCTTTCTTTAAGCTTGTACTCAAGCATATTAAGAAACATTCCATAGCCATTATCGAAGGTCGCTTTTCCATTGCCAAAACCTTTATTTCCAATAGCTTTCATATCTAAGTCTTCGACACATACGATATCATACTGATTGGCTATCTCAGTAGATTTCTTATGAAGACTGTCGAGACGTTGATTCGCTATTTTTCTATAGATTCTGTTTACTTTTCTCATTTGTTTAAAATAGTTGCTTGATTTTGTTTCATTCTTTTTAGAACCTGCTTTTCGTGAAAGTCTTCTTTGCTCTTTAGCAAGCTTCTTATGACTTTCTCGATAGTATTTATGAACTCCCGCTTTATTCCCATTACTGTCCATATAAAGTCCATCAGATTTATAGTCAAGTCCAATAGCATTTGTACTCGATTTGGAAACAGATGGAATGTCTTCCTGTTCATATTCGAAAAGAACGGACGCAAAATAGTTACCGACACCATCTTGAGAGACAGTAACAGATTTAAGCTTCCAATCATCTTTAGGCAACTTATGAATAACAGCTTTGACCATTCCAACTTTAGGAAGCTTTATGACATTTTTACCAATAAGAATATTGTTGTTTGTAAAATTTGTTGTATACGACTTTTTAGATTTTCTTTTGCTTTTGAATTTAGGAAAATGATTTTGTTTTTTAAAAAATCTGTCATAGGCGTCTGCTAAATGAAAAACGGCATTTGAAACAGCAAATTTATCTATTTCTTTGAGAAAATCATAATCTTTTTTTAATGTACGAGTAGCGAACTCATTTGATTTAAGCTTAGAAAGATGGGATTCTCCATCTTTGTATCTTTGTTTTTGCAGGGCGAGTAATTGGTTATAGACAAAACGACAGCAACCAAAAGTTTTTGCAAACATGACTTTTTGTTCATCATTTGGATAGAGTCTATATTTAATTGCCTTGTTACTTTTGTTTGCTTTTGACATATATTTTACCTTCCTTGCGTTTGAATATATTCCTTAATAATATCTACGGTCACCCCACCTGTAGATATCAAACAATAGCTTTGTGACCAGAACATATCCTTCCATAAATGTTTCTTGATTTCTGGATATTCTTTTTTTATAAGTCTACTGCTTGCTGATTTATAAGCATTGATAAATTTAGAAATCTCACTATTAGGCTGTCCTCTGAACAGTACATGAACATGGTCTTTATCGTGATTCCATTCTTCCAACGAAATATTATAATTAAGGCATATGTTTTTAAATATCTCTTTAAGCCGTAATGAGATAGCATCATCAATAACATTATTCCTGTATTTGACACACATAATTAAATGATAATTAAGCATGAACACTGAATGATTATTAGTATCAAGTTCCATAGCAATATCCTTTCTAAAATTAAGTACGACTGAACGTCTTTTATACTTATAATGTATCACAGCTGCACGTCTAAAACAACATCTATTATAAAAACTATAAAAGGAGCTAGATCCCTCCCTACGCTTCTCTTAGAGGAAGGGGATTGCGCTCCTATTTTTGTTCAATAACAAACCATTTTCATTTAAATAATGATTTAATACCTTCTTTGCTTGTAATTCTCCTTCTTTCCCTGCAATTCTTTTTTGATCTTCATCATCTTCATCACTTGATAAACTTAAAAATAAAAATATGAATAATATAATTACAAAAAAGATAATCACTATTATCTGCATTATGTATCACCTCTTATCCATTATAACAAAAAGAGAAGAACCAAGTCTTCTCTCTTTTACTTGGCTATTCAAATAATTTAGGGGTCCCAACTTTGGGGGGGCTACTTTAGGGGACAACTTTAGGGGGATGGACTTCTAATAATTGTCATTGAAAAACAACAGCTAGAATTCTGGCTGTTGTTTCTTTTTATAGTTCATTTATCATTGATATTGTCTAGATACTATGAAAGGAACTATATGAATAATGATATCATGAAATTTTTAAACATTGAAGATAAAGACATAATTATCTCTAAGATTTTAATTGATGGAAATACTAAGATAATTTATTTAGAAAAGACTCTCAAAGTCGAATATTGCCCTGCCTGTTCTTCTAGAATGCATTCAAAAGGAAAATATATTAGAAAAATAAATCATCCTATCCTACAAGATGGCTATCAATTAAAACTTATTGTAACTCAAAGAAAATGGAGATGTACCAATCCTCACTGTAATCTTTACCTCAATGATCAGTTTAACTTTATTAGTAAATATAAACAGTCATCTAATATTACTCCTTATATGATCCTTAATGAAATGAAGAATATACATATCACTACTGCAGATGTCGCTAGAAAATATAATATTTCTGATACTTCCGTACATTATATATTTCTACAATATTTGAACATAAAACGTCTTCCTTTACCTGAAATAATTTCTGTCGACGAAGTATTTTTAGATATTGACTATAAGCATCGTTATGCATTGGTTATCATGGATTTTGATTCCTCAGAAATTATCGATATTCTTCCCAACAGATGGGAAGAAACGACCAATACCTACTTTTTATCTATTCCATTGGAAGAACGAAAAAACGTTAAATACCTTATCTGTGACATGTACAATCCCTATATCAACTATACGAAGCGCTACTTTCCTAACAGTATTGCTATCATTGACAGTTTTCACGTTGTTTCTTGGATCATAAGAAAGATAAATAACTATATCAATGATCTAAAAAAGAAATTCCAAATAAGAGATAAAAAGATTTACGAAGACTCTTGTATAAAAAATAATAGACCTATAGATTTTAAAAATATGCCGACATCTAAAGAAGTCTATCTGCTTAATAATTTTAAATGGCTCATATTACAAAATGTAGAAAATATAGACTATCAAAGTAATGTTAGATACAACCACAAATTAAAAGCTTATTTAAATACTTATGACTATGAAAAAATGTTTTTCCAATTAGACGATAACCTTGTACAAATCAGACGTCTAAAAGAAAAATATATTGAATTTAATAAAACAGAAGAAAGGGACCTAGAAAAAATCAATACTCTTTTAAGCAATATTATTGATTGTTATTCTCATTCGACATTGATTATGTTTAAAGAATTTTCTGAACTATTAAAAGCTCATAAACAAGAAATCATCAATTCATTTATTTATATAACTGATAATAATGGAAATGAACGAAGACTATCTAATGGACCTATGGAAGGATATAATAGGACTCCTAAAGATTTCAAAAGAAATTCAAGAGGATTAAGTAATTTTGAATATGTAAGAAGCAGATTGATTTGGGCTAACAGGAAAAATGAATCTATTTTAGCCATTCCTAAATCAAAAAAGAAGTATATAAATTTAAAAAATAACTTGTTAAATGTATCTAGACAAAATGAAAGGAACAACCTATTTGATTGTTCCTTTAAACTTATTTTCTTTTGAATTTTTAGGTTGCCCCCTAAAGTGCCCCCTAACTTTCAACAGGGTTTTCTTAAAACCCCTAAAGTTGTCCCCTAAATAATTTGGCTTTCCCCCTAAATTATTTGGTTACCCTTTTACTTTCTAACGAACATATTTTTTCATTACAATAATGTAAATTCCTAATAAGCTTATACCTAGTAAAGCCATTGGCACAATACTATTTGTATTATCTCCTGTTGTTACAGCTTTTTTACTTTCTACTTTTGTTTCTTTTTTAGAAGCTGTTTCTTCTTTCTTTGTTTCAGTTTTCACATTTTCTAACTTAGCAATCTTTTCTGTTTCTAACACTTCTTTACATACTGTACATTCTTTATGTTTTGATCCTTCTTTAGCTACTGTTGGTTGTTGATCAATGATCCAATCACTTGATATATGTTCTCCTTTAGAATCCTTATCTTCATAATATTTATTGATTGTTTTTGATGTTTTTCCACATCTTGAACATACATACCAATATGTATCGTGTTCCTTACAATTAGTTGCTTTTTCTCTTAAAAATTGTGGATTCTTAACTTCTATATAAGCATGTCCTAAATGAGTACCTGTTGCTGCAAATGCTTCTGTACCTTTTGCTCCACAAATACAACTCTTATAATATCTAGCAGGTGTCATACAAGTAGCTGGAGTCGCTAAATATTCACTACTTTCAACTTCTTGATCATACACATGATTTCCTACTTCTGCAGATTCATAATACTTATCTTGTGCATTTTCATCATCTTTAGCACTTACATCACATCTTGAACATACATACCAATATGCATCATGTTCTTGACAGTTACTTCCTTGAGATTTTAAGTATTTTTCATCTTTTATTTGTTTTGTATATTCATGTCCTAATTTTGTATCTTTATCTTCAAATGTTTCTGTAGTACTTACTTGACCACAAGTACAGCTTTTATAATAGATAGCATTTGTTGTACATGTTGCTTTGTCTTTTAAAGTACTTACTCCATTGACTTCTTTTAATTTTTGATCAAAAGTATGTTCTTCCCAAACTGCTTTAATTTCCTTATTTTGATCATCTTTAGTAAATACTCTTGGATCTCCTACTTTATAAATAGTACTGTCTACTTGCCAGCCTTTAAAATGTTTTCCATTTGGAGCAACATATTCACATTTTGGGAAAGTAAATTCTTTATCTAATTCAATAGCTGGATTAGCCATTGTTCCTTTTCCACCATTAGAATTGTATTTGATTTTTAATTGGAATACTAATGCACCAATTGCATCATTGATGGCTTTTGCCATAGCATCTACTTCATCTTGTTGTGTTATATTTTTACTACGTACAACTGCATTAATTGCAGCTGTTACTTTTGTAAAATCTTCATAGTTATCTTTATTAAGTTTATTTGCTTTTTCAATAGCTTTATCTACTTCTGTATAATCTGCAGCTTTATATTCTAATTGATCAATTGCTTCATTAATAGCCTTAGCGTAACCATTAACAACCTCTTGTTCAGTAATATCTTTATCACGATTGACTGCGTTAATAGCATCCTCTACCTTTGAAAAATCTTTATAATTATCTTTATTAAGTGAATTTGCTCTTTTAATAGCTGCATCTACATCTGTATAATCTGCACCAGCATATGTCATACTTAATAATTTAGCTATAACACTATCAAATATTGCTGTAGCCTCTTTTGAGCTTTTAGCTCCCATATAATAAGCACTATTTTCTGCTCTAGTTCCTAAGTTTTTATAACTTTGGGCATCTGAGTAATTACTAGAAACTCCATGCATATAAGCATTAAACTTTTCTGCATCTGACCAACTACCACTTCCTACATGTCCAGTAATAGATGGATCAGTTAAAGAAAACATTCCAAATGTATAAACTTCTGCATCTTTTTTTATTTCCTCTGATGCTGTAATAGCTTTATTAGCGACATCATCATCAAAATTATTCAAAGTCGTTGGCTGACCATCCGTTACAAAAAAAACAATTCTTTTGGCATCTTTTCTACTTTCATCATTTTTACTTTGATTAATTTGTTTTAATGCTAATTCCATTGCAAAATCTGAACGTGTTGCCCCTGCAGGACTAATGCTATTTACAACATCTTCTAACTTTGCTTTATTGTCATTTGTGGCAGTAAAGAAATCATTCATAATTTGCGTATAATTATATCTATATCTATTTTCAGTATAGGTATCATTCCCTACTTTATCTGATTTATCTCCAGCAAATTTAATAATCGAAATTCTACTTTGATATTTTTCATCACTCTGTTTTGAATTATTTTTAGCAAATTCCTCAATAAATTGATTAATTGAATCTTTTAAAATTGTAATCCTTTTAGTAGTATCAGTTGAAGTTATAGGATCTTCCATACTCCCTGAAACATCTAAAACCAAGACAATATCAAGTGGTATATTATTCTTTTGATTAGCCGCAAATACATTGACTGGCATTTGTGCAAAGAACATCATTAATGTCAGTATACATGCTATTACTTTCTTATATATTTTCATTTTCCCTATCCCCTTTCTTTGAATATTATTCATTTCCTCCTATGCTTTTATTTTACTTTTTTTAATTGTTATTTTTTATAATTGGCGCGAAATGTCGTTTTTAGGGTGTGAAATGTATATAAGAAGTGTTTTTATTTTGATAAAATAGTATTAGGTGATGTATATGAATATAGCAATATGTGATGATGATCTTTTATATATGAATCAAGTTAAAGAAATGATAGAAAAATGGGGAAAGGAACATCATGAAGATGTTTCTATTTATCTTTTTAATCATGGGGATGCTTTAATTAATAGTTATCAAAAAAGTCATATCGAAGTTATCTTATTAGATATTATAATGCCTTTATTAAATGGTATGGAAACAGCTCATGAAATTAGAAAAAATGATTCTGTCGTTAAAATTATTTTTTTAACCTCTTCTCCTGAATTTGCCTTAGAATCTTATGATGTTAAAGCAAGTGGATATCTTTTAAAACCTACAACTTATGAAAAACTATGCTCTCTTTTAAATGATTGTAAACAAGCATTTCATTATGAACCTGAATCTATTATTGTTAAAACAGATAAAGGATATCGTAAAATTTATTATCATTTGATTGAATGTGTTGAAGCACAAAATAAAAAAGTTTTATTTTGTTTAAATGATGGTGAATGTCTAGAAGTTTTAGATACTTTTGTTCATTGTAGTAATGAATTAACTACAAATGATGCATTTTATAAATGTCATCGAAGTTACTTAGTTCATATGCCTGCTATTGATCATTTTAATTCTATAGAAATTGAAACAAAAACACACAAGAAAGTTCCCATCGCAAGAAGTTATGCTAAATCTTTTAAAGAAGCTTATTTTGAATATATGTTTAAAGAAGGTGATTAACATATGATTTATACTATTTTAGAATCTATTCGTTATACTTTAACTTTATTATTCGGTATCTTTGTTTCTGCACTATTTCTAGATATTAGAATCAATAAAAAGAATGTCATTTGTCTTTTTCTATTCTTTTATATTGATTTAGTATTACAAGGTATTTTCTATTTTACTAAAGATTTATCGGCTGTTATTTCTTTAATTACCCATTTACCACTTTTATTATTTTTTGTTTTAATTTTCAAAAAACGATTATTTCCAAGTTTAATTGCTATAACAAGTGCTTATTTATGTTGTCAAATAAGTAATTGGACAACAATCTTTGTTTCCTCTTTTATTAAGAATATAGATAATATAACCTATTCTTTAACACTCATTATTTCTTTTGTTTTCATTATTAAATTTGTTTATTTACCTATTTCTCAATTATTAAAAAAACAATCACATGAACTTATTTCTTTTGGTATCATTCCAATGTTCTATTATATATTTGATTATCTTTCTACCGTTTATACAAAGCTTCTTTATATTGGAAATAAAACAACTGTAGAATTTACACCATTTCTTTTATGTATCTGTTATTTTGTATTCTGTACCGTTTATTTTAAACAATATGAAGAAAAGCAAAAAATAGAAACGACCAATAAGGTTATTTATATGAAACAAGCACAATCAAAAAAAGAAATGAAGCTGATGGAAGAAAATGAAAAAAAGATTATTTTAATGAGACATGATATGCGTCATTTTTTAAACAATATACTAAACGATCTTGAAAATAATCAAAATGAACATGCTATCGAATATATTCATACTTTATTTGATGCCATCGATCAAACTGTAAGAAAGAAATATTGTTTAAATGATACTGTTAATATGATTATGACATCTTATGAAAATAGAATGAAAGATGAAAATATTGATTTTCATTATCATTTAGATGTTCCTCAACAATTGTCTATTAGTGATATCGATTTAACTTCTATTCTATCTAATGGTTTAGAAAATGCTTTTAAAGCTGTTATGTTATTAGAAAATGAACGTTTTATAGAATTAAATATGCAAGAAAAATGTGGTAAGTTACTTATATCTATTGAAAATAATTACTTAAATGAACCTATTTTTGTAGATGGTATTCCTATATCTAAAGAAAAAGATCATGGCTTTGGAACTCAAAGTATTGCTTATACAGTTGAAAAGCTCCATGGAAATTGTCAATTTTCTACTCATCAACACCATTTTAAATTAAGAGTTGTCATTTAAAAAGGATTACAGGTTAAGCACCTTGTAATCCTTTTACATCTTGATCAGTAATTCTTTTACCATCTTCAATTTTATTAATAACATTAATAATACCGTTCAAAGATTTTTTATTAGGTTTCATTGTATAACATTTTTTACCCTTCATAGAATATGTTTTATATGAAATTTCTGGATCTCCCGTAAGTTGAACATTGTACATTTTCCATTTAGACATATCATCTAATTGCGTTTGAACAAGTGATTTTATATCTTCAGATGACATATTAGTTTCAAAACATCCTTCTACTGCTTGTAAAATATTTGAATAGTTTGTAATGATTTTAGGAGAAACAGCTTTATTGATCATGGCTTTAAGTAATCTTTGTTGGTTTCTTCCTCGATCAAAATCACCACTTGGTAAAGCATATCTTTCTCTTACAAAACATAAAGCTTTATCTCCATCCATTTGATTAATTCCTTTATTAATATGATAGTGACCATGTAATGTTGTAAATTCATAAGGTGAATCAATTGTTACTCCACCTAAGGCATCAATGATATTAGTAATTCCACTAAAGTTTGTCTTAGCATAATAATTCACTTTTAAATCCAAGAAATCTTCTATAGAAGAAATTGTCTCGTTAATACCATACATAGCTGAATGCGTTAATTTATCCATTTTTCCATTTTTATGCAAGGTAATTTGTGTATCTCTAGGAATAGATACAATTAATATTTGTTTTTGAATTGGGGAAACACAGACAGCAAGATTAACATCAGCTCTTGAAATTGCTGAAACTGTCCCATAAGTATCTATTCCTGTCATATAAACAATAAATGGATTTTTAGTCACATTTGTTTCTTGTGTCACAGAATTTAATTTTTCTTGAATTTCTACTTTATATAAACTCTTTAGATTTTCATCAATGCCTTCGTGATTTGCTTCTAATAAAGCCATATAAGCATTATCAGCAACAATAACATCAATGTCTCCATCCATGATAGCATCTCCTAATAAAGAATAATCTTTATAATCTTTTGTTTGAAAATCTTTATTTGCTTTATTTTCTATTTTAGCAATTGCTGATGTAATATTCTTTGAGCCTTTTTCACTAGCAATTCCAATTTCTGTATTACCTTTTACATCACTTAAACTTTTAATAGCACTCCCTTTTTTTACATACATACAAATAACTCTTGTTTGTGTAAAAGAACCTGTAATATTAGATAAAAAATTATTTCCTTTAAAAGCCATTACCGAAACAAATCCTAAAGCAATGCTAAGCATTAAAGATAATAGCTTTCCAAAAATCAATCTAGCATATTTATTTTCTCGCTTTTTCTTTTTAATACCTGATTTAATAAGCAATGAACTTAACATCCATAACAAAAAAATAATACCACATAAAATCAAATAATATTTCATTGGTAACATCTTTAATATATAAATACATCCTAAAAAAATGATAGAAACGATAAATTGTATTAATAATAAAATACGTCTAGAAAACAACTTAGACATAAAACTTCTTTTCTTTTTTTTAACCATTAAAACACCCTCTTAACATGCAAATATTTTAGCACATCGGACATACTTATTCAATTCAAGCTCATTTACAATTAACAACAAAAAAACTAGATTTCTCTAGTTTTCCATTTTTTCTTTTACAGGATCAATCTCTTTTCTTTGTAAAATCGCATGTACTACATTTCTTTTACCACTTTCACTTCCTGCAGAAGTACAAGTAGATAAAGTAATTACCGATTGTACTTGAGATTGATCAAAATCTACTTTAATAGAAGATGTCTTTACCATTTCTTGTACAAATGAAGCTGTATCTACAATATGTGTATTATATAAAACACTTGTTTCTGAAATAATATGACCAACAACAACCTTATATTGACTTACTGTACCATCAGGTAAATAAATATAAACATAAGGATGTTCATCCGCAAAGCTTTGATCCGTATAGGATTTAATATTATTAAACATTGAACCATTTTTCATATTATGACCATAAATAACCGTATTAAAATCATTAAATGGATCTTCATTTTCACTTGCGATAAAAATACTACCTGCACTTAATTCATTATGATCTATATCACTATGAATATAAGTGTCATTCGTTTCGCCTTGTAAAACAGGATAATTCACATTTGTATTTGGAATTTGAATCCACGCTTTCACATCTTTATTTCTTTGTAAAAGCTCATCCCAATTAATTTGTAAATAGCTTTCCTTTTCTTCTTTTTCTTCTTTTTCTTTCGTATAAGTTTTAGCTAATTCTCCATAATCATCATCTATTTTTTTATAATTCAAA
>ENA-OPEV01001535-OPEV01001535.1-human-gut-metagenome-genome-assembly--contig:-NODE-1535-length-12636-cov-2.570384_pt1 | contig 12636 bp, 10 predicted proteins | sample MGYA00241637_ERZ501537 | MGnify/ENA primary metagenome ERZ501537 (study PRJEB25962, sample SAMEA1972159) | human gut metagenome | biome: human gut; feature: human-associated habitat; material: faeces...
CCCAGGCTGAAATGCCACATAGATGCCAAGTCCCACAAACAGCAGGAAAAATACCGGCATCAGCACTTTATTGACCTTCTCGATCCCGCCTCCGACACCGAACATCAGGATCCCCATAGCTGCCAGCAGGATCACAACCTGCCAGCCTGTATTGCCGAACGCAGATGCCATCGAACCGAACGCGGCACTGAATTCGTCCACATCAGCCGGTGCCAGTGTCGCCCCGGTGAATGCGCCGACCGTATATTTTAAGATCCATCCCATAACGACCGTATAGCCGATCGCCATCGCCAGCGAGCCGACCACCGGGATCAGCCCCAGTGCTTCTCCCGGTTTTCTTTTTCCTTTTCTCTCACAGGCCATTCCAAACGCATCAATCGGACCGGATCTCGTTGCACGTCCGAATGTCATCTCTCCGATCACCCCGGTAAATCCGATCAGCGCCACAAAGATAAAGTACGGAATCAGAAATGCTCCGCCTCCATATAACGATACTCTGGTAGGAAACATCCAGATATTTCCCATGCCCACCGCCGAACCGATGCACGCCAGGATAAATCCCCACCGGGTGTTAAATGATTCTCTTTTTTTCATCACATCTTCTCCATTTGTTTATAGTTTTGTAACTGTTCATTCTTCCACAGAATTATGTTTTTTACATATTATAAATCGTATTTCTCAGCAACCGCGTCATCCGGAAAGTTCCTGAATCTTTTTTCTGTGTCATCATAAGGATCGTCATCTGATCTTGCGGCGCATTGGCAAAATAGCAGCCGAGCCATCCGTCCCAGCCGTACTCTCCCTTACTTCCCAGCGTCGTGGATCTGCCCGGGTTCACCAGCACACGCATAAAATTACCATAAGAAAATCCTTCCAGCCATGCCATACCTTCCCGTTCAAAGACTTCCTGCTGCTCTGCGCTCAGCACATGACCGGTCATAAAGCGTACCATCGCCGGACTGAGGATTTGTTTTCCCTTATAACTTCCGCCATTTAACAACATCTGTGCAAAATGAGAATAATCATCGATCGTAGACACCAGGCCTGCACCACCGGATTCGAATGCCGGGCGGCGATCCATCGCATTCCGGATGCCCAAATGATTACCGGTATAGAGTACCGACGGCTTTCCTTCGTTACACTCATACGTTTTCACCAGCCGGCTCTGCTTCTCTTCCGGTACCCAGAAGCCTGTATCCACCATTTCCAGTGGAGTGAAGATCTCTTTTTCCAGAAAATCTCCGAACCGTATACCGGAAACCACTTCCACAAGGGCACCTGCCACATCAGCGGAAGTTCCATAGCACCAGGAGCGCGCCGGCTGAAAGGCAAGCGGGATCTGTCCGAGACGGTTGGCAATCTCCACCGTACCATAAGCTCCTCCTTCTCCCTCATCAAGTCCCTGAATCACCTCGGTAAATAAGGCTTCCGTCTGTTTTCCGGTCAGATGATTGCCGTCATAGACCAGACCGGAGGTCATATTCACCAGATCCTGGATCGTGACATCCCGCCATGGCTTTTCCACATGTCCGTCTGCTGCTGCCACCATTTGTCCACAAAATCCAGGAAGATATCTACATACCGGATCTGCCAGATCGATCAGTCCCCGCTCCACCAGGATCATCACTGCAGTTGCGGTGATCGGTTTGGACATAGAATAGAGACGATAAATACTGTCTCTCGACACCTGCTTTTTTGCCTCGATATCCGCATAACCGCTTTCCAGATACACGGTTTCCTTCCCTTCTCTTCTGACCATCAGAATCGCGCCCGGGATCTCTCCCCTTGCCACTGCATCATCAAGGATCCATTGCAATCGATTGATTTTTTCCTGTTCCATATTATGCAACCCTCCATATTATCTTCTCGCAAACTCTACGCTCTATTGTATACCAAAAAAACCGTTATGCCTACGGTTTTTCGTACAACATAACGGTTTTTTGTATTTTTCTCTATATTTTTTATTTATTTTTGGTAATTCCCTGACCAATCAGATAGCATACAGCTGCTACCACCATACCATTAATGGAAGCAATTCCCAATTTTACAACATTTGCCACAACAGCTCCCAGGATCACACCGCCTACAGCGAACCAGTTGACTACTGCAGGTTTCGCGGCCGGATCTTCATACTCTTTCTTATTCATAAAGTATGAAAGTACCAGGATGATACCTACCGGCGGCAGCGTACAGTTCAGGATGTTCAGCCATTTTGTGAAGTTATAATACAACCATACAGAAAGCACAGTTCCGATGATACCGGATACCAGAACCATCGGTTTTTTCTTCTGATGAAAGATATTTGCCAGACCAAGACCTGCAGTATACAGGGCATTGTCGTTGGTTGTCCAGATGTTCAGACCAAGTACCAGAACTGCCATGTAGAACAGATTCAGACGGATCATAACCTCGAAGATATCATTTCCGCCTACGAAAATATAGGCAATTGCTCCGAAGAAGAACATCAGGGAGTTTCCGATAAAGAAGGCAACTACTGTTGCGATCGTTCCCTGTTTACCATTTTTTGCAAATCGTGTGAAGTTCGGTGTTGCAGTTCCTCCTGAAACAAAGATTCTGATCGGTGAAGTTGAATCTGTAGACATCAGCGAAGAATTCGCACATGAGAAGCTTTCCCCTGTACTTGCCATGTACAAGGCCAAAACTTTTGACGAAGCGATTGCCAAAGCTGAACAGCTTGTAGCTGACGGCGGTTATGGACATACCTCCGCTCTCTACATTGACACAAGAGAAAAGGAAAAAATGGAAAAACACGCAGCAGCTATGAAGACCTGCCGTATCCTCATCAATACTCCATCTTCTCAGGGCGGTATCGGCGACCTTTACAACTTCAAACTTGTTCCGTCCCTGACTTTGGGCTGCGGTTCCTGGGGTGGCAACTCCGTATCTGAGAACGTAGGTGTAAAACATCTCATTAACATCAAGACCGTTGCTGAAAGGAGAGAAAATATGCTCTGGATTAGAACACCGGAAAAAGTTTATTTCAAAAAAGGCTGCCTGCCGGTTGCTCTGGATGAGCTTGGCACTGTTATGCACAAGAAACGCTGCTTTATCGTAACAGACTCTTTCCTTTATAAGAATGGATATACTAAAAAGATTGAAGATAAATTAGATCAGATGGGAATCGTACATACCTGCTTCTACGATGTAGAGCCAGATCCATCTCTCGCTTCTGCAAGAGCCGGTGCTGCTGCAATGAGAATGTTCGAGCCTGACTGCATTATCGCAATGGGCGGTGGTTCCGCAATGGATGCCGGCAAGATCATGTGGGTTCTCTATGAAAATCCGGACGCCAACTTTGATGATATGGCTATGGACTTTATGGATATCCGTAAGAGAATCTTCACATTCCCGCATATGGGTAAGAAAGCTTACTTTATAGCTATTCCAACATCTTCCGGTACAGGTTCCGAGGTAACACCTTTTGCTATCATTACTGATAAGACTACAGGTATCAAATGGCCTCTGGCTGATTATGAATTAATGCCTGACATGGCTATTGTTGATACAGATAATATGATGAGCGCACCTAAGGGACTGACCTGTGCTTCCGGTATCGACGTTATGACTCATGCACTTGAAGCCTATGCTTCCATGATGGCATCTGATTATACAGATGGTCTTGCATTAAATGCCATCAAACTGGTATTTAACTATCTGCCACGTGCATACAAAGATGGTTCTGATGTAGAAGCAAGACAGCATATGGCAAATGCTTCCTGCATGGCTGGTATGGCTTTCGCAAATGCTTTCCTTGGCGTAAACCACTCTCTTGCTCATAAGCTGGGAGCTTTTCATCATCTTCCACATGGTATTGCAAATGCTCTGGTTCTGCTTCATGTTCTGCGCTATAATGCAGCCGAAGTTCCGGCTAAGATGGGTACCTTCCCACAGTATCAGTATCCGCACACACTTGCACGTTACGCTGAGATTGGCCGTTCTGTAGGTCTGACAGGCAAGAACGACAGCGAAGTATTTGAGAAGCTTCTCCAGAAACTGCAGGAACTGATGGATACTATTGAGATCAAACATACGATCAAAGAATATGGCGTAGACGAGAAGTGCTTCCTTGAAACTCTGGACGAAATGACCGAACAGGCATTCAACGACCAGTGTACCGGTGCCAACCCGAGATATCCATTAATGTCTGAGCTGAAGGAAATCTATCTGAAAGCTTACTATGGTGAGGGAAATATTCCCGAATCCAGGAAGGCCAAAGAGAAAAAAGAAACGAAATAATATTTGCTGAAAATAAACCTTTTCCTTTAAAAATATAGTGTTTAAACCAATATAATAAGGGCTGTCAAAAAACGACAGCCCTTATTATATTATTTCTTACTGCGATATGCTTCTGCTTCCCAATGTGTGATAAAGTATGTAATATCATCTGTCATGTGAAGCGGGCCACCAAAGCTTTCTGCATATACTGCAAGCTTAATGGCATCTTTTACAAGAAGCTGTGCTTTTGCAGCTTTTCCCTTATCATCTTCCATAATAAAGGCGCCAACTCCCTGTACCAGGATCAATCTTGGCTCTTTGTCATTCTCTTTCATAAATGCGTCCAGCGCATCTTTTGCCTGATCAATATTTTCTACAAATAACGGATATGGTCCACAGTATACAATGTGATCCGGTGTAAACGGCTTCAGAAGCGGTGCAGCCGCTGCTTTATCTTTTACAAAATGATCAGCTTCTGCTGCAGGTACAACTTCTACTGCATGTCCCAGTAACCGGGAAAGCTTCTCTGCTGCCTGTTCTTTTTCAGATGTAACAGCATCACTGACATCAGCAGTTCTCTTTACCTGTTTCTCTAATTTACTGATCACGCCATCAAATAACACTCCTATTTCCTCTACAGTATTTGCTGCAACGAAAATTCCGTGATTCTGGAGCAGAAGAACCTGAACATCTTTTCCGGATTCTTCTTTATAAGCATTCATTTTCTCATAGCAGATACGCGCAAGTGTATAACCTGGTTTGCAGATATCGATCCAGAGTACATCTTTTCCAAGGATCTGTTCGCTGAGTTCCTTTGCGCCTTTTCCGCAGGTCAGTCCATTGACAAGTGTAGGATGAACATGCAGTACATAAGTATAGGCAAATAAGTTATGAAGCAGTGCTTCTACACTTGGACGTTTTGTTTTGTCAGCATCTGTTACTGCAGCCATAACATCTGCAAGATACAGTGATTCACGTTTGACATCATCTTCAGGATAATCTGTCTTCATGATTTCATTCAAACGTGTTCTGCTCATTTCCACAAATTCCTCTGCCTTGATTGTGGCAAGCTGTGTACCAGAGCCCTTTACATACAATGTGGTGTCGTCTTTTACAGAAGTATTACCACCGCCTGCAAGAACATAGGCAGGGTTGCTTCCATAAGTATTTGACATTTTTACTAGGGTTGAAAGATCCATAGTTAAAATTCCTCCCGTATTTATAATAGTTTTGCTGTTCCCCATTCCATTGTACACGATATCCTGCTTTTTTCCAAGTGTTATGGAGTAAACAGTAACGTTATAATAATCCCGCAAATAATCTCATAAACAGCTGTCCCAATCGCAGATATGCGCTGCGTCCGGTACTGTACTGTTCTGTGACTTCACGGCATTCATCCATGGTTGCTGCAAGATCATTTCGGATATCCAGAACTGCCTGGCAGTCTGCCATAAAGCAGCCGTTTTCAAAATGATGATACAGACTTCTGTAATCCAGATTTATGGTTCCGCAGGTTGCCATACAGTCATCTGCCACACTCATCTTTGCATGACAGAAACCAGGTGTCCATTCATAGATACGCACTCCATGTTTTACCAGTCCATGGTAAAAGGAACGTGTGATATTGTAGATCATCTTTTTATCCGGAATACCAGGTGTAATGATCCTTACATCTACCCCTCGCTTGGCTGCCAGACACAGAGCATGGGTCATTTCATCTGTGATGATCAGGTACGGTGTCATAAACCAGCAGTATTTTTCCGCTTTATTCACCATACTGATATACACCTCTTCGCCTACCTGTTCATGGTCCATAGGACTATCCGCATAAGGCTGGATAAAGCCTGTCTGCTTTGCCTGATAATCTGTCTGAACCAGAAATCCGGTAAAATCACTGTCATTTTTATCCTTATCACTGACAGCATTCCACATCTCCAGGAATGTTACTGTCAGGGAACGGACTGCCTCCCCCTCCAGACGGATACCTGTATCCTTCCACTGTCCATAAGGATGTGTGAAATTAAAATATTCGTTGGCAAGGTTGTAACCGCCGGTAAATCCCACTTTTCCATCGATCACTGTGATCTTGCGGTGATCCCGGTTATTCAGGAACACATTCAGACCCGGAGTAAAAGGGTTGAACACTCTGCAATGGATTCCCACATTTTCCATTTTCTTAATGAAGTCTGTATTGATAAACCCAATGGAACCCATGTCGTCATAAAATACTCTGACTTCTACGCCTGCCTTTACGCGGTCTTCCAGAACTCTCTGGATTCTATGCCAGGCCTGTGCATCCTCAATGGCATGATATTCCATAAAAATGAATTTCTCTGCCTTCGCCAGATCTGCCAGCTGAGCCTCCAGCCCTTTGACTGCCTCATCATAATAAATAACATCTGTATTCTGATAGACCGGATAGGAGGCATTTTTCTGTATATAATCAGAAAAATATTGCCTGCCTTCGGGATTTTTCTGCCAAGCGTTTCCCTGCACTCACTGTCATTGGGAAGCAACGGCAGAAGTTCCCTGTCGATCTGGTCATAACGCTCCCGCATTTTACGGGTACCGCCATTGAGACCAATCAGTAAGTACAATCCCACTCCCAAGATAGGGAATACAAGGATCAAAATAACCCAGGGCATTTTCATAGATGAAGTCTGATCTGACGCATACAGCTTAAGAACCAGTACACCTGCAAGAAGCCTTGTCATCAGATTGATAATCTCCGCATATTGATTCAGCTTTGTGATCATAGCAATGATAAAAGCTGCTTCCAGTAAAATACATACTGCGGAAAAGCATAATCGTTTTACACCATTTTTCGTTTTCGCCCTGCCTTCCAGGGTATCCTGTTTCATATTCTTTCTCTCTCCCTCTGTCATTGTACGTTAATATTCACTCTATTCCCAGAACACATATCAGACGGATAAAATCATCCGCTTTTTTACTTGCTTATAACCGCTCCGCAGTTTCAGTCAGGAAAGATTTTCTGCACATTTATTTGTGCCTATATACTCTGCTACTTTATCTGTTACTTTATTGCAGATTACCGTATAAGCTGCTCCCAGTACATTGGCACCTATACGAAGTGCTACTGCTTCCGGCATTCCGAAGATCCCTGCTGCAATAGATAAAGCTCCAAAAGTATTAAATGCAGTCTGCCACGGATATCCAGCTGAATATCCAACTCCGATTCCTCCAATCATTCCGATGTACGGATACATAGATTTAGGAAGTATCAAATACAGCACAATAAACAGCAGACATCCCACAACATTAAACATTCCTCTGCTCACAGATCTTGGGACACAGTCCTCTGTAAAAGGCAGGCATACAGACATACAGGCGATTCCTGCCCACATTGCTCTGGGAAGTCCCAGAAGATTCATAAACAGCATTGCGCTGGATACGATTAGTGTCAGTTTCACATACCATCTGCTTCTCGCTGACTTAAGATCAAATTCCCGGAACAGATCCAGGAAGGTTCTTCGATAGGCTCTGTTTCTCTGATTCTTATAGAATACGATCATACAGATCACCATTCCCACCAGCAGCCCGATCACACGGAAGGTGTATTCCTTTCCTGTCACATCATAGCCCAGAAGCAGCAGATATCCCAGCACAAAGGTGGAATGATTGTACATGATCACATTGTGACAGCCCAGTATCATCAGCAATAAAATACACACAGCATTCACTGCAAACGCAGCTAACGGAGGCACCATATTTGCCAGACGGGGGCCTGCCATAAGTATACCGAAGATCCCTGCAATGGAAAGCAGTCCATGTGTCGTCCTGATCCCGAAATCTGCCTGTCGCAGCACAAGCACTGCCAGTAGAACAGTAACACCAACTACACTGTTGCTGCTTCCTGTAAGCTTGCTGTACATGCTTACCACTGCCACGCAGAATGCCATGACCAGATACACTTTAAAGTTATAGATCAGAATGTGCCGTCTTTTCTCTTTGGGGTCTGTGGTGTTTCTGATCAGCTGCTTGGAGCCGGTCGAACTCAATTGTAATTCCTGATAAAATGTCATATCTCGTTACCTCTCTTTCGCGAAAATCTATAAAAATTTATGAATTACCTTTTTTAGTAACGAGCACTATACCGCAGTTCCCTCTGTTAGTCAAGACTTAATTATTTTTTCAGGTCTCTTCTGATTATTTCTTCCAGTCTGTCCAGATCCTCATAGTCAGGATGAGATAACGCCCTGTCAAAATTCTGGATCAGTTCATCCAGGTTCGGCGCATGATCCGGCTTCTCTTTCATCTTTACGTATCTGTCCCTGACTGACTGGGGCATTTTCCCCTGACACATAAATTCTCCCATCACTGTATTACTCTCATCCACAGATTCTTTAACTTTCTCGAGAACCTGCTGGAAATAGGCTTCACTGCCTCCGAAACCTGCTGTTCCAAACAGAAAGATCTTCTTGTTTTTCAGACTCTTTAACAGTTCAAGTGTTGCAGGATCTGCATTCCCTATATCTGTCCAGAATCCAATGTATAATATGTCGGAAGAGAGAGCCTTCGTTCCTTCTGTTCCAAAATAGTCACAGTTTTCCTCAGGCAGTACCTCCCTGATCTTCTCCGCAAGTTTCTTTGTGTTCCCTGTTTTACTGCTGTATATAATCGAGTATCTTTGTATTCCCATGCTGTCTCTTGCTCCTTTTTTGTTTTATGCACTCTCGGAGTCTCCTTGTATTTGCTTTTGTAAGAAAATTCCGAAAGTACATTTTTATCTGCGTCATTTATATCAGTTATAACTCCTCGTCCGACACTCCATCCCGGAACATTTTCAGCAGCTCTTCCAGACTTTCTCTCAGCTTCTCATTCTTATTATACTGAACCAGTACCACCGTAACAATGGCAGACAGGATCATGCATCTGCGGATCAGTTTTCGGATGCGAATACATCTCTTTACATCTTTTCTTCCCTTTTCATAAAGTTTCTCTGCCATCCTGTCAGCTCTGGCATCTTTGCAGGCAATATAATCATCAATCACCTGCTTATCCTCCTCGCAGATATCCAGATTCTCATACTGACTCCTCAGTTCTTCGAGTTCTGCATTATTCTGTCTGATCACGATATCTTTGCGGTTGATTCTCTCAGCTGCACTCCGGCTCATTCTCTCTGTTCGTTTACTCATGATAAAAACTCCTTTCGTTTATTTTTTATTATCTCCCATTTTAAACTTTTCTCAGGCTTTTCTCAATAAAATATTGAAAACAAAAAGCACCTGCTTTAACAGATGCTTTTTCTCGCTGAATTTAACCGCCTGACTTTATAAATACTGGCTAAACTCAACTTTCTCTTTATTCGGTCCCTCAATTGTAAAGAACTTTACTCCGTTTTCCCAGAAGGGAAGAAAATGAACGGTATCGTTGGTTGTATTTAATCCTGCCTGATTGATCATTTCATATACTTTTTCAATATCTTTTACATCAATCGCCATATGATCGATGGCACCGGCTTCCATCTTAGCTGCTTTATTCTCATATGTCTCAACAACAAGTGTATTTAATTTCAGAAAAGCAACCTCTTCATCTGCTTCCTCATTTACTGTACGAAAAGCAATTTCAAATCCCAGAGCCTTATAAAAATCAATGGTTGCTTCAATATCATTGGTCGGAATTCCAATATGCTGAATTCCATTAAACTGTTCTTTTAAATTCATTTTCATTTTCCTCCTGAAAGTCAGTTATAATATCCATCTGATGAAAATCATCCAACATATTTATGTATTGTTGCTCTTACAGCTCCAGGTCCTGCAATCATCTCACGGAACATATCCTCAACCTTCTCTCCCACGCCGTCTTTGTAAAGGTCAGTGAAGAACAGACGCTCATTGGAAAGAATTGGTTTTAACTGATCCTTAAATGTTTCAGGTTTACCTACTACAATATCCTTAAATTGTTCCTGCAGTTCCTCATTCATTGGGTCCGGTGCAAGTTCAAATTTATTCCCTTCATCATCTACACCAAGCATATATCTGAGCCATCCTGCAATTCCCAGCGGAATAGCTGTCAGTCTGGAAGCATCTCCGAATTTCTGTACATATGCTTTGATTGTTTCGCCGAAACGGATACCAACCATCTGAGATACATCTACTGCCAGACGAAGGTTGGTGTCTCCCAGATATTCATTTGGAAAACGATCGTTAAAAAGCTCATCCACAAATGCCTGAGGAGAAAGGATTCCAGGGTCAGCAACTACCGGAAGACCTTCATCATAAGCAATCATACGTGCCATTTTCATCATATCTTCATTTGTATTAAGCATATGCGCAAACAGCTCATATCCAAGAACTACTCCCAGCGGACCTGTAGCAGAATGAACCGGATTCAGACATACGGTTACTTTCATACGTTCAGAAAGGTTAACTGTATTTCTGTCTGCCATATATACACCGAAACCTTTTTCCAGAGCCGGACGTCCGTTAGGGAAGCTGTCCTCTATTACCAGATACTGTGGTTTCTCAGCATTGACAAATGGTGCAATGTATGTCTTCTTACCTGTGATCACCGGCTGCATGTTCTCAACACCCAGATTCTCAAGGTCTGCTGCAATCTGCTCGCTTGGACGAGGTGTGATCTTATCGATCATTGTCCATGGAAAAGCAACTACTTTCTCATCGCTTACATAGTTTACAAATCCCTCATCAACAAATCCGGCTTTCTTCCACTCTTCTGTCATTGTCAGTACTGACTCACGAAGCTTTGCACCGTTCTGTGAGCAGTTATCCATGGAAACCAGTGCGATGGGATATTTTCCTGCTTTATATCTTTCATAAAGCATTGCAACCAGAACTGCCATGGCACCAACTGCTTTATCCGGACCATTCTTGATATCTGCCTCTACAAACGGGAACCATGTTCCGTCCGCTTTCTGTAATGCATAGCCTTTCTCTGTGATCGTAAATGAAACCATCTGCAGGGATTTGCTTGTGAAGATTTCTTTCAGGCGTTTCCACTGTTCTGCATTAGAAGACTGTGCCTTCACTGCTTCCGCAAAAGCTCCGACTACTTTATACTCACGGGTTCCATCCCCATGCAGGATTACACTTAATCCAAGATTGTCATATGGATCATAAATCTTATCTACTACATCATAATCAAAGGTTTCCACACAGGTAATCCCACGATCCAGAACTCCCTCTTCCAGAAGACCATCTGCAATTCCACCGATAAACACGCGGAAAATATTTCCGATACCAAAGTGAACCCATACCGGATTCTCCTTTGCATTCTCAGAAACTGCTTCCACATCATAACTCGGGAGAGTAATTCCTGCCTTTTTCCATGCTTCCTGTTCCTTGATTCCATTGATTGATAATTTCATATTATATCCTCCTTGTTTGTCTTATTCGATGCTTATTGTTTGTTGTTATGTTTGTTATTATGTTTTTACTTACGTTTATATCTTAACTGTAAGTTGAGTGTATATCTTTTTATTTTAAAAATCCATTGACAGAAATTCTAATTTTCAAATGATTTTTTTGTGTATTTTTACTATAGATATTGACAAGTTGATTCTTCCAACAATCGCACTGGATGTTTTTATTGTTTTTTTTTCGTTGTATGCTACAATAAATCTGAAGCTTAACATTATCTTGTAACATAATCAGGAGAATATTATGAGTGAAAAGGGATTGACCAACATTAGTCTCAAGAAAATAAATAAATCAAAGGTTTACCAGTATATTTATAGAAAAAAAACGACCTCCAAGCTGCAGATTGTTCAGGAACTGCAGATGGGGTTATCCACTGTCAGTCAGAACCTGAACCTTCTGGAGCAGGAAGGTCTTATTGAAAAAAATGGTTTCTTTGAATCCACTGGCGGAAGAAAGGCAAACGCCCTTCAGATTGTATCAGATTTTAAAATTTCCATTGGTATTGGTATTTTAAAAGGGATGTTTCATATTACTGCTGTAGATTTGTATGGAAATGCTTTCTATACAGATACCTTTCCGCTTCCATATTCCAACACACCGAATTACTATAAACAGGTTACTGACGCAGTAAAAGAATTCATCTCATCGCACCAGTATGACAATGACAAAGTTCTTGGCATCTCCATTGCCACACAGGGTATCACATCCCCGGATCATACCACTGTACTATATGGAGATATCATGAATAACGCAGGCATGAAACTGGATGATTTTTCCAGATATCTTCCTTATCCCTGTTATCTGGAACATGATTCGAAATCAGCTGCGTTCCTTGAATTATGGAATCATCCTGAGCTTGACAGTGCTGTTATCATCCTGCTGAACCGAAATCTGGGCGGCGGCATCATTACCAATCATCAGATTCATCAGGGGATCTCCATGCACAGCGGAACTCTTGAACATATGTGTATTAATCCCGACGGCCCACTTTGCTACTGCG
>ENA-OPEV01001539-OPEV01001539.1-human-gut-metagenome-genome-assembly--contig:-NODE-1539-length-12603-cov-2.108065_pt1 | contig 12603 bp, 9 predicted proteins | sample MGYA00241637_ERZ501537 | MGnify/ENA primary metagenome ERZ501537 (study PRJEB25962, sample SAMEA1972159) | human gut metagenome | biome: human gut; feature: human-associated habitat; material: faeces...
TGCTCCTGCGGGCATGATCATAAATTCCTGTACATCCAGACCGGATGATAATGCATGGCATCCGCCGTTTACGATGTTCATCATTGGTACAGGGAGACGGTTTCCGGATACTCCGCCAAGGAAACGATACAACGGAATTTCAAGAGAAGCTGCCGCTGCTCTGCAGCATGCGATAGATACTGCAAGGATTGCATTTGCTCCAAGTTTGGATTTGTCTTTTGTTCCGTCTGCTGCGATCATTGCTGCGTCTACTGCATAGATGTCACTTGCATCGAGACCTTCGATTGCTTCGTTGATTGTTGTGTTGATGTTCTCTACTGCTTTCTGTACGCCTTTTCCAAGATAGCGAGCTTTATCTCCATCTCTCAGTTCCAGAGCTTCGAATTCTCCTGTGGAAGCACCGCTTGGAGCAGTTCCTCTTGCAACAGTGCCATCCATCAGATATACTTCTGCTTCTACTGTCGGGTTTCCTCTGGAATCCAGAATTTCTCTTCCAATTACTTTCTCAATTTCTAAGTACATGATAAATCCCCTTTCTGGTTTTGCATTTGGACTCCTGGTACACCGTAGCTTTGATGTACCAAGTGGATCATATCTGAGGTACGGTTTTTCAGCATAGCCGCGATTTCAGCAAGTACAGATGTAATCCAATGTTCCGAAGAATTCAGCAAGTCTTCGGATGGAGTTCAAATGATTTAATTCACGCGAGAGTTTGCTATATCTAACTCTATTGGTTAGTATATTCTAACTCTTGTGAAAATGCAAGAGGAAAATTGGGGTGATATTGAGAAAGTATTTCAGAAAAAAATAGATTTATATTTAATATCGTGCTTATAGATAATAAATTAATTAAAATAAAAAATCTTCAGACATTTAAAATGATTCTCAAATATCTGAAGATTTCTGTACTATGTAATAAATATTTAATTAGTGAGGGCATGTAACATATGTATGTGTACTTTGAAGTACTGCATTTGCACTATATCCGCATTTTTCACATCTTTGGCATTTATATATTTTAACAGTGCATCCACCAGAAGAATTTTTTGAATGGGTATAAAAAGTTGCCGGAACCATACTATGCGTACATAAAGCATAAGTATCTGAAGATTCTTCTTGGTATACTATCTGATTTCCGTCTGAATCAACAAATATACTATCACCTTGAGAAAAATCAATGGCTGCAGTTGCAATATCGTCCATATCTTCAAATCCAAAATCATATATTGAACCATCAGAAATGAATTCTTCAAAACTTTCATCAGATGATTGCGTTGGCTGATATGCCATCACCGTCCCAGCACTTGCCACAACTGTCAACGCCGACACTGCCACCATAATTCCTCTTTGTAACATCCCTTTTCTCTTTTCCTTCATCATGTAGTTGATCCTCCTTTTTAATGTTTTAAAATCCTTTCCTTCTTTATTGCTTTTATGTCCGGAAAGGTTATTTTTCCACACGGCTGGGCGAATATCAGAAGTTGAAGCTTCTAATACCAGCAAACTTGCATAGTCTTGACGTTTTTCTTTTGTACAGCCATCGACGGCTGCACTATCACTGACTATTTCTGCTGTATCTATGTAAAGGAAAAGTAAAAGATATGCCACGGGATTCATCCAGTGCAGACACAGAACGAAAAGGCATAAAAGTTTTACTAAATTGTCATGATTCTTCAAATGTGTATGTTCATGTTTGTATACCATAATAAAATCAGGATGCAGAGGAAAGCTCTCTGGAAACACGATTTTCTGACGGAAAAATCCGATGGTACATGGACCACAAATCTCATCCGGAATCAGGTAATAAGTAAGATTATCTTCAGGATCTTCAATCTTTTCAAAGATATAGTTCCGGATAGAATGTGCTCCTCTCCAGTATTTAATAATCTCATAGATTGCGAAGATAATAATTCCTGCTAGCCAGATCCTGGCAAATATATTAAACCATTGAGGTATCCATATGTAATCACCCTGCTTTTCACTCCAGAAAGACAAGGTGCCTGATAAATAAGAATCAGCTTTTCTGCCAATTAACATTGTTTCCGGAAGTGCATCTTTTGGAAGTAAATACTTCACCAACTGCACAGGCACCAGATAAAAGAAAACACCTGTCAGCAGTAATCTTCTTCCGAGAATGTAGTTATAATTTCCACGTTGAATTAGGTATAAAAATAAACAGATCATTACAGGAATGCTTCCTGCAATGGACATACAGACTAACAGTTCCATTTAAACATCACATCATTTCTTCTTAATGTATTCTAATAAATATTCTTTCTCTTCCTCTGTAAGTTTCTGATCAGAGGTCAGAGCACTGACAAGGATGTCCATATCAGGAACTGTATATCCTGATGCGGATGACCTGAAAGTGTGTGCAGATTTGGCAGCTTCAGTTTCACCCTTTTCTTCAGCAAGTTCATTTAACTTATCATACAGGTAGCGGTTTCTCAATCCAAGAACAAACATAGATGCCGGGTATAGTAAGGATACCACAGCAGCACCAATCATGTATAAAGTAAATGTATGTGTATCGTTTACCGGAGGTGTGCTCATAAAGTTAATAAAGAAACCAATACCAGAAAAAACGGTAAATAAAATCCAACAGACAAGTTCTATTTTCTTTTTCATTCTTTTGTCTCCAGATCATTAATAATTGTAAATTTCTGTCATTTCTTAACTACAGTTAGTCTACCATATTTTGCACAAATTAAGCAACTGATTTTTATGAATTTATCGGACTTCTTACCGTCATTATTCGAGATTTATCGAGAAATTGCACAATAGATTATGGACTTGTGTTACATTTTTTGAACACTTCTTCCATAGCGCGTCATCCGAGAACTGCAAGCTCCTTCTGATAAACTGCGGAGTAGTTATTTGGTATAGAGCCACGTAGCGAAGCGGTAGATTTTATCCGCTTGACAAATACATTTATCAGATATATTTCTGAAATGCTCTCAATATGCAAAAAAGATTCCATTTTTCTATAAATCATTCAAATCCATGACTATTGATTTCATCTACCAGAGACACATCTCTGGATGCAACAAGGTGTCTGATAAAGTAAAAAGCCAGGAAAGAACTGTTCAATCACTGAACAATTCCTGCCTGGTTTCTCATGGAAAATTAAAACGTATTTTTATTTATGAAGAAAAGAAAACAGTCCTTTTTTCTTTTCATATGGCTCTGATGTAATGCCTTTTACTTCATATCCTGTCGCACTGATGGCTGTTTTTAATTTGGCTTCATCTACAGGTCCGTCTGAAATGATCACTGTCTCGCCCTTACTGTGGGAAGAAGTAACTTTATCTACCTGAAAAGCTCTTCTCACTGCATCATTCACGTGAGATTCGCACATACCGCACATCATACCGTCTACTTTCACAGTTGTTTTGATCATGTTGTTATCCTCCATTTCTGTTATTACAATGCTGTTAAAAGTATTATCTGTCATTATAAGTTAGAACTCACTAACAGAAATTATAGCATATGTTTTTTTCTTTTACAATAAGTGTAAGTTTTAATTGTAATTAAAATTTTATGCTACTTTTTTGCTTTAATTTCAGTAGTTTTATGCCAGTGCCTGAGCAAGTGCTTTCTGAATTGCTCCAAGGATTCCCTCCGAGGAATAAGTAGCACCGCTTGCAGCATCAATTCCGTCTGCTGACTGATTTCCCATAATCTGAGGATAAATAGTTTCCCATGCATAATCAAAGTACTCAGGTGAATCACTGTTACTCTGTTCAATAGATGCAATCTGACCGCCCTGAATCGTTACTGTTACATTTACTCTTCCACTGTATCCGTAGCTTGAGCCTGTATAAGTTCCGTCAATATATGGTCCTGTAGGTTCCGGCGTAGGCTCCGGAGTCTCTTCCGGTGTTGGTGTGGGAGCTGGTGTTTCCTCTGGTGTTGGAGTAACTTCTGGAGTCGGAGTTTCTTCCGGTGTCGGGGTTGGGGTTGCCTCAGGAATTGGCGTAACTGTTACTTCTGGTGTTGGAGTTGGTGTCACTTTTGTGGTGCCTTTTTCTGCCTGCTTCTGAATATCTTTCATTGCGTTTATGATACCCTTTGAAGAGTAGGTTGCACCGCTGACAGTATCAATGCCATCGACAGACTGATTCTGAATGATCTCATTTTCCAGGATATCCCATGCTTTCTTAAAGAACATAGGCGTATCTGTATGCTCTGCTTCCAGAGACTTGATCATACCTTTTTTAATCTTAGCTGTCAACGTAATTGTCCCACTGTATCCTTTACCGGTTCCTGTATAGGTTCCGTCTTTGTAAATCTGTTCGTCTCCCGGCTTCGGTGTTGGAGAAGGTTTCTTTGTAGGTTTCGGTGATGGAGTGGGAGTTGGCGTAACAACTGCCTGATTTCCTGATGGAATTGCCTGTGACAATGCATTCTGAACCGCAGTAATAATTCCGTTTGAAGAATAAGTGGCACCACTGACTGCATCTACGTTCGGAGACTGGCTTGCAAGAATTTTGCTGATCACACCCTGTGCATTTGCAAAATAGGAGGCTGTTTCACTTGATGCATCTACAATATTGATAGCTGCAATTTTATGGTCAGTGACAGTTACCTGAACAGTGATCGTTCCTCCGAAACCGGTCCCGGAGCCTGTATAGGTACCGTCTGCATATCCACCGGCGGGGACTTCTGTAGTCGGTGTGACTGTGCTTCCTGCACCACCCCCTGCGGTACCTCCATTTGCAGAGGAACCTGTAGATGAATTTTTCTTTGTTCCTGTTTTAATCTTACTTGTTTTCTTTGTCTTTTTTGATGTTTTTGAAATTGAGGTTCCATTGGTTTCAGAAGAGTCCTCTGAATCAAAATCCTTACCTGCAGTTCCGTGCGAAATCAATTCTTTAATCTCGCCAGTAGACATAATATTATTATCGGAAACTGATGCTGTTTCCACAGGACTTTTATTTGCCTGATAACAGGTTACACAGACTGCAGCAAAAACTGCTGCCGCAGGAATAAGCTTTAACCATGGACGGAAACTGTCCTGTTTGGGTTTCGTTTCCGGAGTCTTATTATTTTTCTGCTCATTATTTTTGTCCATAAATTCCTCCTTCTTCAATAGTTTGTTTCAGGTAATCATATTCAAGTGATTACTGTAATAACAGTATAAAGTTTTACAGCCGAAAAGAAATCCTGCCCTTTCTGTGGGATACAGGATTTCTTTCCTCTTGTCTGCTAATCCGATTGCAAATATCCGCCTGACTTCAGTCAGGTCAGATTATTTTACAGTTACTTTAACTGTTTTGGTTACACCATTGCATGTTACTGTAACCTTGGCAGTACCTTTTTTGATACCTTTAATTGTACCATTGGATGATACTGTAGCAATTTTCTTGTTGCCGGATTTGTATGTAACTTTTCCTGACGGAGCTGCTTTTGCTGTAATCTTAGTTGTTTTGCCGACTTTTACAGATACAGCTGTTTTGCTCAGTGTAAGAGTTGGATTTTTAACTGTTACTTTGCAGGTTACCTTTACATCTCCGCATTTAGCTGTGATGACTGCGGTACCTTTTGCCTTTGCAGTAACCTTACCGGTTGTTTTGTTTACGGCTGCAACTTTCGGGTTACTGGAAGTAAATGTAACTTTTGCTGCAGCTGTTCCTGTTACAGTTGCCTTCAGTGTAGTTGTTTTTCCTTTGTAAACAGTGGCTGTTTTCTTGTTGAGAGTTACTGTTACCTTCGTATCTGCTTTAACAAGAGCCTCTACTGCTGCGTTCAGATGAGTTGTAGCTTCATCAACCTCTGCCTGAGTTGGCTTTTCTTTTGCAAGAAGATCCTTTGCTTCCTGAAGCTCTAACTGCATTGCCTTCCAGGAATCTGCTGTGTAATCTGCTTCTTTTAAGGCTTCTGCTTTTTCTACTGCTGCTTTTAATGCTGTTGTATCTGCTTCTCCTGCTTCCGGTTTTACGATGTTTGCATCTGTTGCATTAACTTCAAATACAGTATCTGCATATCCCATTGCATATACGGTGATTTTCCATTTGCCGGTTCCATCTGTTCCTTTTGGAAGCTGGCAGCGGTAGGAATCTGTCAGGCCAAGCTGGATTCCCATTGCCTTGTGCATCCAGTTATCTGCTGCAAATTTTGTTCCATAAGATGCCAGAACTTTATCACCATTTCCGTAGTAATCCCATTTTACAGCATACATTTTAGCGCCAAGAGCACCATATCCGTCACCTGTAATATCTACTCTTAAGAATTCGCCGTAACTTCCACTTGCTTCTTTTACTGTTGCGGTAACATTGGATGCTGTCTGGAGTGCCTGATCTTTAAGTCCGGAACCAGTACCGTTTGTTCTGGCCTTGAATGTGAATATTCCATCGGAACCTTTTACAGCTTCTTTTAAGCCGTTTGTTTCAGCGGTAACATCCGCAACTGCACTATAGGACTGCAAATTGTTTTCTCCAAATCCTCCGGCAACTGTGCTTCCGTCTTCCACAACCTTGAACTGGGATTTGAAGGCTTCATAATCTTCTGCCTTTACTGCGACAGGCACATATTTCAGACCTACAACGCTGTAATGGTCGAATTCTGCAACGCTTCCGTCAGCTTTTGTGATCTGTCCTCGCTCAGGCTGATTCAGTTTTACAGTTGTTCCGTCCGTAAGAACTGCATCATTAGCTGAGGTCCAGTAGGAAATCTCATAAGAACCGCCGTTTTTGTCATACATGATTGCTTCACACTGGTAGCTTCCTCTGTGCAGGCCATGGTTTACAGTAGCTCTGGTTACTGTGTCGAAACCGCCTTTGTCAAGTTCATCATGGCTGTCTTTTGTTCCATTGGAAGCTGTGTTTGCAGCATTATAAACTCCCTCAGATGCCCAGTACTGTGCCCATGTCAGACCTGCATAGACATATTTGTAGCCTGTTTCTGCTGTTGCAGCGAATTCATCTTCTGCTGCTGCCTGATCGTCAACAAAAGGTGTTTCCTCATCGCCTGCAAAAGCATCAGCGGTGTCATCTGCTGCATCAAACTCATCTGTCTGTGCCTCAGTCTCCACAGCAGTATCAGATGTAAAATCCGCAGCCATAACCGGTAATCCTGAAACCATCATTGCTGCACTTAAAATTGCAGGAGCTGCCATTTTGATTAAATTTCCCTTGCGCATACCTTTAAATCCTCCTGAATATGAGTTAATAAATATATTTCCAAACTGTCCGGAAAACTGAAATTTTTGACAGTTCAGAGAGCTTTATATAAGATAAACCTATTCACCGATGGAATAAGTATCTTTCAGTAATTGAAATCTTTCTTTCATGCCTTCCGTCATCCAGACATGATCAGAATCATCTACGAACAGACCGTCTGCATTGTATTTCTTCAAAAGTTCTTCTGCCTTTTCTTTTCCCAGTACAAAGCATGCAGTGGAAAGTCCGTCTGCGTTCAGACCGTCATCACACACAACCGTCACAGATGTGAGACCGCTTCTTGCAGGATATCCTGTAGCAGGATCCAGTATATGATGATATCGAACACCATCTTCTATAAAGTATTTTTCGTAATCTCCGGAAGTAGATAAAAATTCAGTACCATTCAGAGTAACTACTCCCAGGTAATCACCTTCTGTATCCCGCGGATCAGTGACAGCTACCTGCCAGGCAGAACCGTCAGGTTTGCTTCCATAGCTCATAACACTGCTGCCGCCGAGATTCAGGATCATGCCTGATACATTTTTATCTGCATCAAGAATTTTCTTTGCTGCATCGCAGCCGATCCCCTTACCTGCAGCCCCCAGATCAAGGGTTACTCCCTTTGGCATGGTAACTTTATTTCCATCCAGAGTCACCTTGTCATATCCTACATTTTCAAGCAGGGAATTTAATTCATCATCTGAAGGAATGTGCGGATTTTCTCCGTCAATGTCCCACAGACGGATCACTCTTCCCATAGTAGGATCCATGGCTCCGTCAGAAGCTTTCGACAAATCCAGTATCTGTTTTAAACAGGTGACAGTTTCATCAGATACCGTTGTTGTATTTCCGGCATTTTGATTGATCTGATATATCTGAGAACTTTCTTTTGTCCAGGAGATCCAGTTTTCTTCCACATCTTTTAATGCAGAGATTACGTCTGCAGTGATGTCCTCACCTGTTGTGTAAAGAGTCTCTGATACTACGGTGTCCATAGCAAAGTCTGTTTTGGTGTATGTGTTTATTTCAGAGTTTCCCCATACAGTCCGGGATGCGCATAAAAGGGAGGCTGTAATAAAAAGTCCCAGTACAAAAGAGTGTCTGTTTGTCATATATTTTCTGATTCCTTATCCTCTTATTGTTGTTTTCAACTAACTCTATAGACTATATCACTGTATGGATAGTATGTCTACCAATATAGTTAGTTCTTACTAATCAAATTTTCTCAATAAGTTAGCAGTTGTTAATTTTTATCAATAACAGTGCCTGTATGAATATTTTTCCTTGGGCAGACTGCAGTGCAGGCGTGACAGCAGATGCATTCCCCTGAATGTACAGTATCGCCGTCAATATCCAGATGTGCCGGACATCTCTTCTTACAGAGAGTGCACTTTGATGCACAGTTTGGACGATTTCGTTTGAAAAGTGCTCCCGGGATGATCGGCATGATTGCAAATACTGCTCCCATGGGACAGAGAAACTGGCAGAAGAAACGCTCCTGTGTACACATTCCGGCCATGATCAGGATCAGCAGAACTGTTCCCACTATGTAGGTAGATTTCGGCAGTCTGCCTGTTGTAAGCATGGAGAATACATCCCATGGACTCATCCCCTGTAATTTAGAATAGAATCCTGTCATGCAGGAAAGAAGCAGGAACGCAAGGAGTACATATTTTACTTTCTGCAATCTGTGTACCCATTCCTCCGGATATCCATGTTTTTTCTTTTTTCCAAAGCATTTCGCACGGATAAACGCGGTAAGCTCATACAGAGCATCTCCCAGTGAGCCAAACGCACAGGCATAACCGCAGAAATGACGCCCGAACAAAATAGTAATAATCAACAGTAATGCCGTAATATCCAGAAAAGAGTTCCAGGTTACGCTCTGCTGTCCTCCGATTGCAAGAAAGATGGATTTGATTCCTGCAAATGCTGTGGAAAAAAGGGAGGGCGCTGCTATAAAAAATATAAGCTGTATGGCGGCACGGATCAGCCGTACCTTTCGTTGTTTCTTTTTCATGCGTTTTCCGCCTTTGATAATGCGTCATTTACTGCTTCTAAGATACCGGTAGAACTGAAAGTTGCTCCGGAAATAGTGTCAACATCTGTGCTCTGCTCGCTGATGACACTGTTTATGACATTCTCGCCCTGTGACAGATAAGCACTGTCCTCACCCGGTGCACTGACTACACTGACTGCTGTAATGGTATCATCTTCCAGAGTCACCTGAACAGTGATCGTTCCACCGTATCCGGTTCCTGAACCTTCAAAAGTACCGTTCTTATATACATTATCAGAATCATCGGTTTCTTCAGAATCTGCCTGATCTGTATTTTCTTTATCCTCTGCAGAATCCTTTTCGAATTTATTATCAGCTTCTGAAGAGGCATCAGAAGAAGCATTACTTTCTGCTGCTGTTTTCTGTTCCTCATAAGTTTCCTTTAATGCTGTAAGGATCTGGTCCTGCTGTTTCTCCAGACTCTCTGTTTTGGCAGTCAGATCTGCAATATCCTGGGCCTGTTCTTTATCCTTTACTGTTCCGTTATAGAAAAATACCGCCATGATAATCAGCAAAAGTGCGATCAGACGCAGATAAAAATTTTGATTATTCACGTTGTTTCCTCTCCTTCATTTTTTTATTTTGCCGGATATGATATCTGTTTTTGGATAAAGCAAAACTTAATCATAACTAACTTTAAAAGTGTATCATTTTCGTATACAAAAATCTATATATAACAAATTCTGCTAATGTTGTTTTTTTTTCATTAAGATGACCCCGGAACAAAATCCGAGGTCATTTATTGTGTGAATTATTTACCTGTTATCGTTTATTTTACTTTTACTGTAAATACCTTCTTAACACCATTGCAGGTTACTGTGATTTTGGCAGTACCTTTTTTCTTTCCTTTTACAACGCCTTTGGAGCTTACTGTTGCAATCTTGCTGTTGCTTGACTTGTAAGTAACCTTTCCTGATGGGGTTGCCTTTGCGGAAATCTTTGTTGTTTTTCCAACTTTTACAGTTGCTGAAGATTTGGTAAGTTTCAGGGATGGATTCTTAACTGTTATCTTGCAGGTTACTTTGTATTCTCCGCAGGATGCTGTGATCACTGCTGTTCCTTTTGCCTTGGCAGTTACAACACCTTTGCTGTTTACAGCAGCCACTTTTGTATTGCTGGATTTCCATGTGATTTTATCTGTAAGGTTTGTTGTAACTTTGAGAGTAGTTTTTGTGCTGCCTTTTGTATAAAGAGTCTTGGAAGAAGTATTTAATTCAAATGTATTTTCTGCTTCTTTGTAAGTAAAAGTAAGATTATTCTTATATCCCACAGCAGTTATTTCAAATACAGTTGCATCTGTTACCTGAAGATCTGTGAGATCAAGAGTTCCATCTTCTTTTACAATGACTTTGCTTCCTCTTCCGGTTGCGGCATATTCTGTATCATCAACTTTTACTTTGCTGATGCTCTTAATGTATGCAGAGAACTCTTCTGCTGTAATGCCTTTTGCTGCAACCAGTTTTGTCTCGTTACTGTCATAGGAAGCCGGCATTTTGTCTGTATTTACTGTAAATTCAGTTACAATGGCTGCATATTTTCCGCTGGCATCTGCAATTTCAACCTTATGTGTTCCCAATGCAAGAGCTCCAACTGCAAGTTTTCCGTCTGTGCAGGAAACCACTGTTTTGTCTACAGTATACTGTGCCTTGAAGTCTGCCGGCAGAGCCTGGTCAAAGGTAACTGCTGCAGATGAGTCTGTATTCATAATATCTGCTACTGTTGCCTTAATTCCTGTAGTTGTCTGCACCTTTACATCAGGGACATCAAAAATGATCATACCCTTATCTGTGTAATAAGTAACGCTGTCAATTGTTTTTCCCATGATTGATTTATAATGTGCAGAAGAAACAGGGCATCCGTGAACTTCTGTTGTATATCCGGTTCCCCAGGAAAGCATACTTCCACGCCAGATATTCTCCAGATGACGCAGGCCATAGTTGGTTCCGTCTGTAGTATTTACGGTTACACCATAGATTTTATCTGTATTTGTATCAATTACTGCTGCAAAAGCCTCATTGTTAAGATCAAGCTCATAATCACCGTAATTTGTCTCTGTTTTTAATGTAGCATCAATAGTAACGTTCTTTGTCTGGGCACCTTTCATTGCTGAGAAAGAATAGCTGCCATCTGCATTTACAGTAAGTTCTTTGTAATAAGACGGTGTTTCACTTAAAATGTAATAAGAGTAAGAGGCATTTTCAATCAGGGAATCTTTTCCTGTATAGGTGTTGCTGCTTGTCTGTCCTCTGTTTGTCACTGTGATCGTTACAGAGTCGGAATCTGTGACCTGCTTCTGGTCTTTCAGAAGGGAAAGATCACTGACCTTTACAGGGAAAGTAACACCTGTTACATCGGTTCCATTGGGGTCTACGTGATAAGCGGAATTTCCGTTCATCATACCTGCTGTTCTTGATTTATTAAGAGTTGCAGATGTGAAAGCATCAACTTTTACATCATTATTTTTCAGTTCTGCCTTGTAGAAATCATCATATGGAATATTCATAAGCACATAAGCTTCGCCCTGCTGTGCTTCTGCAGCAAAAGCATCCTGGACATCTTCAGTGGTAAATTCTTCCTGCGCATCCTCGGCGGCAAACTCTTCGGAAACAGAGAAATCTGTGCTGTCTGTAAGTACCTCACTGTCTGTGAAATCAGATGCCAGAACTGCATATGGCATGCTGGTCATAGCAACTGCGACACTCATTACAACAGGTGCTATTTTTTTCATAAGCTTTTTGTTTGTCATGTTTTTCTCCTCTTCTAAAATTTTTTTTGCGGAATCACTCTTACCAGAGGGTTAATCAACTTATTAACCAAAGGGATTTTACTTTTACCAAAAGGGAGTGACTTCTGCCAAAGATATTCATATAGGATTGCTATAGGTAGGCTGTCAGCAGTAATCATGCGGATTAGTCACTACTAACTTATAAAATAGTAACATGTCTGTCTGAAAAAATCCACACTTTTTTACCGGAGATATTCGTCATTTTTTCTCAATAAATGCTTTCAGTAAAAACCAGTATTAGTTACATCTAACTTGTGGTTGCGGGAATATTTTTTCTATGTTAAAATGTCTGAAGAATTCTGATAATTCCATTTTGGATTTTTTGAGAGGAGAAAATAGATTTATGAAGCAAAAAACAGCCTGCCTTGGGCTTTTTTCAGCTGTGGCGATTATTTTGGGATATGTGGAATCACTGGTGCCGGTTTTTGCGGGGATTCCGGGGATTAAACTTGGACTTGCCAATCTGGGAGTACTTTTTATTTTGAAGAAATATTCATTTAGGGAGGCTGCCCTGGTTTCTGTTGTCCGCATTCTGGTGATCGGATTTATGTTCGGAAATCTGTTCAGTATCCTGTACAGTCTGGCAGGGGCCGCGC
>ENA-OPEV01001548-OPEV01001548.1-human-gut-metagenome-genome-assembly--contig:-NODE-1548-length-12557-cov-2.162214_pt1 | contig 12557 bp, 10 predicted proteins | sample MGYA00241637_ERZ501537 | MGnify/ENA primary metagenome ERZ501537 (study PRJEB25962, sample SAMEA1972159) | human gut metagenome | biome: human gut; feature: human-associated habitat; material: faeces...
GAGAGTATGATAAGGATTACGATGGTCATTATCAGTTTGCGGGCGACGATCAGACCGTCACCTTTACAGATCCGGCAACCCATATTGAACCGGGATATGAAGTAAATGAACCGTGGTTTGACTATAATGCAGATGAAGGTGTATACTATCGTTATCAGTATGGTAAGAAGCAGGTGGATGAAAAGACCGGCCAGCAGATAGCATACGACAATGTGATACTCCAGTATTGCAACGGCGAGGTCCGGGATAAAAATGACTATCTGGCATTCGGCTGCCATGGCGATATCGGCGCTCCGGTTCAGGTGTTTACTCAGGGCAAAGCGATAAACGGCACATGGACACGTCATGCGGACGGAGACCCGGCAGTTTATGTGGACCAGAACGGACAGCGGATAAAGCTGACTCCCGGAAAGACATGGATATGTCTGGTATGGAACGATTATGCAGGCGATGTGGTCCTGAAATAAGATGATAACTTAACCTCCCTGCGGCAAGTGGTCTGACTTGCCGCAGGGAGGTTATTTTTAGTTGAATAGAAAGAAATAATACTTGCCCCGCTCCCGCGGCTTTGCTATACTTATTCTGATAAATTGGGGAATTTATGTAACGTTACGAATTTGTTATTTTCAGGGAGAATAAAAGTACATGGCAAATATAAAGCAGAGCAATATCAGGAATTTTTGTATCATTGCCCATATCGACCACGGCAAATCCACGCTGGCAGACCGCATCATCGAAATGACGGGGCTTTTGACGAACCGGGAGATGCAGGAGCAGGTGCTGGACAACATGGAGCTGGAACGGGAGAGGGGGATCACGATCAAATCCCAGGCGGTCCGCACCATATACCGGGCAAAGAACGGGGAAGAGTATGTCTTTAATCTGATCGACACGCCCGGACACGTTGACTTTAATTATGAAGTGAGCCGCGCTCTGGCGGCATGCGACGGCGCGATCCTTGTGGTGGACGCGGCGCAGGGCATCGAGGCGCAGACGCTGGCAAACGTATATCTGGCGCTGGATCACAATCTGGAGGTTTTCCCGGTCATCAATAAGATCGACCTGCCGAGCGCAGAGCCGGAGCGGGTAAAAGAGGAGATCGAGGATGTGATCGGTCTGGAGGCGCATGACGCCCCGCTGATCTCTGCGAAAAACGGCTTGAATGTGGATCAGGTGCTGGAACAGATCGTGGAAAAGATCCCGGCTCCCGGCGGAAGCAGCGACAATCCGCTCAAGGCGCTGATCTTTGACTCCCTTTACGACCCTTACAAGGGCGTTATCGTCTTTTTCAGGGTAATGGAGGGACAGATCAAAAAAGGCACAAAAATCAGGCTGATGGCGACGGGCGCGTCCTTTGACGTGGTGGAGGTCGGCTATTTTGGCGCAGGGCAGTTTATTCCGAGCGAGGACGGGCTTTCTGCGGGCATGGTCGGCTATCTGACTGCTTCCATCAAAAATGTGAAGGATACCCGCGTGGGCGATACGATCACGGATGCGGCAAACCCGTGCGCAGAAGCGCTGCCGGGCTACAAAAAGGTCAATCCGATGGTGTACTGCGGTATGTATCCGGCTGACAGTGCAAAATATCCGGATCTCCGTGATGCATTGGAAAAATTACAGATCAACGATGCTTCCTTGCAGTATGAGCCGGAGACATCGTTAGCGCTTGGTTTTGGTTTCCGCTGCGGATTTTTAGGCCTGCTTCATTTAGAAATCATTCAGGAGCGTTTAGAGCGTGAGTTTAATTTAGATCTTGTGACAACAGCTCCGGGGGTTATTTACAAAGTGCACAAGACAAACGGAGAGGTCATGGATCTGACAAACCCGTCAAACCTGCCGGATCCGTCTGAGATCGAATACATGGAAGAACCTGTCGTATCGGCAGAAATCATGGTGACGAGTGAGTATGTCGGCGCAATCATGAAACTGTGCCAGGAGCGCCGCGGTGTTTATTTAAGTATGGAATACTTAGAGGAAACGCGTGCACTGATCAAGTATGATCTGCCGTTAAATGAGATCATTTACGATTTCTTTGATGCATTGAAGTCACGTTCGAGGGGTTATGCGTCCTTTGATTATGAATTAAAGGGATATGAGCGCTCCGAGCTGGTAAAACTTGATATCCTGATCAACAAAGAACAGGTCGATGCCCTTTCCTTTATCGTATTCAAAGACAGTGCGTATGAGCGTGGAAGAAAGATGTGCGAAAAATTAAAGGAGGAGATTCCAAGACATTTATTCGAGATCCCGATTCAGGCGGCTGTTGGCGGTAAAGTCATTGCGAGAGAGACCGTCAAGGCAATGCGTAAGGACGTGCTTGCAAAATGTTACGGTGGCGATATTTCCCGAAAGAAAAAACTGTTAGAGAAACAGAAAGAAGGAAAGAAGCGTATGCGTCAGGTCGGAAATGTCGAGATCCCGCAGGAAGCATTTATGAGTGTTTTAAAACTGGATGAGGATTAAATATGGAAAAAAAGGAACTGGAATTATATATACATATCCCGTTCTGTGTCCGGAAATGTAATTATTGTGATTTCCTTTCTTTCCCGGCAGATGAAGATACACAGAGACAATATGTGAAGGCACTTTGCAAAGAAATTTTCTATTATGGGGCACATTGCAGGGATTATGTGGTTTCAACAGTCTATATTGGTGGCGGCACGCCATCGTGGCTGTGGGAGTCGGATATGGCAGAGATCATGGATGCCGTGCATAAAAATTTTGCGCTGCTGCCGGATGCGGAAATCTCTGTTGAGTGCAATCCCGGAACTGTTACAGCGCAGAAATTTGCAGTGTACAGACAGTCCGGGATCAACCGGATCAGTTTGGGATTGCAGTCTGCACAGAATGTTGAACTGAAAATGTTAGGGCGTATCCATACATGGGAACAGTTCCTGAAAACTTATGAACTTGCAAGAGCAGGGGGATTTTCCAATATTAATGTGGATCTAATGAGCTCACTGCCGGGACAGCACACGGCAACTTATGCGGATTCCCTGCAGAAAGTCTGCCGTCTGAAACCGGAACATATTTCTGCCTATTCGCTGATCATTGAAAAAGGAACTCCGTTTTATGATCTGTATAAATTTGATGCGGTTAAACAACGTGCAGGAATGGCGACGGATGCACTGCCGACAGAAGATGAAGTCTATGAGATGACACAGCTGACCGAGCAGATGCTTAAGGAAAACGGCTATGTGCATTATGAGGTTTCAAATTTTGCACAGCCTGGTTATGCGTGCAGACATAATATAGGTTACTGGACGCGTGTCAATTATCTTGGTCTGGGACTTGGTGCGTCGTCATTGATGGAAAATATACGTTACACTAACACCAGAGATTTATATACTTATCTGGAGCAGGTCGAAGTCATCCGGGAAGGCATCTGGGAAAATAAACATGACGACGGAACAGTGGAACAGCTCCCGGCAACCAATCTGCACGCCTCTGCTGAGTCAGTTGGCAAATATGCGCAGATGGAAGAATTTATGTATTTAGGACTTCGTATGATCGACGGAGTTTCAAGGGATGATTTTATGCACAGCTTTGGGATGCCCATCGAGGCAGTGTATCAGAAAGTTTTGAATCATCTACAGGAGGAGGAGCTCTTAGAGCGCCGCGCAGGAAGAATATACCTGACACCCAGGGGACAGGATGTCAGCAATTATGCACTGTCGCAGTTCCTGTTTGATTGAAACATCATAAAATATTAAGAAAATGTTTTATGGTCTTTTACAGTGGGATAAGATATAATGTGCGTAGGCAATGAGCAGTGCCAAATAAGAGAAATGCAAAAAATGACTGCTTGCAGGCACTTTTTTGTGTTTTTCTTATTTGATAGGGCGGTGCTAGGTGCCGGTGGCACCTGTTTAGCACGGACCGAAGTGGAACGTAGATGCCTGTCAGTCCAGTGGCACTGCGGACGAAAGTTAAAAGTAAATTAAAATAAATAAGATGGTGAGTGAACGGATTTGAATGCAGAGAAACGAAGAAAAAAACGACTGAGAAATCTGGTGTGCATAGTATATTGTTCGCTGCAGCTTTTGATCGTTCTTGCGTTATTTCAGGGGATGGGGAGTCTGCTGCATAAGCTGGTTCCGGCAGGTATTGACCTTTCACAGATTGAGGGGAAGATCGTGGCTGTTGACGACGAGCAGGAGAATAAGGATAAGTTAGATGAGAATAAACTGATCGTATGCTTAGATGCCGGACATGGTGGAAAGGATAACGGGTCTGATTACAGGCTTCGTTATGAGAAAAATGATAATTTAAAAATCACACAGGCAGTGGCGGCATATCTTGCTGACAAAGAAAATATTCAGGTCATTATGACACGTTCCGATGATACATTTTTATCATTGGAGGAACGGACATCTTTTGCAAATCAGAATAATGCCGATTATTTTGTGTCACTGCATCGCAATACGGGTGAAGGAAATGGTGTGGAGACCTGGATCCGCAGTGACGCGGATGACAAGACACAGGCGCTTGCAAAAAATATTATGGACAACCTGGATGCTGCCGGGATCTCGAGAAACCGTGGTGTAAAAAAAGGAACACAAAAGAGCGAGAGCAAAGATTACTATGTAAATCTGCACACGAACATGCCGGCATGTATTGTCGAACTTGGTTTTATGAACAGTCCGACGGACAATCAGCTGTTTGATGCGAACGTTGAAAATTATGCAAAAGCGATTGGGGATGCAGTATTAAAAACATATGAGGCTTATGGAAAAGACGGAGCAGATGCTACAGAATCCGTCGAGGATGTCCCGGGCACGGAAGAACAGATAAGTACGGAAACTGGCGAAGGTACGACCGGACAGGTGTTGCAGAATACACAGATTGAAAATGTTTCTTCATTGGATGCCACCAGTCATGACTGGGGACTTGGCAGCCATACCGATGATGAAAACCGTCCGTTAGATGCCGTTAATGCACAGGAGACATATGGAAAATACAATGCGTACTTTATTGGTGATGACACGAAGGATATTTATCTGACCTTTGATGAAGGTTATGAATACGGACAGACTGAGAGCATTTTAAATACCCTAAAGGAAAAAGGGGTGTCCGCCACATTTTTCGTGACAGAGCCGTATGCGAAAGATAATCCGGATCTGGTAAGACGTATGATCGATGAGGGACATGTGTTAGGAAACCACAGCGTGACACATCCTTCCGCGGGTATGCCTTCCTTATCATTGGATAAACAGGAAAATGAGGTGACAGAGAACCATGCCTATATCAAGGAAAATTTCGGATATGACATGTATCTGTTCCGTTATCCGACCGGAAGATTCAGCGAGCAGTCACTTGCCCTGTTAAATAACTGTAATTACAAGAGTATTTTCTGGAGTTTTGCATATCTGGATTATGATGTCAATAATCAGCCGGATCATGCATCGAGTCTGCAGAAGATGAAAGATAAACTTCATCCGGGTGCAATTTATCTGCTCCATGCGGAGTCAGAGACAAATGCAGCAGTGCTGGGAGATTTTATTGATGCCGTGAGAGCTGCAGGGTATGGGTTTAAGAATTTTTAATAGAATATTTTCAGGAGAAAGCAGGGAACGTCAGAATGATTTGACGCTCCCTGCTTTTTTCAGAAATGTGGGTTGTCAGTTTAGCTAGCATCACTTTACCTTGATAACCATTTATTTTGATAAAGTGATGACACGCAGTATAAAAAATGATACAATATTTTTGTATGCATATATGTACGCTTAGAATTTTCTAAATGAAGAATTCTAGGAGTACATGAAAAAAGGGAAATGAAATAAAAAAGAAGGCGCTGAATTTGAAAGTGACAAAAATGATAAGCAGGAAAATGGCAGGCGGCATATTATTGGGCTTTCTGGCTGTGGCAGGCATTGTGACAGGCAGTCAGGGAAGTGTGACAGTTTATGCGGCAGAGGAATTACAGGGAAGTGGAACAGCAGAAGATCCGTATGTGATCACCGGTTCGGAGGATCTGTGGAAGTTTGCAGAGATCGTAAAAGCATCCTCGGATAGAAATGAATGTGCGAAAGTTGCAGATGGTGTAACAGAGATCGATACAACAGTACGTGGAGAAAAGAAAGACTTAACATGGAATCCGATCGGAGATTCCTCCGGTTCCTATAAAGGAGTCTTCGATGGTAACGGAGCAGAGATCACGATCCATGCGGACAGAAGCATTAACAATAATGCCGGTTTGTTTGGCATACTAGGCAGTGGCGGAGAGATAAGAAATGTCACCACTGCAGGAAGTTCTAAAGGCTGGGATAGTGTAGGAGGTATCTGTGGTCAGGCATGTAGTGATGCAAAAATCGTAAACTGTAACAATAAAGCAGATATAACCGCACAAGGAGGTCAGGCAGGAGGTTTGGCTGGATATGCAAGCAGTGCACAGATCGAATCCGATACCTCGATCAGTAATACAGGTGCAGTTACAGGGACAGCGAATGTAGGTGGACTTGTCGGTCAGGCTAGTGGTGGAATGAAGGTGATCGTCCATGAGGGTATTCTCAATTCTGGAGCTATAACTGCTAAATCAAGTGGATATGTCGGAGGTTTGATCGGATATGCAGATCTTGCGTCCATTCAAGCGGATGCGGATATTATCAATACGGGTAAGATATCTAGTATGGGAAGCAATACTTCTATGGGAGCAGGAGGATTGATCGGATATGGAATTGATATATCTATAATTTCCCGGAATGGAATGTTACAGAATAAAGGAGAAGTGACAGCAGCAATTACAAGTGTTGGTGGTATTGGAGGGCATATGACAAGTTCTGATAACAGTAACTGTCAAATTCAGGCAGCAAAGGGCGTGATCAATACCGGCAGGATCACAGGTAAAAATAGTGTCGGTGGAGTTGTCGGGGAGTATGCATATTCTGCACCGATGACTTCTATGGATGGATTTATTTTAAATAGGGGAGCTGTGGAAGGAAATGGAGATAATGTCGGCGGTGTGATCGGAAGAATGGGCAGCAATTCAGATGGTAGTAAGTATGGAAATATGGGAGATGTCACGAATACAGGTAAGTATACCGGCGGCGTGATCGGATCATGGGACAGCAATACCAGTCTGGAAAATTCGTTCAATATAGGAAATGTGGTAGTAACAGGTGAAGATGCTGCAGACGTTGGTGGTATTGCAGGAAGATTTACGGGTGTCAATATTAAGAATTGCTATCATACAACGGAGTATCCGCTGATCGGTAACGGAGAAGCTGAGAAAGACGAGATCACCGGCAAGATATCGAATTGTTACTGTATGGAGAAGAATACGTTACCATGGGACGGCGAGATTACAAAGACAACGAAAGCATTCACGGATGGAGAGGTTGCATATCTTCTGGATGGAAGTGGAGATAGCAGGAGGGCTGAATTGATCTGGGGACAGAAAATCGGAACAGATCAGACTCCGGTATTGGGCGGTATGACTGTATATCAGGATGGCAGCATATACAGTAATGCAGACGGACATCACTATGGTGCACCACAGTATACATGGAGCGAGAGCGATATGAGCTGTACGGCACGCAGGATATGTGAGGGATGTGAAAATGAAGAAAGCGAAACTGTAACTGCATCTTATACAGAGGAAAAAGCAGGATGTGAAACAAACGGCAAGAAAGAGTACAAAGCAGAATTTAAAAATCCATCATTTGAGGTTCAGACAAAGACGATCATGACGGATTCACTTGGACATGATGTAACAGATGCAGTCTGGTCAAAGGATGAAAAGGCACATTGGAAAGATTGTAAAAATGGATGTGGAAAGAAATTAGAACAGGCAGAGCATACATTTCAGACGATCATCGACCGGCAGGCAACAGAAAGTACCGAAGGCAGCAGCCATGAGGAATGCAGCGTATGCGGCTATCAGAAAGCAGCAGTTGTGATCCCGGTGACCGGGAAGGAAGAAACAACAAATGAACAGCCGTCCAATACAAATACACTTACCGTCGGACAGGTTGTTGTGAATAAGGCAGATGGATCGTTCTATACCATCAAGAAGAATGCCGGTAAAGTCCATGAGGTAGAATACAAGGCACCGAAAAACAAAAAACAGACAAAGATCGCTGTGCCGGATTCTATCAAAATTAATGGTGCGACCTATAAAGTAACATCGATCGCAAAGAGTGCATTTAAGAATAATAAGAAACTAAAGACGGTTACGATCGGTAAGAATGTATCAAAGATCGGAGAAAATGTCTTTTCCGGATGCAAGAAGTTAAAGACAATTACGATAAAATCTACAAAACTGAAAGCAAAGACACTTTCTAAGAGTACATTTAAAGGAATCACAAAAGCAACCACGGTCAAAGTACCGAAGAAGAAATTATCCGCTTATAAGAAATTATTTAAGAGCAGGGGACTTTCTTCCAAAGTAAAAGTAAAGGCATATTAAAGTAAGACAGACAACGTTACAGTATACAGGTTTTCCTGCGGACTGTAGCGTTGTTTTTTTCTGGTGCAATCTATGGCAGGATAGGTATAGAATATTTTCAGAAGAAATGGTAAAATGAAATCGGTCAATCCGTGCAGAGATGCGTGTGGCTCCGGCTGCATTACCTGCGACACTTTTTTCAATAGCGTAGGCTTAGCGGTGTTATCGTGAGGTAGCGGATGACCTTTTTATGTATTGCTCTAGGAAAAGAGGTAGATCAGGCAATCAAAGAGGGGAATAAAGCATTATTGGGTACGCTAAAAGAACTTAGCTTAAAAAAGCGGAACAGATTGCAATTTCTAAATTATGTTTGTATAGGGAGGATGACGATATGGGTAAGATTATCTTGTATCATGGGAGTCCTGACAAAGAAATAAAGCCAGCTTTTGGATTGGGAGAAAACCGGCATGATTACGGAAAAGGCTTTTATTTGACGGAAAATATTGATCTTGCAAAAGAATGGGCGGTTTGCAGACCGGATGAGACAAATGGCTGGGTTCATAAATATGAGTTGGATATGGAAGGACTGAAAGTACTTGATTTCCAGAAATATAGCATTTTATCATGGCTGGCTGAATTAATGAAACACAGGGATGCAGCAGACTCTAAGCGTTACAGAATGTTGTCGCAGAAGTTTATTGCAAAATATGGTATCGAAACAAGCGGATATGATGTGATAAAAGGATGGAGAGCGGATGCATCGTACTTTTATATTGCAAAAGCGTTTGTCAGAGATGAAATTGATGTGGAAATTTTAGAAGAGCTCCTTTTGTTGGGAGGTTTGGGAATACAGTATTGTATTAAATCAGAACTGGCATATTCGAGGCTGTCTGAGAGAAAAGAAGAACTTATTTCCGTGGAATATGACGAGTTTAATGAAAAATACAATGAACGCGATGTGACAGCAAGGAAAAGGATGAAAGAATTGATTGACTCTGATGCAAATAAAGTAACCAATGTGTTTAGTACACTTTTATGAGGAGAGAAAAATGCGGGCATATTCAGAGACATATTTAGATGATGTGGTAGAGAGTCAGGGAAAACTGTTTGATTTTGTAGCGCAGACATTTCCTGAAAATGATACAACGGATTTTATAGAAGCGTATATGAAAAGTAAAACCAGAAAATATATCGATGAGTCGATGGCGTATGTTAATACCATGGATGCTAAAGAATTATGGAGATATTTTTCGGATACAGAAAAGTATAAATTGAAAGCTGGAAAGGCTTTAGAAGGGTTTATGCCGGACTGGATTGGCGAGTTTTATGCGTATTATCAATGGTACTATAATATTCCAAGCTCGGAGGTGATAGAAAAAGTACCGTTAAATTTTTTGATGAAAGCGTATCACGGACTGCATGACTTAGAGCTTGATCTGGCAGTAAAAAAGGTAGGTGCAGCATAAAATGGATATTTTATGTTTTCATAATCCTGATGAGGAAAATGGATACTTGAGTAACTGGTATATGTCACAGTTTGATGTAAATGGAATCGGATTTTCATCTATGGAGCAATATATGATGTATAAAAAGGCAGTTTGTTTCAGAGACGATGTGATTGCTGAAAAGATATTGGAAACAGATGAGGTTGGATCTATAAAAGAACTGGGACGTATGGTGGCAGGCTATAATGAAAATTACTGGAATGGTATAAGGCAGATTGTAGTTTATGAAGGGCTTATAGCAAAATTTTCCCAAAATGATAAATTGAGGGAAGGTTTGTTACATACGAAAGATCAAATCCTTGCAGAATGTGCGGTAAAAGACAGAATTTGGGGGATTGGATTATCTATGAAAGATCCAGATCGGATGGATTTGAGCAAATGGAGAGGTCAAAACTTATTAGGATACACATTGATGATGATAAGAGACAGGTTGTAAATGTTATTACTTATCTGAAATATTCTTATGAAGAAGGATATGTAAAAGTAAAGGCATACTAAAGTAAGACAGACAACGTTACAGTATACAGGTTTTTCTGCGGACTGTAGTGTTGTTTTTTTAATTCATAGGATTCGGGTGTCAAAATTTGGAAGCCACCTTTTGACACCCGAATCTTCATAGGAAAATTACGTCCATGAATTAAAAAATCTTCGCATTCCTGTGATAGCAATCAGACAATTCTAAACAAATTCTAAAAAATTGGCACACTGGTATGACCAGAATTTATTGACACAACCACCCTAAAATGATAGAATTTATCTATAAGTAACAGATAAGGCGAAAAATGTTACAAAAGAAATGGAGATTATCATGGGAAATGTACGGATTCTGGAAGTAAAACAGAGCATTTTCGAGAGCAATGACAAGCAGGCAGCATTGCTTCGCGAAGAACTGAAAAAAGACGGCGTGTTCTTGTTGAACCTGATGTCATCGCCTGGATCAGGCAAGACAACGACGCTGACACGCACGATCGAGGCACTGAAAGATGACTTGAAGATCGGTGTCATGGAGGCAGATATCGACTCTGACGTGGATGCGGAAACAATTTTAAAGACCGGAGCAAAGGCAATCCAGCTTCATACAGGCGGCATGTGTCATCTGGATGCAGATATGACGAGACAGGGATTAAAAGGACTTGGAACAGATGATGTGGAACTGGTTATTTTAGAGAATGTCGGCAATCTGGTATGTCCAGCGGAGTTCGATACGGGTGCAGTGAAAAATGCGATGATCTTATCCGTACCGGAAGGACATGACAAACCTTTAAAATACCCGCTGATGTTTTCCATCTGCGATGTCGTGCTGATCAACAAGATCGATGTGATGCCATATTTTGATTTTGACTTAGAGCAGTGTAAAAAGAACATCCTGATGCGCAATCCGAATGCAAAGATCATCCCGATCTGTGCAAAGACAGGTGAAGGTATGGAAGAATGGGCAGACTGGCTGAAAAAAGAGACCGCTGCATGGAGAGAGGAGGAACACGCATGAAAAAGTTTGAGTACACACCACCGGAACAGCCGAGAGAGCTGATCTTAAAATTAGGACAGAAGATCACCGACCGTATCGGTCATACAGTGACAGCCGAAGATCCGGAATATTATGGACTAGAAGCACTTGTGACGGACGAGATGGCAGAGGTTGCATTGAAAATGAAAGTGCGCAAACCGATGACATTAGCACAGATTGTAAAAGCAACCGGAAAAGAAGAGAAAGTGTTAGAAGAATTGTTGCAGGAGATGAGCAATATCGGTCTTTTGGAATACAACTGGGAAAATCCAAAGCATGAGAAACAGTATGTTCTTCCGATGTATGTACCGGGAAGTGCAGAGTTCTTTAATATGAAGTTAGACCAGATCAAAGAGCACCCGGAAGTTGCATCATTCTTTGAGCGCATGGCATTTTTACCATTGCAGAAAGTAACACCGATGGTACCGCCAGGAGGCGCTGGAATCGGTATGCACGTTATCCCGGTTGAGAAAGCGATCGAGACGGAAAATGAGTCTGTCAGTGTCGAGCATATTTCCCACTGGCTGGATAAATATGATGGAAAATATGCAGCAGGTCCGTGTTCCTGCCGTTATTCCCGCGGTGTTTTGGGCGAGGGATGCGCGGATGATCCGGAAGACTGGTGTATCGGTGTCGGCGATATGGCTGACTATTTAGTCGAGACAAACAAGGGACATTACATTACACGCGAAAAGGTAATGGAAATCTTACAGCGTGCGGAGGACAACGGATTTGTTCATCAGATCACAAACATTGACGGCGAGGACAAGATTTTTGCCATCTGTAACTGTAATGTAAATATCTGTAATGCACTTCGTACCTCACAGTTATTTAACACACCGAACATGTCACGTTCTGCTTATGTGGCAAAGGTTGAAACAAAGGACTGTGTTGCATGTGGACGCTGCGTAGAGTACTGTCCGGCGGGTGCCGTAAAAATGGGTCAGAAACTCTGTACGAAAGATGGAACCATCACCTATCCGAAACACGAGCTGCCGGATAATACCAAGTGGGGACCGGAAAAATGGGATATGGATTACCGTGATAACAACCGCATCAACTGTTATGATACCGGAACGGCACCGTGTAAGACGGCATGTCCGGCACATATCGCAGTACAGGGATACTTAAAGATGGCGGCACAGGGACGAAACACAGA
>ENA-OPEV01001555-OPEV01001555.1-human-gut-metagenome-genome-assembly--contig:-NODE-1555-length-12503-cov-4.187902_pt1 | contig 12503 bp, 10 predicted proteins | sample MGYA00241637_ERZ501537 | MGnify/ENA primary metagenome ERZ501537 (study PRJEB25962, sample SAMEA1972159) | human gut metagenome | biome: human gut; feature: human-associated habitat; material: faeces...
ATGGGGGCAAAGACCAACAATAACATTAGAAGGGGATTAATTAATAATAAACCGGTAACAATAAATCAGGTTACGGCAGATGATGAGGAGAGAATCACAACAGGTTTTGGAGAACTGGACAGAGTATTAGGAGGGGGAGTAGTTCCCGGCGGGCTAATACTTGTAGGCGGTGATCCGGGTATTGGAAAATCAACCCTTTTGCTGCAGGTATGCCGCCATCTGGCAGCAGACGGACAGAAGGTACTTTATATTTCCGGAGAAGAGTCGTTAAAACAGATTAAAATGAGGGCAAACAGGATCGGAACGGTCACAGGGGAACTGCGCTTTTTAAGTGAGACGAATTTAGAGCGCATTGAGGCTGTGATCGATCAGGAAAAGCCTCAGATCGTAGTGATCGACTCCATTCAGACCATGTACCGGGAAGAGATCACCTCTGCACCGGGCAGTGTAAGCCAGGTGCGTGAGTCTACCGGTGTTTTAATGCAGATCGCAAAAAGCCAGGGTATTGCCATCTTCGTAGTAGGTCATGTGACCAAAGAGGGAGTAGTGGCAGGCCCAAGGGTATTGGAACATATGGTAGATACAGTCCTTTACTTTGAAGGGGACAGACATGCTTCTTACAGGATCCTGCGAGGCGTAAAGAACCGTTTTGGTTCCACCAATGAGATCGGTGTATTTGAAATGCGGGAAGAGGGTCTTGTGGAAGTAGAAAATCCCTCTGAATATATGCTGGATGGACGGCCTCAGGAGGCATCAGGAGCAGTGGTATCCTGTTCCTTAGAGGGCACAAGACCTATCCTTTTGGAGGTTCAAGCACTGGTAGCGGAGACAAATTTTGGTATGCCAAGAAGAACAGCGGCAGGTACGGATTACAACCGTGTAAACCTTTTGATGGCAGTGCTGGAGAAACGGTGCCGCTACGAATTGTCCCGTCTGGATGCCTATGTAAATATCACCGGCGGCATGCGTATGAGTGAACCGGCTCTGGACCTTGCCATTGTCATGGCACTGATGTCCAGCTATAAAGACCGGCCTGTAGATCCAGATATGCTGATCTTTGGGGAAGTAGGTCTTTCCGGCGAAGTTCGTGGTGTATCCCAGGCAGCCCAGAGAGTAGCAGAGGCAGCTAAGTTAGGATTTACCACCTGTGTGCTTCCGAAAGTAAATATGGATAAGATAAAGCCTGTAGAGGGGATCCGCATGATCGGGGTGTCGAATGTGCGGGAAGCCATCGGGTTGTTATAAAAATATAGCGTAAAAAGAACAGCACCTGCCTGTGCCTGGTGTAAAAGCCGGTGTCAGGCAGGTTTATGTTTCAATAAAACTGTATTAAAAAACAGAAAAAAATAAGCAATTACTTTTTTTGAAAAAACTTTGAAAAAAATTCAAAATAGTTGTTGACAGTGTTGGAAACCTGTGATATTATAATACTCGTTCGAGGGAACAAAACAAAAAACAAAAGAACATAGGGGAATAGTTCAATGGTAGAGCAGCGGTCTCCAAAACCGTAGATGGGGGTTCGAGCCCCTCTTCCCCTGCTGACTATTTGAGAGAATAGCCCAACCCGAAGGAAGTTCAGAAGTCGTATGGCTTTTGGGCTTTTTCTTTTGTGTTAAAATCTACAAAAACAGGGGAGATACATACATGAACAAAAAAGAATGCAACGAAATAAAAAAACTTTTCACTCCGGCAAACTGTGCCATCAGCCGGATCTGCGGCTGCTATGTAGACTCAGAGAAAAATAAAAAAACAGAACTGAAGGAAGCATTTTTATCCCTTCCGGAAGAAGAAGCCTTTAAATATTTTACCATTTTCCGCAATGGCCTTTCAGGAACCATTGGAAAAAATCTGATCAATATGGAATTTCCCCTTCACACAGAAGAAGAGGGCGGTACCCAGAATTTCCTTTTAAAGCTTCGGGACAGTGAATTAAAAGACGATGGGCTGATCGAGGAATTTTATGACCGTGTGATCGCCAATTTTGACTATGCAGAGAATTATTATATTATCCTGATCCACTGTGCATATGACATTCCTGCAAAGGCTACAGACGGTTCTGAGATGTTTGACGCTTCTGATTATGTGTATGAGTTTATCCAGTGTACAATCTGCCCTGTAAAGCTTTCCAAGGCAGGTCTGTGCTATAATTCCACTACCAATGTGATTGAAAACAGGATCCGTGACTGGCTGGTGGAGGCACCTGTGACCAGTTTCCTGTTTCCTGCATTTAATGACCGGAATACAGACATCCATAGCCTTTTACTTTATGCGAAAAACGGAGAACAGCTGCCGGATACACTGATCGATGAAGTGTTGGGCTGCCATATCCCTATGTCTGCCAAAAACCAGAAAGAGACCTTCCAGACTATCGTAGAGGAAACTTTAGGGGAAAACTGCGACTTTGTGACTGTAAAAAGCATCCATGAAAATTTAAGTGAACTGGTGGAAGAGACAAAAGATGAACCTGCACCGCCGGTACTGAATAAAACACAGCTTAAACAGCTTCTGGAAAACAACGGGGCAGCACCGGAAAAACTTCAGGAATTTGAAAGTCGTTATGCAGATGTAGAGGACGGTCCTGAAACCAGTTTCGCTGTATCAAATGTAGTGAATACAAAGAGCTTTGAGATCAAAACCCCGGATGTGACCATTAAGGTAGCCCCCGATAAGACCTATCTGGTGGAAAACCGTATGATCGACGGACGGCCCTGCCTTGTGATCGCTATTAACGAACATGTGGAGATCAATGGTATCTCTGTGCGTCCTGTACCACTGGCAGACCGCAAGACGGCAGGAGAAGGGGCAGAAGATACAGCACCATGGCAGGAAGAAAATGGTACACAGGATCCTTCCGGATCTGATGAGATCCGTCCGGTGGCAACGGGGATCCGCTCTGCAGATGAAGTATAAGAAAAAGCGAATACTCCCCCTGGTTTTGTAAAAATAAGATATTATCTTTCGCAAGTTTAGGATATAATCTGGACAAAATAAACAATAGTTGTTATAATGACTATGTTGGTCTGTGAAAAATAAAACGTACCAGCAAATGGCGACTACTCCATTGGCTAGAAAGAAAATTTTACGAGCGGAAGGAAGAGAGTACAAATGAGTCGGACAATTAAAGCAGGACATGTGTATCGGCAGTATTCCAAAGATGGAATGCCCATAGCAGATTATAAAAGTTCAAGACTGGCCCACGAGGCAACAGGTGTTTCTTTAGGCTCCATTGCCAGAGCAGCCCATGGCGAGCGTAAGACAGGAGGAGGCTATCTGTGGCGTGTAGTTCCGGAAGACCTGCCCTGGGAACCGATCCAGGTGGACTTAAGCAGCAAGATCGGATACCATGATAAGAGACCGCTGATCCAGCTGACATTAGACGGACAGGTAGTAGCAGAATATCTTTCTATTGCTCATGCCAGCCGTGCTTTAAATATCAGCCGCAGAAGTATTTCCTGTGCGATGACAGGAGCTCAGAAAACAGCCGGCGGTTATAAATGGGTGGAAAAAGAAACTCCCGAAACAAAAGAAAAAGAGTAACTATTCAGGTGGATTTCCAGGATATGGGAAGCCACCTTTCTTTTATGCATAAAATCAGATACAATGTAAAAATAATTTACAGCGATTTATATAAATATTTACGAAAAAGGGCATAATCTGAAAAGAGGAATAAAATTTGACATTGAAAAATAATAGTGATATATATATTCCAACGTTCAGGAATGACTGGACGGACAGCACTTTAACCAGGATGATCTGCCTGTAAAAAACAGGTGGAAATCTTAAAAAGGAGTCTTGAATTATGAAAGAAAAGAAAATCATGCTGCCATCTGTAGAAGAAGCAAAACATTTTGTAGCAGAGGCAACGAAATGTGACTTTGATATTGACGTATTCTATAACCGTGTGACCATTGATGCCAAGTCGATCTTAGGTGTTTTAAGCCTGGATCTGGCGCGGGTACTGACCGTACAGATGAATGGTGATAATGCAGAATTTGAAGAATACCTGGATACCCTGGCACCTGTATCTACCACTGCTGCTTAAAGTGGGATGACAGGATCATGGCAATCGCAGAATAAGAATCAGAAATAAGAAAAAGAGCGGGAACGAACATCAGTTTGCATTCCTGCTCTTTTTGTGTTATCCTAAAGTCATGAATTTTAGGAGTACAGATGGAGGGAAACATTGGAAGGCAGTTTGATGACAGAAGCACAGTCTAAGATCCGCATCTCTGTCCGCAATTTAGTAGAGTTTGTCCTGCGGTCCGGGGATCTGGATAACCGCAGGAGCCAGGGCGGAAAAAAAGAGGCTATGCAGGCGGGGAGCAGGCTGCACAGAAAGATCCAGAAACGCACGGGAGCGGATTACCGTTCAGAAGTTGCTTTGAAACATCAGGTGCGGGAAGATGAATTCAGTATCCTTTTAGAAGGCAGGGCAGACGGGATCATTACAGAAACGTCCGGGATCGTGATCGATGAGATCAAATGTATTTACATGGACGTAGAGCGTTTGGAAGATCCGGATCCGGTTCATCTTGCACAGGCCCTGTGTTATGGATATATGTATGCCAGTGAGCAGGATCTGGACAGTGTGGGGATCCAGCTTACCTATTGTAATATAGAAACAGAACAGATCCGCCGTTTCCGCCAGGCAAAAACAAGGGAAGAACTGGAAGAATGGTTTCAGGGTCTGATCCATGAATATGTAAAGTGGGCCAGATACCTTTACCATCACAGCATCCGCAGAACAGAATGTTTAAAAGAACTGCAGTTTCCTTATGCATACAGGGAAGGTCAGAAAGAACTGGCGGTTTCTGTATACAGAAGTATTGCCAGAGGGAGAAATCTTTACATACAGGCGCCTACAGGGATCGGAAAAACCTTATCCTGTGTCTTTCCAAGCCTGAAAGCTATAGGAGAAGGCTATGGGGAAAAGCTGTTTTATCTCACAGCCAAGACTATTACTAGAAGCGTGGCAGAAGAGACGTTTGAATTGTTAAGGGAGCGGGAAAACCTGTATTTCAGTACTGTGACCATTACTGCAAAAGAAAAGCTGTGTATCCTGGAAAAACCGGACTGCAATCCAGTTGCGTGCCCAAGGGCAAAGGGACATTTTGACCGGGTCAATGACGCTGTTTATGAGATCATACAGGAAGAGCAGGGGATTACCAGGGAAACGATCCTTGCATATGCAGAGAAATACCAGGTCTGCCCCTTTGAACTCTGTCTGGACATCAGCAGCTGGGTAGACGGCATCATCTGTGATTATAATTATGTATTTGATCCCAATGTGCGCCTGAAACGCTATTTTGCAGAAGGAGAAGAGAGGGGAAATTATATTTTCCTTGTAGATGAGGCCCACAACCTGGTTTCAAGAGCCAGGGAGATGTACAGTGCTGTTCTTATAAAGGAAGAGCTGCTTGCTGCAAAAAGGATCTTAAAAGGGATCCCCGAGGCAGGAAAAGTCCTGAAGCTGTTAGAACGGTGTAATCGCAGGATGTTGGATCTAAAACGCCTGGGGGAGACAGAACCCTTTTCTGATGAAGCAGACATGGAACTGGCGTTTGAAGGGGGAGCACGGATGGTTCTGGGGGAACATTACCGCATGCATTCGGATGTAAAACTTCTTTCCCTGGAGTTAATGGGGCTGTTTGGGGAGATGGAAGTATTTTTAAATGAAAACAGCGAATTTGATGACAGGGAGACAGTCCTTGATCTGTATTTTAAGATCCGTGATTTCCTTTATGTAAGTGACCGGCTGGATGAAAATTACAGGATATACAGCCGCTTACTGGCGGATGGCTCTTTTATGGTAAAACTGATGTGTGTCAATCCTTCCAGCTGCCTGCGGGAATGCCTGGACCGGGGCGTGAGTACAGTGTTTTTTTCTGCAACGCTGCTGCCGATCCGTTATTATAAGGAACTTTTAAGCGGAAGCCAGGAAGAATATGCCGTGTATGCAAAATCTCCTTTTCAGGCAGATAAACGGCTGGTACTTGCGGCTTCTGATGTAAGCAGCCGTTACAGCAGACGGGGCAGGACCCAGTATGAGCGGATCGCTGACTATATAGAAGGGGTCATAGGAGGAAAGACAGGAAATTACATGATCTTTTTCCCATCCTATCAGTTTCTGTTTCAGGTACAGAAGGTTCTTGAGGAACGGCAGGAACAGGGAAAGTTAAAATTTGAATGGAAAGCCCAGTCATCGAATATGTCAGAAGAAGAAAGGGAAGAATTTCTTTTAAGTTTTAAGGAAGAACCAAAGGAGTCATTTGCTGGTCTTTGTGTAATGGGCGGTATTTTTTCAGAAGGGATCGATCTGAAAGAAGAGAGACTGATCGGAGCGATCATCATAGGAACAGGACTTCCACAGGTAAATCCGGAACAGGAGATCTTAAAGGAATATTTTGACGAACAGGGAGAAGGTGGCTTTGATTACGCCTATCAGTATCCGGGGATGAATAAAGTAATGCAGGCAGCAGGCCGGGTCATCCGCACTGTAAATGATAAAGGGGTGATTGCCCTTTTGGATGACCGTTTCCTGCTGCCTGAATATGTGGCATTATTTCCAAGGGAATGGGAACGTTATACGGTTGTGAACCGCTTTAATGTAAAACAGGCGGTAGATGATTTCTGGGGACAGTTTGTGTAGTGGCTGCAGCAGTCTGACGTGTGGTCAAAGAACTTCTGTGAAAGGTTGCCATTTTACAACATATCCATAAACTGCTTGGCAGCCTGGGATACAGGAAGGCTTTCATTGAAAGCAACCACCATCTGACGGGCAGGAAGTTTTTCTGAAAGTTCCAGGATAAACAGATCCTTATCATTAGCCGGGATACAGAAATCCGGAACAAAAGCAATCCCGAGACCGATGCGGGCCAGGTCGATCAGCAGGTCATTACTGGAAAGCTCGATCTCCGGTACCAGGTCCAAATGACTTTTCTGGAAAATCTGGTGCAGGAATTCACTGGTGGTACTTTTACGGTCTAACATCATGATCGGGTATTTTAACAGCTCTTCTAAGGTCAGTTCCTTTCCTTCCAAGTCAAAGGCCTGACGGCTGGCTACAAATACATCATGGAATTCATTGATGACCCGGGTGTGCAGGTTGCCTGCGAGAGCAGAGTTAGGATAATTGGCAATGATAAAATCAGTCTGACCATTTTCCAGGGCTTTGGCACATTCAATGGAAGTGTGGTTGATCACTTTGATATGAATGTTGGGGTATTCTTTGTGGAACTGTTTTAAGTAGGGTACCAGATAGTAGCGGCAGATGGTGTCGCTGGCGCCAATACGCAGCTGGCCTCCGTTTAAGGTATGGGCCTCTAACAGCTGGTTTTCCCCCTTCTGGATCAGGTTCATGGCTGGTTCAATATGTTTTAATAAAATTTCGCCCTCTGGTGTCAGCTGTACTTTTTTGGTACTGCGGATGAAAAGCGGCTGTTTCAGCTTCTTTTCAAGGACCTTAATGGACTGGCTTACAGCAGACTGGGAAATAAAAAGCTGTTTGGAAGCTTCCGAGAAACTAAGTGTAACGGCTACGTGATAAAATACCTTGTATAATTCATAATTAATATCCATTATTAAGTCCTCCTTATAATTACCTATATTCTATCACGGGTGACTTTATTTTGTAAAGATGAATAAAACTTGACGAATAAAGAGGGATGGATTATCTTTATAACAGACATAAAACTTAGACAAAGGCAGAGAATACAAGTAATGATAGAGACAGTAGTATCCTTAGGACTGCCTGCCGGTGAGCGGCTTCTTGTAAAGAAGAATGTGTTAAAACCAATGGTGATAACAGGCAGTGAAAAAAGAGTATGTATTGTAACCGGCACCCACGGTGATGAACTGGAGGGGCAGTTTGTCTGTTATGAATTAAACAGACGGATTGAAGAACATTTGGAATATTTAAAGGGAATCGTAGAAATTTATCCTGCGTTAAATCCTCTGGGAGTAAATTCGATCACCAGAGGTGTTCCGGGATTTGATCTTGATATGAACCGTGTATTTCCGGGTTCTGAGGAAAGCTCCCTGCCGGAATACGCAGCGTATAAGATCATGGAGGATCTGAAAGGTGCTTCTCTTTGCATTGATATCCATGCCAGCAATATTTTCCTCAGGGAAATTCCACAGGTAAGGGTCAGTGCAGAAATGGCCGAAAAACTTCTTCCATATGCAAAAAAACTGAATACAGATTTTATCTGGATCAGTTCGGCAGCTACTGTTCAGGAATCTACGCTGGCTCACAGCTTAAATGATGCGGGAGTACCTACATTGGTAGTAGAAATGGGAGTAGGCATGCGCATTACCAGAGATTTCGGCCATCAATTAACAGAGGGCATCTTTTCATTGTTAAAAGAATTAGGTGTATGGGATGGAGAAATAAAGGTACCATGCATACCGGTTTCATCTCAAAACCGGAAAGTATGTTTTATCAATGCGGTTAAACCGGGTATTTTTCTTCCGGCAGCACAGCACAGAAAAGATCTGAAAAAGGGCGAACTGATCGGACAGATTTTAAATCCTATCAATGGTACAGTAGAGGAGGAAATCGTATCTCCGGAGGATGGCCTGCTTTTTACACTCAGGGAATATCCGGTTGTAATGCCAGGTTCTCTGATCGCCAGAGTACTGGGAGGTGAGATAGAAGGATGAGAAAAGAAAAAATATACTCCCTTTCCAGTCTTTACAGGGAAAATATGGACATATACGGATATCGCTTTGGAAAAGGTGAAAAAGCAGCCTGTATTGTAGGGGCTATGCGTGGCAATGAGATCCAGCAGATGTATATAGGTGCTCTGCTGGTGAAAAGTTTAAAAGAATTAGAAGAACGGGGATCGATCGTAAATGGCAATGAGATCCTTGTGATTCCCCATGTAAATGACTATTCTATTAATATAGGAAAGCGCTTCTGGCCGGGAGATAATACGGATATTAACCGTATGTTTCCGGGAAACGAAGAAGGAGAGACAACGAAACGGATTGCTGCAGGACTTTTTGAAAAAGTAAAAGGCTACAGTTACGGTATCCAGTTTCCCAGCTTTTATATGCCCGGAGATTTTGTTCCCCATGTGCGTATGATGGAAGCTGGAATGGAAAGTGCCAGTCTGGCGAATCTGTTTGGACTGCCTTATGTAGTTATGCGAAGTCCGCGTCCTTATGATAAGGCAACCCTTAATTATAACTGGCAGCAGTGGAACACCCATGCGTTTTCCATTTATACAGGAGCCTGTGACCAGGTAGATGAAAGTTCTGCAAAACAGGCTGTATCGGCTGTTTTACGTTTTCTTACCCGTATGGGGATTTTACGTTACACCAGTCACAGCGGTTATATTGCCAGTGTAGTGGTGGAGCAGGATCTTACCAGTGTCTGCTCTGATAATGCAGGAATTTACAGGCGTTATTTTAAGCCGGGAGATGAAGTAAAGCGTGGGGAGGTGCTGGCAGATGTGATCAGTCCGGATGACGGTTCCGTGATCAGCCAGATCCATTCGCCTACAGAAGGAACCATATTTTTTGCCTGTGGACAGCCTTTGATCATGGAAGGAACCCTGCTTTACAGGATCATCCGCAGACTTCATCAATAGATTTAATTTAGAACAGGAGAAAACCGGAAAATTATGGAAGTAAATTTTTATGAAATGTATTTAGAAGAAATGGCATTGATCCCTGTACTTGAGGCAGAGGAAGAAGAAAAGGTTTTAGCTCTTGCAGCTACAGGGGATAAAGAGGCAAAGAAACGCCTGGTAGAAGGCTCTCTGGCAAAAGTTGCCCAGATGGTAAAAGAATACGAGGGAAGAGAGCTTCCTATGTCTGATGTGGTACAGGAGGCAAATGTGGCCCTTACAGCAGCTGCAGCAGCTTATGACGGAAGTCAGCAGTGGCAGGAATTTTTAGCCCAGGAGATCCGTCAGGCAGTAGAGGCAGCTTTAGAGGAACAGAAGACAGAAGCTGAGATCGAAGAAAATATGACAGCCAGAGTAAATGTACTCCAGACTGTATCCCAGGTGATGGCAAAAGAGCTGGGAAGAGAAGCAACTGTGGCAGAACTGGCTGAAAAGATGAAAATGACAGAAGATGAAGTAAAAGATATTATGAAACTGGCTCTGGATGCGATCACTGTAAACGGAGAAGGTGCAGTATCGGAAGAGCAGAAAGAGGAAGAGTAAAATGAAACTATACATCATACGCCATGGTCAGACAGACTGGAATATAGCCAAGAAGATCCAGGGACGGCAGGATATCCCCTTAAATGAAAGAGGACATTTTCAGGCACAGTGCCTTGGGAAAGCAATGGAAAACCGTCCTATTACAGCTGTATTTTCCAGTCCCCAGATCCGTGCCATGGAAACAGCAATAGCAGTTGCTTCTCCTGCAGGTGTTCCGGTGATCCCTGTAAGGGATCTGATGGAGATCAATTACGGAGTCTGGGAAGGAAAGACAGAGGAAGAACTTTTAAGAGATGACAGAGCCCTGTATGAGGCATGGTGGTCCCATCCGGCAGAAACAGCGCCTCCTGAGGGAGAGAGCATTAACCAGGTCAATGAGCGCTGCCGTCAGGCATGGAAGGAGATCAAACCCCAGCTTACAGGTGATGCCGCGATTGTGGCTCATGGCGGTCTGCTGGCTCATTTTATGGAGCAGCTTTTAGGCAGCGAAAGCATTGCTGCATCCACCGTTGCCCACAACGCAAGTATTACCACCATTGAATACGAGCCGGAAACAGAACGTTTTGTGCTGGTAGAGTTTGATGATTATAAGCATTTGCTGTAAAACAGATGATGTGGAGAAATTCAGAAAAAAGGACCTTGCAGAGATCATTCCCTGCAGGGTCCTTTTTCTAAAAATGGGTTTGGCTGTTTTAAACATTTTCAATCAGTTATATAGGATCTATGTATTAGATCAGTCCTCCAAACTGAAGGAAGAGAGGAGCGAAAACTAAAGATACGATGGTCATCAGCTTGATCAGGATGTTGATAGAAGGTCCTGAAGTATCCTTAAATGGATCACCTACTGTATCACCTACAACAGCAGCTTTATGAGCGGTACTTCCCTTGCCGCCGTGATTTCCTTCTTCGATGTATTTCTTTGCATTATCCCAGGCACCGCCGGAGTTGGACATGAAGATGGCCATAAGTACACCGGTTAAAAGAGCACCGGTTAACAGTCCGCCTAAAGCGTCAGGTCCAAGGATCAGACCTACTGCGATCGGAGCAAGGACTGCCATCAGTCCTGGAAGGAACATTTCCTTTAAGGCTGCATTGGTGGAAATAGAAACACAGGAAGCATAATCCGGACGGGAAGTTCCTTTTAAGATACCGGCGTCTTCATGGAACTGACGGCGTACTTCCTCGATCATCTCATGTGCTGCCTTGGATACAGATTCCATGGTCATAGCAGAGAAGAGGAAAGTAAGCATACCGCCCATAAATAAACCTACAATAACATGTGCATTTAAAATATCAATGGTCTTTAACTGAACAGCCTCTGCATAGGAAACGAAGAGTGCCAGAGCAGTCAGAGCTGCGGAACCGATAGCGAAGCCTTTACCGATCGCAGCAGTGGTGTTACCTACGGAGTCTAACTTGTCAGTGATCTCACGGACGGAGTCATCCAGTTCGGACATTTCAGCGATACCGCCGGCGTTATCAGCGATAGGACCGTATGCATCAATAGCTACGGTGATACCGGTTGTGGAAAGCATACCAACAGCAGCAAGAGCGATACCGTAAAGTCCCATTAAACGGTTGGCAACCAGGATACCTGCGGAAACTAACAGGATCGGAACAGCAGTAGACTGCATACCAACAGCAAGACCGCTGATGATCGTAGTAGCGGAACCTGTCTCAGACTGTTTTGCGATCTTCTTTACAAAACGGTAGTCACCAGAGGTATAAACTTCTGTAATAGCACCAATAAGAACACCTACAAAAAGTCCGGCGATCACGGTGAAAGCAGCTAAGAAGTTGCCAAAGAAAGTACGGCTTAATACCAGAGCACTGATCACAACCAGAGCAGTAGCGCTGTATTCGCCTGTTTTTAATGCCTTGTGTGGATCAGCATTGCCAATCGCCTTTACTAAAGCAGAACCGATCATAGAAGCGATGATACCTGCTGCAGAAAGTAAAAGCGGGAAGAGAACACCTGCTTCCTGATAGAAAACAATACCAAGAGTCAGAGCTGAGATCAGGGAACCTACATATGACTCAAAAAGGTCAGCGCCCATACCTGCAACGTCACCAACATTATCACCAACATTGTCTGCGATAACAGCAGGGTTACGTGGGTCATCTTCCGGAATGCCGGCTTCTACCTTACCAACCAGGTCGGCGCCTACGTCAGCAGCTTTTGTATAGATACCGCCGCCTACACGGGCAAACAGGGCGATAGAAGAAGCACCTAAGCTGAAACCGGAGAGAACGGAAACATCACCGGTAATGATATAAAGGGTGCCAACGCCTAAAAGGCCAAGACCGACAACGGCCATACCCATAACA
>ENA-OPEV01001574-OPEV01001574.1-human-gut-metagenome-genome-assembly--contig:-NODE-1574-length-12366-cov-1.798229_pt1 | contig 12366 bp, 10 predicted proteins | sample MGYA00241637_ERZ501537 | MGnify/ENA primary metagenome ERZ501537 (study PRJEB25962, sample SAMEA1972159) | human gut metagenome | biome: human gut; feature: human-associated habitat; material: faeces...
AATCAAACCATTTCGTATACTTTTTTTCTTCAATCTTCTGTTTCTTATAAGAAAAAATTTTCGACTCAAAAACTCCGAAAGGACTTTCCAGAATTCCAGGTACCGGAAGCTCCATAGACATTTCTCTGAGACCTGCCGATACTTTTTTTTCAGTGGAAGCATCGTTCTCTCTGTCTGATGCAGAGTTCTTTTTCAGACATACCCCTCCGTACTGTCGTATTACCCGCAGCGATTCCGGAAGGTTGATATAACGACCGTTTTCTTTTTTTTGAAGCGAAAGGACCTGGTCCACATGAAGAGATGTAAAGTCCTTACGTTTTCCTGACAGTATCTCAAACGCCTCCATCACCGCATATTCCTGAAGGATAGGATCCTGTGCAAAAAATTTTTCATCCAGAAGATAGCCATTTTCTTTCCGGCAGCCTGCCAGAAGCTCCCTTCCCTTTTTCTGAAGATACGAATCTGCCTCTGCCAGAACCCGTGCGGTTTCTGCCATATGCTCCACCGCTTTTGCATTGATCTTCTGTTCCATAGCCGGAAGAATATGGTTACGGATCCGGTTTCTTGTATAGTCATCTGAAAGATTGCTGCTGTCTGTGATATAGGAAATACCTCTCTCTTTCAGATAATTGACGATCTCCTTCCGTTCTAAACACAAAACCGGCCGGATGATCTCACCATTTACCGCCTGTATCCCGGAAAGTCCCCGGATACCGGTTCCCCTTGCCAGATGATGCAGCATAGTCTCTGCCAGATCGTTGCGATTATGTGCCAGCGCAACCCGGAACTGTCCGTTCTTTTTTGACTGTTCTCCGGAAAAACCAAGTCTCTTTTTTTCCTCCTGAAACGCCTGTTTTCGCACGATCCTTCCGGTTTCTTCTTCTCCCAGCTTCCACTTTCCGGAAAGTTCCGGAACCGGATAATGCCTGGACCGGAAAGGGATTCCCCAATCCCGGCAGATTTTTTCCACAAACTGCTCATCCCGGTCCGCCTCCTGGCCCCGGATCCCATGATGGACATGAACCACTTCCATGGAAAAACCGATCTCTTTCTGAAGACTTTTCAAAATATGAAGCATTGCTATGGAATCCGCCCCTCCGGAAACCCCTGCCACAACCATATCCTCTGCTTTCAGCATCCGATTGTCTCTGATATATTTTCTTACACGTGTAATCATTTTTTCTCCTGTAACCAAAAATACTCTATTTTTTCCACAATCCTGCCACAACTACTGTCATATCATCCCTGGCATGATAATCACTGTATCCCAGGACCCTTTCCAGTATTCCCCGTCCCATCTCCCTGGGCTCTTTTTCCCGGACATCCATAATGATCTCCTTCATGGTTTCCTCTTCCCGTTCTGTAGGAAGCGCATCCAGAACTCCATCTGTCATCATGATCAGATAATCTCCATGATAAAGCTTCCTTGAGGCAGTATCAAAATCCAGCTGCTCGACCAAGCCTGCTGCAAGATTTTCCGAAGCAATGGATTCCACCCAGTGATCTCTTTTAATAAATGTGGAAGACGCCCCTGCTTTCAGAAAATCACAGATCCCGGTATAAAGATCCACCGCACAGATATCAACAGTAGAAAACATCCCTTCCCGTCCTTTCAATAGCAGTGCGGAATTCACCATTCTGGCAGCTGTTTCCTGAGAAAAGCCGGATTCCAGAAACTGTTCCAGAAGTTCTACCACGATCTCGCTTTCTTTAAACGCTTCTATTCCGGAACCCATCCCATCAGACAGACAGAGAAAAAACCTGCCATCCTCTTCCTGACGACAGATATAATTGTCTCCGGAAACCTTTTCCGCTTCTCTTGTAAGCCGCGCTACTCCGTAAAGCATCTGATAACTGACATCCTCCACAAAATGGACCATACGAAAATCTCCATTTACAATACTGCGGCTGTCGGCGTCCGGCGTCATAGAGCTTCCGCAGATCCTGGACAGGATCTGTGCGATCTCTGTCATGGAAACACACTGTCCGCTCCTGGCTCTCAGATTCAGAAATATCTGCCGTCTTCCTTCGATCTTATCCATGACCCAGACATTCTTTACAAGTACATGCTTTTTACGAAGAGCCTTTTTCAGATCTTCCTGAAACTGCGGATCTGCCGGCATGATATCATACAGCTCTTCTGCCATATGATCCATGATCCTCGAGATTTCCGTCAGCTGCTGTGCAACTGCAAGCCGGCTTTCGATCATCCGGTTGTCCCACACGAGATTCTGCCTTTCTTCACGAAATCCCTCATTCAGGACCTGAAAATACTGGGCGGAACGGCCACATGCTCCCATCCATTCACTGCGTGCTCTCTGGATACTCTCTTCATTGCCTTCCTCCATGGTACGGATCATATTCTCACTGCCCCGCATGGTTTCCCCGGCACGCTCTCCCCAGCAGATCTCTCTCTGATAACATCTGGAACATACAGCCGCACTAGTGTCCGATATGATACGGTTCAGCTGTCCTCCGCTCAAAAATTCCTTACGGTAAGGCATTCCGTAGAATGTATCCGCAAGCTTCCGGAAGGATGCTGCATATCGTTCCACTTTTTCCTTCTGGGGATGGCTTTCACAAAGCGGCAGCATTTCTTCTTTTTCCTTCGTTTTTCCCGAAAAGACAGTTTTTGCCATGTCCCGGAGTATCAGCAGTATGCTGACTACGAGCATGGCAATGATCCATTCCTGCATATTTTCCCCTCCCCTTATAACCTTCACTGACTGAACATTATAAAGGAAGATCCCTGAAATATCTGTCAAAGCCGCACGAAAATGTCAAAAAAAATTTCGTCGAAACCTTTGATTTTCAGCTATTTTTCTTCCTGAAACACGATCTCGTTATCTTTCACAAGTCCCAGCTTCTCACGAGCCGCCTCTTCCACATATTCGTCGGTCTTCATATGTTCTTTCTCTGCTTCGATCTCCTTGGTACGTTCCTTCTCACTTTCAATGGATTTCTCCAGTGCTGTAGCTTTGGAATCATAATAATCCCTGCGCCGTTCCAGAGTCTTACTCTGCAGCATAAGGCTTCCCAGCAACACCAGTGCGATCCCCATGATCCCCGCCATGCCAAGATAATTATATCCGATCCGTTTTTTTTCTTTTCCATTTTTTGGATTTTTCAATCTGCTGCTCCTTTTTTACACAATCTGATCTCTTTACCTTTTACGAGCTTATACATCCAAATTTTACAACTTCTTCAAAAAAATATCAACCGGTTTGCTGTCATTTTAGCTTTAATGGAACAGTCTTTTTAAAAGGGATCCTTCTTTTTGGTCCTTTTTCCTGCCAAGATAGGTAAGACTGTCGATTTTTCCCTCCAAGCTAAGCTGCCCACTTTTCAGATCAAGATGTTTTACATGAAGTCCTTCGCCTTTTATGGATAACTTTCCTTCCTCTGTATGCAGCAGTATTTCTTTTTCATCGAAAGAGATCACCTCCCGGATTCCCGTTATGGTGCCGCCTTTCTGCCGCTCCAGCATCAGACTGTGAAATGCTGCCGGTTTCTTCTCGTCCAATCCATACCTCCCTGGGGATGATTTCTCTTTTATTTTATGAAAAATCCATCCGGAATAGACCATCACGCCCAAACGGCAGCTGTCCCTGCATCAGATATAGCGGAACATGCTTTCCACTTCATCCTTTTTTACCGTTTCCTTAACTTCCAGGACTTCAACCTTTACATTACGGCTTCCAAACTGGATCTCCACAGTGTCACCGGTCTTTACCTGTACAGAAGCCTTGGCCGGCTTGTCATTGACCAGAACTCTTCCTGCATCGCAGGCTTCATTTGCCACCGTACGGCGTTTGATCAGTCTGGATACTTTCAGATATTTATCAAGACGCATAATTTTTCCTCCTAAAAAAGCAGGGGAAACCAAAAACCGGTTTCCCCTGCCGTTATCACTCTGAACCAACAGATTATTTACCGTTGACAACGTCCTTTAAAGCTTTTCCTGCTTTGAACTTCGGAGACTTGGAAGCCTCGATCGTCATGGTCTCACCAGTCTGAGGATTTCTTCCCTCTCTTGCAGCTCTTGTGCTTACTTCGAAAGTTCCAAATCCAACCAGCTGAATCTTCTCGCCTTTTTTCAGTTCATCTGTTACAACATCGATAAAAGATTTCAGAACAGCTTCTACATCTTTCTTGGAAAGATTGGTGTCTTTCGCCATTGCTGCCACTAACTCTGTTTTATTCATGGTGTTTCCTCCTATAATTGATGTTCTCTTATTTTTGACTTTGCTTTATATATATACCGCTTTTGGCTTATAATGTCAAGGTTTTTCGCATATTACAGGCGGAATGTGACCATTTTATCATTTCATGGAATCAACCATTTCAAGAACAGCCTTGCCCATTGCATCGGATTTCTCGTCTGCATCTGCAAGAGATGTTCCCTTAACGCCATAATAGAATTTAACCTTAGGCTCTGTTCCGGACGGTCTTACGCAAACCCATGCATCATCGGTAAGCTCATAGTAGAGAACATTGGAATTCGGAAGTCCTGTCGGCTTCTTCTCACCTGTTGCAAGATCTGTGATCTCATCCAGCTTGTAGTCACGTACAGCAGTCACCTTATGTCCGGCAAACTCAGCAGGCGGATTCTGACGAAGTGTTGTCATGATCTCCTGGATCTTCTGAAGTCCCTCGATACCCTTCATGGTAACTGCCTGAATGGCATCCTTATAGTAACCGAACTCCTCATACATATCGATCATTGCATCCCAGAGAGTCTTGCCCTGTGTCTTATAGTAAGCAGCAGCTTCGCAAAGTGCCATGGTAGCAACAATGGCATCCTTGTCTCTTGCATGAGTACCAATCAGACATCCATAGCTTTCTTCAAATCCAAATAAGTACTCGCCTTTTTTGCTTGTCTCAAATCCCAGAATCTGCTGTCCGATATATTTGAATCCGGTCAGAACTTCAATCAGCCCTGTGTTATAGTAATCTGCAATCGCATCTGCCATATTTGTTGTAACGATCGTTTTGATGAGATATCCATCCTCAGGAAGTCCTCTCAATGCGTTTCTCTGTCCGATCTCATAGTCTGCAAGGAGACAGCCGGACATATTTCCTGTCAGATCGTGATATTCACCGTTTTTATCTTTTACCCGGACACCCAGACGGTCTGCATCCGGATCTGTAGCAAGCACAATGTCTGCATCCACTTCTCTTGCCAGCTTAAGTCCCAGTTCAAATGCCTCTGCCGCCTCCGGATTCGGATAAGAAACAGTCGGGAATTCGCCGTCCGGCAGTTCCTGCTCTTTGACTACGTATACGTTCTCAAAACCGAGCTCTTTTAAAATTCTGCGGGCAGGAATATTTCCCGTTCCATGAAGCGGACTGTATACGATCTTCAGATCTTTTCCAACTGCATCAATGGCATCCTGATGGATCACCTGCTTTTTCAGCTCTGCTATGTAGGCATCATCCACCTCTGCTCCGATCACTTCGTAGAGTCCGGCTGCTTTGGCATCCTCTGCCGGCATCGTCTTCATAGTCGTATAATCTGTCACTGCCTTGACTTCATCCATGATTCCTTTGTCATGAGGCGGTGTGATCTGCGCGCCATCTTCCCAGTATACCTTATAACCATTGTACTCCGGTGGATTATGGCTGGCTGTAATGTTGATTCCGGCAATACATCCGAGTTTTCTGACTGCATAAGAAAGCTCCGGTGTCGGACGAAGAGAATCGAATACATAGGCTTTGATTCCGTTCGCAGCCAGGCAGCATGCCGCTTCCTGTGCAAATTCCGGTGACATCCGGCGTGAGTCAAATGCGATGGCAACTCCTTTTTCTGCGTTTCCACTCTTTAAAATATAGTTTGCCAGTCCCTGTGTTGCCTTTCTCACTGTATAAATATTCATACGGTTCGTTCCGGCTCCGATAATTCCCCGAAGTCCTGCTGTACCAAACTCTAAATCTGTATAAAAACGCTCTTTGATCTCGTTCTCATCTGATGCGATACGCTCCAGTTCTGCTTTTGTATCTGCATCAAAATAAGCATTTGTCAACCACTCATTGTATATTTCTTTGTAACCCATCTTAGGCACCTCCTGCAATATAGTATGGTTCTATTATACAACAGCCGCCTATAAATGAAAAGTGAATATATTTTCTAAAAATCGCTCTTTTTCTGCCTGCTGTCCGATTGCAGTCTGCAGTTTTTCTACACTTTTCTCCGGAATCCGCGCCTTATTGGAGTTCGAATACAGATTTGCTGTCTTCCAGAACTTCTCCGGATAAGCCAGGCAAAGTGCGAGAAATTCCTTTTCCCTGTCCTCCAGAGGACGGACGCTCTCATACATCTCCAGAATCTTTCTTCCCAGACTTTCTTTCCACTGATATTTTTCCATCACCTTTCGCAGGAAATAATACAGATCCTGTACCTGTACATCCATTCTGAAATGCTCAAAATTGGTGACTGCAATCCTGCCGGAACTGATCCAGATGTTGTGATAATTATAATCTCCGTGTATCAGCTTTCCGGCTTTTAGATTGTCTTTGTACAATTCCGGATATCCGGAGCATTCCATCCGTTCTGTCACACTTTGCGCCATCTCATACATTCTCTCAAAATGTGCCAGAAAACGACGCTCAAATTCATTTTTTGTGACCCTGGAACGGATAAATGCCCGCACTTTTTTCAATTCCCGGTTATGCCGCCTTAATTCTGACAGCATATCTCTTCCTGCAAAAGGTTTCAGTTCTATCTCTAAAACAGGTTCATGATCCGAAGCCTGAGGAATCATCTCCTGCATCTTTTCTTTTGTCCACGCACCGTCGCCAAGAATTTCTCCCCAATCCATTCTCTGATGCAAAAGTCCGAGAGCCTGTGCCGCTTCCAGCACATCCCGCTCCCTTCGTACCTCACACTCTCTTCCCGAAACCCATTTTTTCAGCATGTACTTTGTTCCATCCTGGGATACGCTAAAGAGTTTTCCCGCCTTCGTAAAGATGGGTGTGTCCACCTTCATTCCGTGTCTGGATTCCAGATAACAGAGCAAAACATACATCAGAGGTGCGCGCCCAACCGAAATTCCTGCCGGTCCGAGCAGCATCAGTCCCTCCTTTGTATTGCAAAAATAAGCACCCCTTGTCTTGCGGGTGCTTATTACTTCTATGTCATACTGTTCCAGAACTTCTAACTCATATTCTCTCATACTTGCCCCCTGCACTTTGCCCCGCCGAAAGCAGGGCGGATTCATGACTCTTTCTAATCTATGAATCCCGGTGAGCAAGTATGCTAAAAGCCAAATCTTTCTTTCACGTAATCACACAATTTTCCTTTTTGATTCCATGCCGGATCTTCGATCACTATATCCAGCAGCTCATTTAAGAGCGTTCCCAGTTCTTTTCCCGGCGCTATTCCGAGATTGATCAGATCCGTTCCTGTCACTGCCAGATCTTTTAATGTCACACATTCTTTGTTTCGCAGCGCATTTCGATACAGTTCTCTGATCTGAATGATATTTTCCAGCTTTCCTCTGCGTTCATAAGAACTCTGCGCTTTTGTATCTGCAAGCCGGACTGCCAGATAATATGGAAAGAGTTCCACCCCGATCTCATGCATGGCGCGGCGCACGTTCGCTCCGGTCGGTTCCATCCGGTAATCATGATACGCAACGAGTTTTGTTACTTTTCGAATCGTATCATTATCAAATTTCAAACGTTTCATCACTGTTTTTGCAATTTGCTCGCTGGCGATCGCATGCCCTTTGAAATGGTCTCTTCCATTTTCATCTGTGGTCTTCATTACTGGTTTTCCCATATCATGGAACAACATGGTTAGTCTGAGGACTTTATCATTCTTTACATTCTGCAGCGCATGAACTGTGTGTGCAGCTACATCATATTTATGATGTGGCGTATTCTGCTTCACACCGACCATGTCATCCCATTCCGGAAGCACCACTTTTGTGATTCCCAGCTCACAGGCATCCTGAATCCGCTCCGGATGATCGGATACCAGCAGTTTTACCAGCTCTGCCTGAATCCGCTCTGCACTGATCTTTTCCAGATTCGGAGCCAGACTTTTGATCGCTTCTGCGGTCTCCGGCTCGATTGGAAATGCCAGCTGCGCAGAAAAACGTACTGCGCGCAGAATCCGAAGTGCATCCTCTGAAAAACGCTCCTTCGGATCACCCACACAACGGATCAGGTGATAATTCAAGTCCCTCATTCCGCCAAACGCATCCACCAGGCGCTCATCATCATTGTATGCCATGGCGTTGATCGTGAAATCCCGTCTCTTTAAATCTTCCTCCAGCCGGCTTGTAAATGTCACCTCTTTCGGATGACGGCCATCCTCATACAGTCCGTCCACCCGGTAAGTGGTCACCTCAAATCCGTCTTTTCCAATTAGAACTGTTACCGTCCCATGCTCGATCCCGGTGTCCACGGTACGTCGGAAGATCCGCTTCACCTGCTCCGGCTTTGCAGAAGTCGTGATATCCCAGTCCTCCGGTTTTCTGTTCAGAATGGAATCCCGGACACAGCCGCCCACCGCATATGCATCATAACCATGTCTCTGTAAGTTTTTAATAATCAAAACTACTTTTCTTGGCAATTCTATTTTCATTGAAACTCTTCCCCTTTATTCTATGGTCTACCCTGTCTTTCCATTTCTATCTCATTTAAAATTTCAAGTTCACGTTTTTGGCAACTAAATATTATAACCTGTCTTGACTGTTCGCTCAACCATTTTAGCGTATATTTTAATCTTTTTTCGTCATAACATCCAAACGCATCATCCAGGATCACCGGAACTTCCTCGCCATACAGAATCTCAAGAGCTGCCATTCGAAGCGCAAAATAAACCTGCTCCACGGTTCCCCTGCTGACTCGTTCTGCCGGGATCCGCCGCCCTTCTGATAAAAGGATCAGTTTCAGAGAATCCTCAATCAGAAGCCTTGTATACTTTCCATCTGTCACTTTCGCAAGGATTTTTGATGCTTTTTCATTCAGTACTGTACCGAAATCTTTTGACATGGATGCCGCTGCCTTCTCCATTGTCTCGGATGCAATCTCCAGTGCCCGTGCCGTCTTTTTCAGCCTCTGCTCCTCTTCTCCGGAAAAATCCAGCTCCTCCAGCTGTTCTTTTACATTATTTAAACTGATCTGCTTTTCCTTCTGTTCCTCCCCGATGCGCTGCAGCGTCCAGTGCAGCTTCTGCTTTTTCTCCCTGTAACCGGATTCCATCGTTTCTCGTTCTTTGATCCGGACACTTTTTTGTGTCTGCGCGTCTTTCATTCCCCAAATAAGAAACAAAATACTTACCATGACTGGAATCAATGTATATACACTGTGCAGAAGCATGCCAACTGCCAACAGACATATGGCTGCGATTATCTGCCAGCTGATTTTTTTCTTCTCCTCTTCTGTCACATGCTCAGGTTCTCTTAAATCTGCAAGCTGCCGCTTCTTTTCCTGCATCTCTGACTCCAAACGCATCTTTTCCTGCTGAATATACTGATATTTTCGTTGAAGTGCCTGCCGTTTCTCTGCTTTTTCCGATTCCAGCTGCTTCCATTTCCGGGTGATTTCCTTTTTGCGCTGCTTTAAGCGCTCCTCTGCCCCTGCCAGATCTACTCCGCTGTTTCCTGTTTCGTAATAATTTGCTGCATAATTCTGAAGCTCTGCCGCCAGACTTTGCCCGGGTCTTGCTCCAAGCTGTCCAATCGCTGCCGTATTTTCAAACTGTTCCGCTGTCAATCCATTTAACAGCATATCCAGATCACCATGCTCCACAGAAAGTTCCTCACCGTCGTCCTCGCAGATCAGCACTGCGCCTTTTGTGTACCGGTCAAAACGCCGTTTCAGACAAAAGGTCTTCTCACCACAGGAAAACCGCATCGCTCCGGCGTATTCATTCGGATTCTCCCACGGTTCAAACCGGCTGAACGCATCGTTGTGCGCCGCTTTTCCCCGTCCTCTTTCCATCCCGAAGAGCATCTCTTTTAAAAATCCGTAAATCGTGGACTTTCCGAATTCATTTTCTCCATAGAACACCTGAATCCCGTCCCGAAACACAAATCTCTGATTTGAAAATTTTCCAAAGTTTTTGATCTCAATCTCTTTTATCTTCATGCCTTCTCCTACTGCCGGTTTGCCATCAATGCCTGAATTCCTTCACAAAGCGCCTCATACTCTACGCTTCCTGTCTCACATCCCCCAAACGCTTCAATGTATTTTCCGATCAGATTCTCCTGATTTGCCTTCCACAGTTCTTCAAAATCATAATCCGGAATCGTCTCATCCACAATTTCCAGAATATTCCCATATCTATCCTTGGAACCCGTATCAAATTCAATATCCGGATCCCTCTTTCCCGTCAGAATGAATTTGTAGAGATTCTCTCTTCCATGCTCCTGAATCTGTCCCCGGATCAGTTCCCGCACTTCTGCATTTCCCATCCGGCTCTCTGTCTCGAGCACCAAATGCAGATATTCCCGTTTTGCCAGTGGTACAAATTCAAATCTAGTGCCTCTTTCTGAAATCTCTCCCCTGATAAATCCATGCTTTCCTGTATCATTCTTATCGGTCGGTTCCAATGCACCCGCATATGCTGCAAGTCCCGGGATCACCTGCTGCGGCTTGTGGATATGCCCCATGGCAATATAGTCGAATCCGCTTTTTTCCAACAGACTTTTCTGTATCGGAAGATGTTTTTCATCTCCGCCGTGAACCAGAAGAATCTCATACTTTGCGTCTCCTTCCGCACGGATCCCTCCATCAAAAGGTGTCAGTATCTCCCGTGACTCATAGCTGAATCCCGTCACTGCCACATCAAGATCCTCAAAGATCACACACTCCGGCTCTTTGTCAAACAGCGGATATACATTGCTGCTCCACTGAAAGCTCCGGTAGTAAGAATCCTGCTTTAAAAAATCATGGTTCCCGGCAATCAGAACAACCTTTGTCCGGGAAAGTCGGGAAAAATAATAATCCACTTCTTTTAATTCTTTCTTCAGCGGCTGTCTGTGGAACAGATCCCCCGCAATGAGAAGCAGATCCATCTGTTCTCGCTCACAGATGTCGATCACTTCCGCAAAGGTATCCCACAATTCCTGCGGCCGCACCTTTGAATAAGCGTCTCCCGCATCCGGAGACGCACCCAGATGAACATCCGCAATGTGAATCCATTTTACCATGGTATCTCCCTCCTGTCTCTTTTATCAGCAAAGAGGGTGCTCAAAAGCACACTGCCTTTGGCCACCCTCTTTCAATTCTCTTATAGACTTCTCCCTGGAAATCTTATAAATCACAGTTATTTACAGTTCTCGGGAACGGAATCACGTCACGGATATTGGACATACCTGTCAGATACATCACACATCTTTCAAATCCAAGACCAAATCCTGCATGTCTCGTAGAACCATATTTTCTCAGATCCAGATAGAACTTGTAATCCTCCTCGTTCAGATCCATCTCTGCCATTCTTGTGCGAAGTTTTTCGAAGTCGTCCTCTCTCTGGCTTCCTCCGATGATCTCTCCGATTCCCGGTACCAGACAGTCTACTGCTGCCACTGTCTTGCCGTCATCATTCTGTTTCATATAGAATGCTTTGATCTCCTTCGGATAGTCTGTCACGAATACCGGACGTTTGTAGATCTCTTCTGTGAGATAACGCTCATGCTCTGTCTGCAGATCTGTCCCCCAGGAAACTTTATATTCAAACTTGTCGTTGTTCTTCATCAGAATATCAACCGCTTCTGTGTAAGTCACTCTTGCAAAGTCTGAATTTACCACATTGTTCAAACGGTCAAGCAGTCCCTTGTCCACAAATGAGTTGAAGAAGTTCATCTCTTCCGGAGCATTCTCCAGAACATAGGAGATTACATATTTTAACATGGACTCTGCCAAATCCATATTGTCTTCCAGATCTGCAAATGCAATCTCAGGCTCGATCATCCAGAACTCTGCCGCATGTCTTGTCGTGTTGGAGTTCTCGGCACGGAATGTCGGTCCAAATGTATAAATGCTCCTGAATGCCTGTGCAAATGTCTCTCCGTTGAGCTGTCCGCTCACTGTCAGATTCGTCTCTTTTCCAAAGAAATCTTTGCTGTAATCAATGCTTCCGTCTGCACTCTTTGGTACATCTTTCAGATCCAGTGTCGTCACCTGGAACATCTCACCTGCACCTTCACAGTCACTTCCTGTGATCAGTGGTGTGTGTACATACACAAATCCTCTCTCCTGGAAGAACTGGTGGATCGCATATGCGATCATGGAACGTACTCGAAATACGGCCTGGAATGTGTTCGTTCTCGGACGTAAATGAGAGATCGTTCTCAAATATTCAAAGCTGTGACGCTTCTTCTGCAGCGGATAATCCGGTGCGGAAGCTCCCTCTAC
>ENA-OPEV01001580-OPEV01001580.1-human-gut-metagenome-genome-assembly--contig:-NODE-1580-length-12330-cov-2.602933_pt1 | contig 12330 bp, 7 predicted proteins | sample MGYA00241637_ERZ501537 | MGnify/ENA primary metagenome ERZ501537 (study PRJEB25962, sample SAMEA1972159) | human gut metagenome | biome: human gut; feature: human-associated habitat; material: faeces...
CCCCCAAGTAGGTTTTTATATTTTTGTGTCCTACTTGAGGGTATCATATCAATGTGGGGGCGGTTTTGCTTCATCTGCCTACGGATGGGATGCCTGCTTTTGGGGAGTACAGCAGGATGCTTCCTGAGGGGCTGAGGCTTTTTGCCACGTATGTGATGGCTCACCATGCGTATCTTAACGGGGATATATGGAGTGCTTATGGGATGGGGAAGGCTGCTTTGTTTATGGCGGGGCGGTCGTATCCGATCAGTATGACGTATATCCACTGTATGATGGCGGTGTGTGCGATCAACCGGAAGCATAAGCAGGAGGCGCAGGAGGAGATGCTCCGGAGCTGGGAGCTGGCGAAGATGGATGGTTTTCTGGAGCCTTTTATTGAGCATCATGGGCTTTTGCGGGGGCTGATCGAGGCTTGTATCCGGAACCGGGATCCGGAGGCGTATCAGCGGATCACGGTGTGATTTCTTTCAGCAGGGGCTGGATGGCGCTTCATAATCCGGAAAACCGGAGAAAGGTTACGGGGGAGCTGTCGACGATGGAGTTTTCTATTGCCATGCTGGCAAGTGGGGGATGGACCAATAAGGAGATCGGAGAGCATCTGGGGATTTCCATTAATACTGTCAAGCATTACCTTACGGATATCTTTTGCAAGCTGAATGTCAAGAAGCGGGATGAGCTGAAAAAATTTATGTTAAAATAGTGACAGAGGCACTTTTTTTGAAAAAACGGGCCTTACAAAACAACTGGTAGTGTTGTATAATAAATATCACGAATAGTCAGATTTTATCGGAGAAATCAGACGAAAAGAACCAGTGAACGAGTAAGTTAAGAAGGAGGAGTTGAAGACTGATTCTCGATAGCATCTGATAATGTCAATATCCTTACCAAAAATGCCTGGTATATTGACACTACAATCACATAAGGGTAAAATATTGAAAAGGTGTAACCTGTTTACTCACCGGCTAAAAACATGAAGCTTTTTTAAGAGAAAGGAATATAAACAGAAGTAAAGTAATAAGAAATACAGTACACGTTAATGCACACATAGGAAAGCGGGAAAGGTATGAAAAAATTAAGGAATAATAAGATCAGAAAACTCCTGGCATTTATGGTGGCTTTGGCGTTGATGGTATCCTGTATGCCGAGTGCATATACGATCTCCGCGAGTGAGGCGTTCGGAGATGGAACGGAGGATATATTTACAGATGGCGAAATTACATCTGAACCAGCGGCCGAAGAATCGACACCGGATGTAAGCAGCGCTGACCAGGAGGAAACGGAACAGGCGCAGCAATCGACGCTTACATATGAAAATGATTCTGTTAAAGTAACAGCAGAGGCACTGGAGGACGGAGCTCTTCCGCAGAATACAGCATTGAAGGCTGACAGCGTAAACGAGAATTCATCCGTATCTTATGATACAGTTTCTCAGAAGCTTTCAGCAGCAGCTACAGACAAGGGCAGCAGCCTGAGAGGTTTTTTTGCGTATGATGTGTATTTTGCTGATGGCGACGGAAACAGAGTCGAGCCGAACGGCAGAGTCAGAGTAACTTTTGAGTACAAGACACCGGCAGCACCGGAGCTTACCGATGCAGCCAGCACGAGTGTAACCGTTGAGAAGCTTCATTATAACAGCAGTACCGGTGATACTGATGTTAACACCTTACAGGCCAACGAGGATCTGAAGGTTCTGAATGTCAACGAGGGCAAACAGATCCAGACACTTCAGGTTGAGACTGGCAACGCAGCTGTTTTTGCCGTTATGTGGGATTCTCCTGAGACAGCAGATGTCGAGGCGGAAGCTGTTTCCGGTAATGAGGATGAGGTGTCTATCGCATCAGAGGAGCTTACGGACGGAATGGATATTTCGGACGAGCCTGAGCAGGATGCAGCTGAGACACCGGCAGCAGAGAATCCGGAGGTAACTCCTGAGGCAGAGCCTTCTGAGGCTCCGGCGGAGAATCCGGATGCTGAACCTACCGAAGCGCCGGCAGAGGATCCGGATGTGGTGGAAGAACCGGCAGAGGATATTGCGAGCCCGGAGGAGGTTCCGGCAGCAGATGAGAATGGTGAGACAAGCCTGATCGAGGTTCTGGGAGACGATACGAATCTTCGTGTCAGCCCATCTACCGAGGCAGAGGTTCTGGCAACTGTAAACGCAGGAACACAGCTCACACTTCTGGATACCGTAACAGCAGAGGACGGAGCAACCTGGTACAAGGTTTCCTGGGAAGGAACCGAAGCTTACATAAGAAGTGATATGGCACAGGTTGTTGACAGCAGTGATGAGGCAGAAGAGCCTGAGGATGTTCAGGAAGAAGAAATTCAGCCGGAGATCACCAGATATGATTACAAGAGTGACGAAGTCAATGTAAAGGTTACTCTTACCGATCCGGCAGACCTTCCGGACAATGCAGAGCTTTCCGTAACACCGGTAGAGCTCAGTCAGGAAGCCAAAGACCAGATCACAGAAGAAGCAATCAAAGAAAAGAAAGCTATCGAGAAGATCCATTCCTACGATATCAAATTCCTGGTAGACGGCGAAGAGGTTCAGCCAGGTGCTTCAGTGAAGGTATCTGTATCTCTGAATGATGAGAAGAAGATCAAGGATGCGGATGTATATCACGTAGACGAGAATGATAACGTTGAAAATATGGATGGCGGCGTTGCCAAGAATGGTGATGTTGAGTTCGAGACTACGCATTTTTCTACTTATGTAATTGTCCAGAAGGGAAATAATGCCATCAATGTTAAGGTTAAATATTGTGACGAAAGTGGAAATGAGATTTATGCAGCAGATGTCAAAAAGCTTGAAGTTGGAAACAAACTTAAATTAAAAGAGCTTGCTAACTGGAAGGTTAAAAGAGTAGAGGTTGTCCCAACGTCCGATGGTAGTAACAAAGAAGAGTATACTCCAGATGATACAGATGTTGAGAAGTCTATAGAACTGGCTGAGGATGCTACAGTTACAGCTTATTATGAAGCTACAAGGGGAACAACAACTGGAGACCCGATATTCTTTGATTATACGGTTAAGGTACAAACTAATGCTGGCGAGGATTCTATAAATAATCCGAAAAATTATGATAATCCGAACAGTGAGCAGAAGTTAACAGTAGGTGGATCTGGCATTTATAAAGAATATTCAAATAATTATGATAAGTATACCTATGTATGGCAGGATGGTCAGAATCAATATCCAAATAGCTGGACTGGATACTGGGGAAAGAAAGATGGAAATGTAACAGTAAAGGGATTATTAAATAATGTTGACGGACCGAACGTTACATTTAATTATGCAGACCCAGGATTTTTTGAACAGAACGATTTATCTGTAAAAGATAGAAATAACAATACAGTATATCTTAGAAAAGTATATAAGGATTATAAACTTAATTTTGATAGAACTGGAGATACGTATAAGTTATCAACTGTTCAGAATGGAAGCAAAAAAGTGGTTGCAAACGCTGGTGCTAATTTCTTCCCATTGGATCCTGTTGGATATCAATCCAATAGTAATCAAGCCAATAGTAATGTAGAGGATATCAATGAGATTTCGACAAAAGATGGTAAATTACATAACTATTTCTTTGGATTGCGTTATGATATTAAGTTTAGGCTTGGAGATTATATTGGAGATCTTAAGTATAAATTTACCGGTGATGACGACTTATGGGTTGTTTTGGACGGAAAAACAGTAGTTATTGACCTGGGTGGAATTCATAATGCAGCTACTGATGAAGTAAATTTGTGGGAGTGCTTATTAGAGGGAGGTCAGAAAAAAGAAAATTTAACAGATAAAGAGAAAAAAACTGAGCATATATTAACAGTTCTTTATATGGAAAGAGGAGCTGAAGCTTCCAATTGTGAGATGGAGTTTACGCTTCCAAATGCAACTATTTCACAGGTTACAACAGATCCACTTGGAACATTAGAATTACAGAAAGTAAATTCTAATAAAGATCAAGGATTGAACGGAGCCCATTTTACACTTTACGGAGATTCTGATTGTACAAATAAAATTGAAGATGCAGTATCTACAACAGTTGGTAATGTGGATGGTAAAGTAATTTTCAGAAGTAAATTAAGAGAAGGAACTTACTATTTAAAAGAAACACAGGCTCCAGATGGTTATGTAAGATCTACGGAAAGATGGACTGTAGAGGTAAAGAAAGTAAGTGAGACAGGAGTTTCAGTTACTTTGAAGGACAGTTCCGGAAATTCAGTTGAGAATAACAAGATTGTTAACCAGACTAAACAAGAATTTATTGATTCCAATATGGAATATAATAAAACCGTTACGGTAGATGGCGTAGATGGCTGGGATAAAAGAACGTATAATATCAATATTACAGCATCGTCCAAAACAACAAGTTCTAGCGTAGTAACAACAGGTGGAATTGCGGATGTAGTAATGGCATTAGATGTTTCTGGCTCCATGAAATTTACACAGACAGCGGGAGATACGAAGGCAAGCTACGTTAGCGTCGGACAATATAATAATATTAGAAATTCATTGAAGCCAAATAAGATTTATTACTATGGTTATTATTATAAGTATCCAATGATTAATGTAGGTAATAAGTGGATGTATTATTATACTGATTGGACGAATAGTTATTGGAAGGAGATTAGGGATTCTGATACGACTTCTATATATGAGTGGCCATCAAGAATAACTGCGTTAAAAGAAGTAGTAAATCAATTTATAAGAAATACGGCTACAAGTTCATCTGCGAGTAATATAGGACTAGCGCCATTTAATACAGCTGTTACAAATGCTACAGAGACATTGTTAAATGTTGATAAAAATAAGGATGCTTTGATAAAAAATGTTAGTCGGTTGTCTGCAACAGGCGGAACATCACCACATACAGCATTAAATGAAGCATTGAAACTCTTGAATAATGCTAAAAATCCTAAATATGTAATCTTGTTTACCGATGGAGAACCGACAGGTAATGATAGTGTGTGGGATGATAACTATCAGGATTATGCAGAAAAGGCAGCTAAGGCATTAAAGGATAAAGGTATCAAAGTATTTACGGTAGGTTTTGCATTAAGTAAGAAAGGACAAAAATTCCTGGCAGGTGATAAAAAGGATTCGATAAATTATCCAGGAATTGCATCTGAAGGTTGTGCATTTAATGCGACTAATGCGGAGGAGCTTGCTAAAATTTTTGAGAAAATCCAAAACTCAGTTACTGAGCCTTCCGCTATTCAGAATGCTACTATTACAGATGTAATTGATCCGAGATTTGTAATTCTTGATAAAGATGGAAAGGCTATCACAGCGGATCGGTTAAAGGATGGAACAGTACAAGTTAATGGCGGAACAGTTTATCTTGATGCTAAGGGAAATCAGTGTATTAAATGGGAAGGACAGACAATTCCTAATAAAAAGGAAAATGAAGCCGGCAATGCTTGTTGGAGTAAATCTATTAAAGTAAAAGCCAAAGAGGATTACATCGGTGGCAACAATGTTCCAACCAACGTAGCGCCGGATTCCATGATTTCTACAGGGTATGGAGATGCAATTTTACCTCAGCCAACAGTTAATGTAAAAGCAGATTTGACAGTGGATAATCTTGAGAAGGTTATTTTCTTAGGAGATCCAACACCGACAGCTGATTTACCAGATTCTATGTTGAGTTCTATTTTGCAGAAAAGCAAAAACTATGTCTATAATGAAACGACTAAAGAACTGGAGCCAGTACGGGTAACTAGAGATGATCTTACTTGTAGTTGGGCGAAAGATGAAACATTTGGAAATGGTGAACTTACTGATTTGGAGAGTATGGCAGAGGATCATCCAACAGAAGATCCTACTAGATATTATCTGAAAGTAACGTATAATGCTGGTGAACCGACAGAGACAGTTGGCAAAAAGCCAGGTAGTACAGCAAATACAGATGGGCATATTGCTGGTGGAGAGACCCACATAGTAACCGCTATAAATAGCGACACTACGAATTATTCAAATAAAGAATATGGAGTTTATACAATCCATATTATCAAAGGTCAGATTCAGATTACTAAGAAGCTTAAAGATGTTGCAAAGAAAGATGGAACATTTACCTTTAATATTTATAAAGGTAGTGCAGATGAATCAAATCTTGTAACAACAGTAACTGCGACTGTAAAAGCTGGGAATACCGACGCTAAGTTCACTATGGGGAATAATGAATCCGAAAAAGCCATTGTTGCCGGGTTGGCTCGTGGTGAGTATATTGTGCAGGAAGTAAGCCAGAGTGGTTATCAGTTGTTAGATGCAAGTAATGATTCAAAGGTAACTAATTGTAAATCTGAAAAGAGTAAAGATATCAAATTTACAATTGGTACAGACAACGGTAACAAAAATGCATTAGAGGCTGAAGCACTGAACGGTGGAAGTGCTGGTTATGCAAATTATGCAGGTCCAGGATGTGTTGGTAAAGTTGATTATACTAACAAAGAAACTGTGGCTAATGTAGATTTTGTAAAAGTTGATGCGGCAGATAATAATATAACGATTAATGGAGCAATGTTTACACTTTATAAAGCGGATGAAAGCTGGACTAAAGGTAAAGAAGTCGAAAGTGTGACATCTAAAAATGGTGGAACATTTGGATTTGAAAAATTGCTTCCAGGTAATTATCTGTTAAAGGAAACAAAAGCAGCTACAGGCTATTCGTTAGTAACTGAGCCTTGGAAAATCGTCATTAACAATAACGGAGAAGTTACAGTTACAAAGAATGACGGAAAAACAGTAATAGTAAAGAATTCTGATGAGAGATATAAGATTGAAAATGCAAAGGTATATTCCTTACCAGAATCCGGTGGTCCGGGAACTTATGGATTTACAATCAGTGGTGTAGCGATTCTTGCAACTGCACTCCTGTTGTTTATAAATAATAAACGAAGGGAGGAAGAAGCAAAGAGATCGTAACACATTAATTGTAAATGGCCGATGAAGGGCGAAAAAGAAAAATGCAGAGAAAGAAAGGAGCAAACCTTATGAAAAATTTATTTAAGAAGATTGGTGCGTTGTTAGTGGCAGCAGTTATGGTACTGGCAATGGCATCTACGGCATTCGCAACAACAAAAAATGAGGCGACAATTACGGTTAATGACGCAGCGGGAGCAACATTAGAATATGCGCAGGTTATCAAAACTGATCGTACAACAAGAACAGGTTGGAATTTTGTAAATGATAATGTAGCACAGGCATATATTGATGCTCTTGGAGCAACTGATGCACAGAGTGCAATTGATACTTTAACGACCACTCAGAATGATGCGGCTGCATTAAAAGCAGCACAGGTTGCCGCAGCACAGCATGTTATTTTTAAAGAAGTAACTAATGGTTGGAAAGTATACGATGCAGGTGTATATTTAGTAAAGGCTGTTCAGTCTGGCTTTACTTATAATACAATGTCTGCGTATGTGTCATTTACCAAAGTTGAGAATTATGATTATCCTTCTTTAAAAGACACAACAATTAATGCTAAAAAGATTCCAACAACTGTAACTAAAGAGATAATAAATGGTGATAATGATAAGAATAATGTGGTAAAGACAGGTGATGTTCTTACTTATCAGGTAAAAGCATTCGTACCGTTTATTGATGCTGCTAAAGATAAAGACAGAACATTTTTTGTATATGATCAGTTAACAGGAGCAAAATATGTAAATAAAAACGAAGCAACAATTACTGTTGATAATCAGGCATATACTACAACTGCAATTCAATACAATGATAAAGAAGGAAAATTTTCTTTGGATTTATCATCATTAGTCAAGGATACTTCTAATTCTAAAGCAGGACAGGAAGTTGTTATTACTTATAAGGTAGAAGTTACATCAGAAAGTGATACAATTACTAACATCGCAAAAGCTGGTCATACAAATGGCGAACAGTTTGGTGGTGTAACAACTGAGACTTACGAAGGTAATATCACATTAACAAAAACAAATGACTATAAAAAAGAAGATAAGTCAGATATGGTAACACTTGCAGGAGCAGGTTTCGAAGTAAGAAAAGGTGATGAAACTACAGATGCGTTAACATTCGTAAGAATTGCTGATGGCGTATACAAATATGTTCCTGTTGGTACAGAGGATGCTACAACAAAAGTTGTAACAGGAACAAATGGTACTGTTAAAGTACAGGGCCTTGATGTTGGAACGTATTATTTCAAAGAGATTGAAGCACCTGAGGGTTATTCTGTAAATACAAGAGTGTCTACTGCAACTCTGACACTTGGTAAGAACGAAACTTCTGCAGGCGCAGTCCTTACAAGTACAACAGACATGAAAGATAGCAAACTCTCCTCCCTTCCATCCACAGGTGGCATGGGAACATACCTCTTCACTATCATCGGTGTTGTAGTTATGGCTGGCGCTGCTGGTGCTTTCTTCATCAGCCGCAGAAAAGGATCTGAGGAGTAATCGTTTGATTGCCGGATTGATTCAATTCAAAAATTATTTATAAGCAACGACAAAGCAAGTATTAAAACAGAATAGTTTCTGATTATTCTGTTGAAGAAATCATTACCGCCCGGCCCCTTCGGGGGCCGGAATGGTAATACAACAGTATGGAGAAACCTATGAGAAAGAATAAGAAGAAAAATTATATTGGACTTGGTTTGCTGTTTCTGATAGGGTTGTCCATACTGCTGTATCCAATGGTCAGTGATGCCTGGAACCGGTACAGGGACAGCCTGCTGATCAGTAATTATAGCAGCAGTGTTTCTTCGGATGATAATTCGGAGAAGATTGACAGCATGTGGAAGGCAGCGCAGGAGTATAACGAACAGATCAAGCAGGAAAGTGTGCCGGATGCTTTTTCCGTGAGGGATGGACAGACGGACAGTACATATGAGTCTCTTCTGAACCTGAATGGTGATGGAATGATGGGGTATGTGGAGATTCCTGTGATCGATGTGAGCATTCCAATCTATCATTACACGACAGATGAGTCTCTGGAGAAGGGTGCCGGTCATTTGTTTGGCAGCAGTCTTCCGGTTGGCGGCAAGAGTACCCATTGTATTTTGTCGGCACACAGAGGACTTCCAAGTGCGAAACTTTTTACAGATCTGAATCTTGTGGAAGAGGGAGATGTTTTTTACCTGCATGTGCTGGGTAAGACGCTTGCCTACGAGGTGGATCAGATTCTTACCGTTCTTCCGGAGCAGACAGAGTCTCTGGGTATCACGGATGGGGATGATTATGTAACGTTGGTTACGTGTACGCCTTATGCGGTGAATACGCACAGGCTTCTGGTGAGGGGACACAGAGTTCCGATGAAGGCTGCGAAGGCGGTTCAGAAAACAGAAGGTTACCGGAATCACCAATCCGACACTTCCGATGCTTGCTCTCTGTGTTGTGATCGGAATTGTGATCGCGGTGATCCTGGTTGCCGGTATCAATTCTGTTCAGAACAAAAAACGACGCAGGAAATGATTTATGGCTAAAAAGAAAAAAAAGAAAAAGAGTAATGTTGTCCTGAACATCATTATTGCCCTGGTGTTTCTGGCGGGGGCGGGGGTGTTCCTTTATCCTACGATCAGTGATATGTGGAACCAGTACCGTAACGCCCAACTGGTCAGTAAGTACGAGGAAGCGGTGACGGAGCTTTCGGACAACGACTATGACAGGCTGTGGAAAGAGGCGAAGGAGTATAATGCCGAGCATCCGGTGAATGCCATTGTAGATGCTTTTGAGGAAGAGGATACTTATGAGTTGAGTCATCCTTATGACAGAGTCCTGGATCCTAATGGTGACGGACTGATGGGCAGTATCGAGATCCCGAAGATCAAAGCAAAGCTGGCTATCTATCACGGACTGAGCAAGACCGTGCTGGAAAAGGGTGTGGGCCACGTGGAGGGTACCAGCCTTCCGATCGGAGGCAAGAGCACCCATGCGGTTCTGGCGGCGCATCGAGGTCTTCCGAATGCGAAGCTTTTTACAGATCTGGATCAGATGGAAAAGGGAGATATTTTTATCCTGCACATTCTTGGCAAGCATCTGGCCTACAGGGTGGATCAGATCAAGACGGTGCTTCCGGATGAGACCAGTGAGCTGGATATTGTTGAGGGCGAGGATCATGTGACGCTGGTTACGTGTACGCCTTATGCGGTGAATACCCACAGACTTCTTGTTCGTGGTATTCGGACGAAGTATGTGGAGGAAGAAGTTACTAAGAATGACGAAACGATTCCGCAGAAGCTTGCGGTTGTGGATCCGAAGAGGGTTCTTGCCGGCGGTGCGGCAGCGCTTGTTATTCTGATTCTGCTGATTTACCTGATTGTCCGCCGCAAGGATAAAAAACGCAGAATGAAACAGCTTTCAGAAAGGAAAGAGGAGGCAGAGAGCGATGAAAAATAGAAGAAAGCAAGGGAAAATATTCCGGAGCCTTCTGGCTGTTCTGATGCTGACGGCTATGCTGGTCACGAGTGTTTTGCAGCCGGTTTTCGCCGGGGATTATGTAGCTGGAACAATGGGTAATCTGACGTTGACGGTTCAGCAGGCGGATGAGGAGGGAAACCAGACTCCGCTGCCGGATGTAGGGCTGACGATCTACAAGGTTGGCAGTGTGAATTTTGATGGTAATGTGCATTTCGTGCTGGATGAGGCACTGGCTGCCGCTGCGATCGATTTTGATTCCATCACGACGGCTGACGGCTGGTATGAAGCAGCAGGGCAGCTGGCAGATATGATCAGCAGCGGAAGCGTGGATGTGTGGGGTCTGTCCAGAACCTCTGATGCAGAGGGTAATATTACTGTTACCGATCTGGCTGAGGGCATGTATCTGGTGGTGCAGACAGATGGAAACAGTGATGTTAGTGGTGTTACGGTTTCACCGATGCTGATCTCCGTTCCTTTTGCGGATCAGGAGCAGGGATGGATATACGATGTACAGGCTTATCCGAAGTCTGTAAGTAATCCGACGAAGCATACACAGATCCAGGTTACGAAGAGAATCTATAATGTTGATGAGAACGACAATGTGATTCCTCTGGAAACGAAGGAGGATGTAACTTATAAGGTTGGCGTTTTTTCGGATCAGGAAGGTACGATCCCGTTCCGTGATGATTATTTACAGGATATCCATATCAATGGTGCTTCCAGTGGTACAGCTACATGGACGGATGTTCCGGATGGCACCTATTATGTATTTGAGCTGGATGAGGATGGAAAGCTTCTTCAGCAGAATACGGAGATCAAGGTGGATGATGAGAATCTTTACTACTACAATGTAACGAAGCCGAATGGTGAGAGTGAAGAGAAGTCCAATCAGGTTGTGATCGGTGGAGATAGTGGTGCTGCTGAGGCAGCGGCTTATGTAAATAACTATTATACAAAGCTTCCCGATATATTCAGCCGTAACGGATATATCAACATTAAGAAGAATGTGATGATCGATGGTGTTGTTTCTACTGTGGATGATACGTTCTATGCAGGTGTGTTCTCCTCTGAGAGTAACGGTGAGCTGACGCTTAAGAAGGTAGTGACTCTGAAACAGAATGATAGTGTTCAGGTAATGTTGGATCTTCCAAAGGATCAGGAGATCAACAGTGTTACTTATACTGTTCTGGAGACGGATAAGGATGGAAATCCGGTTGATGATGATACCTTTAAGTATACAGTTACCGGTCAGGGTGAGGTTACACTGAATAATGATAACCGATATACTGTAACAAAAGAGATCACCAACAGTCTTTCTTCCGAGCCGACACCGATTCCGACTGTTACACCTGGTGGAAATCATGGTGGAAATGATAGGATCACTCCGATCCCGAATAACGGTACAGCGGGCGGAACTGCTCCGAACGATACCAGCGGTACAGCAAGACGTTCTGTAAAGACCGGCGATGATACACCGATCGGCGTATGGGTTGGAATCCTTGCAGCAGCGATCATTGTTGGCGGTGGTGCAGCTTATGGAGTTAGGAGAAAGAAGAAAAAATAAATAACGGATCATTCTGAAGGATGATCGATGGAAGAACCGGGCGATGTGGATGCCCGGTTCTTTTTTTGGAATATTTACGTATTGGGGATGAAAAAGCAGCGGGTGATATTTTTTATCGAAAATTGCTCTTGACATTTTGGTATGATAAGTATATTGTATGTGTTGCAGTAAATTTCATAAAAGATAGCCTTTTATTCAGAGTGGTGGAGATACAAAGGATCTGTGAAGCCACGGCAACCCCGGATAACCCAGGAAGGTGCCAACCTGAGCGAGCAATCGAACAATAAGAGGATTGTTTACAGAATTTAAACAGTCCGGATTGTGATATGATACCCTCAAGTAGGACACAAAAATATAAAAACCTACTTGGGGGTATT
>ENA-OPEV01001588-OPEV01001588.1-human-gut-metagenome-genome-assembly--contig:-NODE-1588-length-12306-cov-3.321933_pt1 | contig 12306 bp, 7 predicted proteins | sample MGYA00241637_ERZ501537 | MGnify/ENA primary metagenome ERZ501537 (study PRJEB25962, sample SAMEA1972159) | human gut metagenome | biome: human gut; feature: human-associated habitat; material: faeces...
TCTGCGGTTGCCGGGGAGGTCGCAATGATCCTCGGCTCTCCATCCAGCTCCTGCACCTTCTTCTTCGCTGCTTCCACCGCAGCCTTTTCCTTCGGATCTGTAATCTTCAATAACGACTCTGCGGATTCCGAAGAAGTATCCGCACTGCTCTCGGTCTTTGTCCCGGAGTCACTGCTTTCCTTTCCCTGACTCTGATCGACACATCCGGCAAGGGAAAAGAGCATGGTCATCGCAAGCAGGACTGCGGATGCTTTCTTTAATCTTCTATTCATCATCGTCCTGTCCACCTCCCCAGCGTCTCCAATTCTTACGGAAATAGAATACCACAGCAGCCACAACACCGATCAGGATCAGACCGACCACCAGAACCGCAATTGCGATCTGAAATACCTTGTTTCCTGAAGTCGATGTGGAAGTACTGTCACTGTCTGCTGCATCTGCATCCTTTGCGGTAGAAAGACTTAATCCTTCTGCACTGTCCAGTGTACTGCTGTCCGTACTCGGAGTTTCCGATTCACTGCTTGGCTTTGCTGCTTCTGATATACTGCTCTGTAATTTCTTACCGGATGACGCACTGCCTGTGGAACTGTCGGATGAAGTACTTCCTGAACTCTGGAGAGAAGAATTTCCAGAGCTTATGCTGCCTGAAGAACCAGATACTGCCGACCCTCCATTGGAAGAACTCTCTGCTGCTGTTCCGTTACTTGCTGCACTTCCAGTTACCATCGTTGCATTCATATCAGTGTTATTACCTTCCTTGTAATCACTTGGGTAGAGATAGAATACAACATTTCTTCCCATTGGTTCTACATACATCGTTCCACGCACGATACAATTTTCACTTGGCACCTGAATTACGACATCGGCTGTCGTTCCGTTACTGTCAGAACCTGTACCTGTCTGTGCATACCCAGTACTTGACCAGCCGACACTCTGTACCTGAAAATCATGTCCACTGGTATAATCCATCAGACTCAGACGGATCGTCAGATAATAATTTCCATCATCTGCCACCTCTAAAATACCAGTCGGATACACGCATCCTTCTACCATTCCTTGTCCTGTGGCGTAAGAGCCTGCCCCGCCGGAATCTTCCACTACTCCAGTTACCGGATGTGCATAGCACCGGTTGATGGTACAGGTATAGACACTTCCTGTAGCCGCCTGCGCCTCCACTGGCGGAAAACCAGCCAGCAGGGCAAGGCTAAGTGCCGAAGCCATCACCACAGACTTGATTCTGTTCTTTATCTTTGCTAATTTCATCTTATTTTCTCCTGTTATACTAGAGAAGTCCCTGCCACTTATGTAGCAGAGACTTCCATTTTCTTTCTGCGTAACTGTTAAGATTCCGTCTGCCCGGCTCTGAACAGTTACCTGTCTGCTTACGAACTGCCTGTCAGATCAGGAAGCCATTCTTAAGCTTTTTCTTTATAACGTTTACTTTGTAACTTTTCTTCTCTTGTACTCCATCAGTCCGGCAAGAAGTGCTACTCCACCGAGCAGAAGGAGTGCTGCCCAAAGTGTATTGTTTGCTACGACATCATCTGTCTTAACACTGGATGCACCCTTGAGGCTGGAACCTGTACCATTTCCAAGGCTGGATGTTCCACTCTTCAGACTTGAAGAACCACTTCCAAGTGAGGAAGAACCAAGTTTGCTGCTTCCAAGAGAATTGTTTCCGAGGGTATTATTTCCAAGTGAACCATTTCCAATCGAAGAGCCATTATTGTTATTTCCGTTGGAATTATTGTTGTTGTTATTGTTGTTGTTATTGTTGTTGTCGTTCTTATTAAAGTCCGGATTGTCGGATGTGGTCGCTTTCAGTGAGTTCAAATCCAGTTTCAGGAATACTGGCTGAGTTCCTGTACCGGAACTGATTGCATCCATGATTGGAACGAATACCTGTAATGGCACATATCCATCATTCAGAGCTTCCGGAATCAATTCGAATGTAACGACATCTGGATAGTTTGTTCCATAAGAATCAGATACTAACGTTCCATCTGCATTCTTCTGACAAGATTCGATTGTCACATCTGCCAGTGTTCCCTGCGGATTACCGTACTTGTCAACAGTATAACCTGTTGTGAAGTATTTCAGCTGGCTTAAATATCCAAGTTTCTGTCCTACGGTCAGACCATTGAAGTTCAGGGTGATATAATATTTGCCATTCTTCACTGTCAGTTTGATGGTATGGTTAATCGCCTCATTTGACATAGAATATGTATTCTTGTCTACTTTGACCATTGTACCGTAAACGGAGTAAACACCATCTGTAAGATTCTTGATATCCAGTTTTCCATCATTTTTCTTTGCTAACTGCTGGATTGCTTCTGTCAGTTTCGTCACCTGTTCATCTACAAGTTTCTGTGATGCTGAATCATTATCCATGACATTCTGTGCACGATTAATTGCACTCTGCAATGTTGCAAGAGAGCTTTCTGTGTAAACGTCTGTCTGACTTACAAATGTTTTTGCTTCTGCAATCTTACTTTCCAGTTTGCTCTTATCTACAACTTCTTTTTCTACCAGTCCATTTAAAGCAGTTGTCAGGGATTTCTCTGCTGCTGCAACTTCTGACTCTGTTGCTTTTGGATTTGCTACAACATTCTCAGCCAGTGTAATTGCTGTATTCAGGACTATCAGACTGTTGCTTTCGTAAACATCTGTTTTTGCTGCTTCCGCTTTTGCTTTTGCAATCAAGTCATTCAGATTCGTCTTATCTACAGCTCTCAAACCATCCAGTGCTGTCTGGAGTGCTGTTACCTGTGCCTGAACTTCTGCCTTGGTAGCATCTTCTTTTGCTGCCACTGCCTGTGCATTTGTGATCGCTGTTTTTAATGCTTCAAGTGTTGCAGAAGTATAAACAACCTCTGTACGGTTTGCTTCTGCTGTTGCTTTTTCAATCAATGCATTCAGTTCTGTCTTGTCTACAACCTGAGTTTCTACTGCGTCTACGGCTGCCTGTAAAGCTTTCACCTGAAAATCAATTTCTTTCTGAGTAGAATTCATGTCGTTATACACATCCTGTGCTGTCATATAAGCTGCATTTAAAGCATTCCAGTATTCATCAGCAACATTGCCCTTAGACATAGCCTTCACCTGATCCAGAAGTGCTTTGATCACACTGTTATCTCTCTCAACGCCTGTCTCCTGTTTGATATTTGCCCAGTCGATAGAAACTCTGGCAACTTTTGTACCCTGACCTTCAGCAATGCTTTCCATAACCGGAACATAAACCTCTACATAGAACAGGTTATCGTTCAGTTTAATCGGGATTGATAATTTCTTCGGATACCAGTTTCCTTCGGTATTCTTGTCATAATATTCAGAGTTCTTATCATTAAATAAATCATAAACGTCCGTGTACTCTTCCAGAGTTGTCGCATCAGAAGCCTCATATTTTACCGGATAATTATATTTGTTGTATTCAACCGTATCCATATCGACTTTTTTCAGTTTGTACAGATAGCCTGTCATTCCGGCAAACTGCATGGACTGGAAGTTCATCTCCAGTGTTACTTCACCTTTACCCGTAACTCTTACAATTCCGGTCTGAACCGTGGAAGCATTTCCCATAGAATTTTCATCGGATGTTGCGTTGAGCAGTTTGATCGGTACGGAATATGTACCTTCAAAAATCTGCGGATATTTTTCAAAAAGATTACTCTGCTTGTTCTTAACAACAAGTGCTTCATAAGAAGAGGTCAGCAGTTTTGTCTGCTTTTCTACTTCTGCTTTGGTTGCATTGACGTCAGCGGATACTTTCTGAGCAGATTTGATTGCTGCCTGGAAACTGTTCCAACTGTTGTCTGTATAAGTGCCGTCATTTGTCTTGGTCAGTGCATCTTCGATATAGCCATTTAATTCTGACTTATCTACTACATCATCCAGACGAACAAGTGTTTTCACTGCTTTATCCAGTTTTTCAACCTGTTCTTTCATTTCATCTGCTGTCGCATCAGATTTTGCTAATACTTCTTCAGCTTCCTTGATTGCAGACTTCAGATTCTCATAGCTGTCTTTTGTATAATTTGCTTCTGCGTAATTATTTTTCGCATCGGAAACTGCCTGATCCAGTTCTTCTCTTGCTTTTACTTCTTCTTTCATTACAAGACCTGCGGTTGCTGTATCCAAGGCTGTCTCTGCTGCCGTGATTTCTGACTGGAATGCCACCTTATCTGCCAGAACACTTTCTGCTGTAGCAATCGCATCAGTTAATCCAGCAAAAGATTCGCTTGTATAGTTTTTCTCTTTTAACGCTTTCGCATCATTCAGTTTTGATTCCAAATCAGATTTTTTAATTTCCTGTTTTACTGCAGATTTTAAATCAAGATTTAACAGGAGTTCTGTTTCTCCGCTTTCTGTTGTTACTTTTACTTTGTGGTTTTCTACATTTGCAGGAAGCGCAACTACAAGTCTGCCTGCGTCTGTATCTGCATTCGCATATCCGGCACCCTTGCGATACTGCATACCGGTAATTCCGTCCACGTACAGATAAACAGTTACATTGCCGTCTTTATCTGTATATAAACGAGCAGATTTTAATCCTGCATTCAAATCACTTGCTGTTCCATCCTGATTGGTAAGTGTTGCCTGTACTTCGTAAACACCTTTTTCCATGGAAACGGCTGTTGACATCGGTACAAGTGCATCTACTGCTGACTGAAGGTCTGCGGATGCCTGATCTGCATTTGCTTCTGTTACCTTTCCTTCCTGAGCAGCGATCACTGCCTGAAGGTCTGCCCAGCTTTCTGCTGTATATTCTGCTTCATTTAATGCCTTGGCATTTTTCAGAACTTTATTGTATTTGTCAAGTCCAGTTGCCTCTTTTAATCCGCTGATTGCATCAGAAATTTCTTTATCTAATGCTACGATTTCCGAATCGTTTGCAGAAGTTGTTCCGTCGATTACCTTCTGAGCTTTTGCTACTGCGTCAGATAATACTTTGTAAGATTCCTCTGTATAATTGTCGGCTGTATATTTAGATGCTTTATCAACTGCTACAACTAAAACAGATTTATCGTGGGTTGGCTCGTTAATTTCCGCTACAGGTGTTAAACCAGATAAAGTCATAAATGCCGTTCTGCATCCTTCACCAGATCCAGGAACTTTATTCTGAAGTTCATCCATGATAGGGACAAAGAAGTTCAGATATACCCCATCATCTCTGTCCGCTGATTCCGGGAACTCAAATCCAACTGTCTTTGGATAATACAGATCATACTGTTCTGCATAAGAATCCATATCTGTGCTACCCGAATCATTCAGATAATAACTGTAATAATCAAGTGGTGTATATTCACTTAATACTGGAAGTCCATTTTCTTCTGTCTGTTCATTATTTGCCCAGAATATTCCATTGCTATATCCATAACGACCAGCGATTGTAATTCCCTGCGTATCAAAATAGATATGTTTCTTTCCATTTTCAACTACTAAGCGTGCAGAATCATTAACAACCGCCGAATTACTCATAGATAATCTATCCGGCTGAGCCTGTTGCCACATAGTAACATTAACATTATAAACTCCGTCTTTTATTTCAGAAATGTCTGTCTTATCTGATTTTTCTGAAATTGCCAATGTATTATATACGCAAGTAGTTCCTGTTATAACTAACTCATCACCATCCATCCGGATACTACCATCTTCATTTTTATAAGAAGAATTTCCAAAGTTTTCAATCGGATTAAATATCTGGAATACCGGAGCACCATACCATTGAACTTCAATTTTACTTGTGTCCCAGTCCTCTGGTATCTTAACTCTAAGTTCTACCGCTCTTGTCGGTTTAACAGTTGTTCCATTTACATTTATTCCCAAATTATAAATCAAAGCCTTTGATGAACTTCCTGCTAAAAGTGAAAAATATTTATTATATTCACTATCTTCATCTGTATTCTCTTCCAGTAACTCTGCTTTAAATTCCGGATTATCACTACCTACATTGTAGCTGTCTGTTATTACGGTTACACCACCGTCGGTTAAACGTAAATCTTTCTTGGCATTGCTTTTTATTCTTGCCTCTCCATAATAGGTTTTTCCATCGGTTGTTTGAACTTTAATTTGTTTACCGAATACAGCCTCCTGTAAGTTAGAAAATGTAAGAGAAATTTTTCCATCACTTAAAATATTGTCTGAATAAACAGAAATTGTTTTATCTCCTACTTGTTCAGCCGAATATGCATATTTATACTGTAAAAAGTTTGTATTCTCTGTAGTAGAAGTTGATTTATCTCCTAAATCATTTATCCCATTAAGTACCTGAACTGATGCAATGTTATCCGCATTTTTAAGTTCTGTTGAAACTTCCATTTTCTGATTATCGACACTAATGTCATTCGTTCCAGCGAAATAATCATTTACTTCATTCCCTTCTACAGGAAACGCATAAAAATTTACCGGTTCTCCTGCTGTTGTTGAAACTTTTGAAATTTCAAGACCTGCATTTTTATAACTAGAATCGCTCAATTCATTTACCGTTTCTGCTTGACTTAAATCAAATGTAAATTTTCCTGAGTCTATTCCCGAAGCATAAGTATATTTTTTTCCTACCCTTTTATATCCATAGCTGCGAAAACTCTTTACATAAATTGATTTTTCCAAACTATCAACATCAAATGAATACCATGAAACTCCTGTATCTGCTGTCTGTACATCCACATTCTGGATATATTTTTCATTCCACTCTTCACTTATGTATCTGTCTATAGCTGTTCTGACATCTTCTGCTGTATCTTTTTCAAAAATATACGATTCTGGTAAATTATACGTTCCAAAAAGAGCATTCCTCGGTTCTGTTTCATCAGATATAACCCCTGGTTTTGAAAATTGTAATACATCTATTTTATTGTAGTTTTCTATCTGGAGCGTAACATGATAAGTATCATCGCTATTTTTACTAACAATCGCAACATTATCTATAAACTCTGGAATTCCTCCGAGTCCTCCATAATCTCGAATTGATTCTCCAGTCACATCATAAAACGTCAATGGTACAAGATAAGATTTATTCGCTTCTATGCCAGATGTATTCGTTTCTGTCTTTGATACATCTTCTTCTGTTTTTGCAAACGCATCTAGTCCAGACGCCCCGAGCACCATACTTGCACTTAGAGTAAACGCTAATAATTTTTTTATTATTTTCATATTGTCTCCATTCACAAAAAGGATGCTGCACCAATTGTACAGCAGCCTCTCCTAAATAATTATGTCAATTATTCAATTCCTGTAAGTTTCAGATATCCAGTTGCACTCATCGGCATAATTCCTACGTATGTTGTGAACTTTCCAGTAATCACGCAACCCTCATAAAACATTGAAGCATCTAAATCTGTGAATGTAAAATAATAATCTACTACGTCACCTGAGCTGTCTTTAACAGGCTCTTTAGCTGTTCCATTGATTTCCATTTTTCCCAAATGACCTGTAAGTCCTAAATATTTAATTTCATGTGTATGAACAACCAGTGTTGCTTTTCCATTAGCATTTATAGTAATGTCAGCCCACATGTCATTAACTGCTGCATCACCCATTGATGGATTGGTGCACTCTGCATCTTTGTAAAGATTCTGATTAGCAGTATATGTTCCTGCCGCTAATGCTGTAGAGTCATTTTCAGCCGCAAATGCTGTAACTCCCATTGCCAGTACCATTGTTGCTGCTAACAGTGTAGCAACTAATTTCTTGATCTTTCTCATAACTGTAATCCTCCTTTTCGTTTTTTGGCATTAGCTTTTTGCTAATAAATTTTCAGTTATGATGTTTAGAGTTCTACGAGAATATTTCCGGTTACTCGTATCTAACTCCTTGTCTGAAAGATACCATAATTTGCCATCCAATGTCAACACCATTTTTTACAAGTTTGTTGCCTGAATTGCAACAAATAAGCCGTTATTTTCTTTGATTTTGTTGCTATTCAGACAACAATAGACGTAAAAGTGCCGTTATTGATAGTGTTTTATCAACAACGGCACTTTATTGAAATTTTTTCTTATTTTGTTACATGATATGCGTAAATAAGAATTTTTCTCACTTCTTATTTATACCCAGAAATATAACAGTGCAGTGCTTTCCGGCATGTGCATTGGTCCTACACTGCAGGTAACGGTAACTGGTACAATTCCCATCGTGCCAATCCCCGTCCATCGGTGGATTCTGCACGCTTCCATCGGGATTTTCACTATATTATTCTCTATTCTTGCTTCTTCAAGAACTTCATTATGCTCATACTTCAATGTTTTCAGTTTTCCAGCCATCATTTCACCACTCACTCTGGAGTGTGCAGCCATCTCTTTCAACTTTAATTCCAGATAGCTTTCTCCATTCTCCTGAACGATTTCGGCTATTTCTTCAAATCCTCTCATCGCCATAGAGTCTCTTCCCTGCCCCTGCTTTTTATTCATCCGGTAAAGCCGGAACACTACCGGATGCCTTTTACATTTCTGCAGATTGTACTGTATCTCCTGATCCAGTTCATTCTCTTTTTTCTTATATACTGATTTTTTCTCTGCATAGGCATTGATCATCAGTTCCAGCATGTGGATGTCGATATTCTCCACCATAACATCCAGTGATTCCTCGATTTCTTCCGGTTTTGCACCGATTTCTTCCAGATATTTTTCAAGATTCTCATACAGGTTGGAATATCGTTCCAGCCATTCTTCTCCTGCAGGAGTAAATTCCAGTGATTCTGTCAGAATTCCTCTTTCTATGCAGCTCTTAAAATAGCGGTTCACCGTTGAACGGTTCACGCTATAATATTCTGCGATACTTCCCTGAGCTCCACGTTTCTTTTCTACTTTTGACAGGCGTTGTAAATATTGCAGTTGCAGCATTGTAGGTCTGTTCTGTCTCTTTAGATGTTCACCTTTTTCCATTTTCTTGTTCCTCTCTTCGTCACCATACATGAATATTCAATTCCCGATAATCGATTGGCAATGGCTTCTGATCAAAGCGTGTAATCGCAATGATTGCCACTGCTTCTGTAATCGGGATTCCTGTATTGGCAGTATAAGTACAGATGTCTGTCGGTAACTGATAAACACCTTTTTCTTCTTTCGCCTGTATCCATTCATCCTCTCTTCTGTACCATACATAGCCGATGGATTCGTCCTTTTTTGTCCTGAGCAGGAAGCAGTTCTGGGACTTTTTCACTCTTAATATAACAGAATGTTCCAGTTTCCCGTACTCTGGTGCAAGGAATCTTGGATTGCGTCGTTCCGGTTCATACAGTCCGAATGCCATCGGGAACTCACCATCCTCATAAAAGGTATACAAGTCCATATCGTCATAAACTCTGTCGTATACGTCACCGTACTGCAGAAAGTTTTCAATTCCTTTTAACCCTTCCGGACTGATATAATGTTCCACTCTACAGGCATCTTCCTGCGCCCTCTGCTGATCCATTCCACTTACCATCTGGAAGAACTGTGTCAGTTTCTCATGGCGTGCAAGGCACTCCATACCTTCCAGTTTTCCCTTATCGCTCAGTTCCAGATGTCCGTTTTCCGGCTCGCACAAAAATCCTTTTTTCACCAGACTCCGCACCAGGCCTGCCGCTTCATATCCGGTTATATTCACTTCTCTGGCATACTCTTTCGATGTGATCTGTCTGCCTTGCCTCCACATCCGGTAGACATATTCCAGAAGATCTTCTTCCAGTTCGCCTCTGGCTTTTGTTACATCAATATTTCTGTTTTCAATCTTTCTTTCCATGTTACCTTTCCTACCTGTCTTTTTTAATATTCATCCGCTACACGATATCCGGTATTTTCTGCAAAAGCCTTCCATCCAGTAAGCATATCGTTTTTTTCTTGGAGCCTTTCTTTTTCTCTGCGACAAACCCCAGATTACAGGTGAAATGTATTTCACCCAACCACTGCTGTTCGTACTCTATGTGAAATGCTGCGGCAGGTATTTTGATGCTGTGATCATTTACTTCTGCCTTCTTCCAGATTCCATACATGTTCTGATACCAGATTGTCCTGTCATCCTCATTTTCCGGATGCTCCGTTAGTTCCAACCAAATCTCCCAAGGCTCTATGTGCAGCCAGCCATCCCTTTCAAACCGCATATCTTCGATAGCTGCTTTTCTCTCTTTTCCAATTTCTGTGGTGTAAAAGGAATACCACATCTGATACTTTCCCGGTTTCAACTTCTTCCACAGCGTGTGGCAGTCTACACTTTTCGGAATGGAACTTCTTCCACCGTCATTGATAAATTTCCATAAATTTTCGATTTTGTCCGGATCGGATACCTCACACGCCATGAGTCTGCCATCCCTGTCTGCTGTCTTTTCATTGACTCCACTCATTTGCAAGAACTGATTCCAGCCTTCGGCTGCCCGTTGCAGTTGTCTCGCATACTCCGTTCCGCTTTCTGTCAGTGCCGGAATCTTCGCATCACTGTCCGTTTCCAGAAAGCCTTCCTCTTGCAGTTTCTTAATGTTCGTTTTCCAGTGATACTCGGTCAGGTCATAGTCTAATACGATGATTTTTTTGATCTGCTTATCATCCTCCTGCCGTTTCCGCATCTGGAAAATCGTCCGCAGAATATCTTTTTGCAGGTATTCTTTTGCCACTTTCTTTGTTTCCATTGCTTTTTCCTCTGTTTCTCGTTTTCCGATTACGTTTTGGTTAGTTGGTTCAAACTATGTAATTTTAATTATATTGTCCTTTTTTCAGGTTTGTCAATGCATTTTCCCCTACAACATTATAATTCCATATAAAAATATCACTTAGTGCGACAGCCCCACTTTTCTGTAAATAGCCTCTGTTTTAATAAAAATCTTAAAAAACTCCGAGATTCTTTCATTTTAGATTCCCTGATTTCTAAAATTTTTGCCAGCTTTTTCAAATTCATACACGCAAACGTAAGCCCGACTTTCATTTCCATCCGTGCTTTTCCTATGTATTGAGTGTAACGGAAACCATGTTGTTCTTTTGCTGTTCCGAAAAGTCGCTCAATCGTTTCCTTTCGTTGTTGATATATTTCTTTGTTACCTATTGTATGGCGAATATCTTCTGCTTTCTCCATGTATTCTTCCCATACATGTCTGGTAATGACTTTTACATGATCTTTACTTTCTGTGCATTGATGCAAGTATGGGCAACTACTACAGAACAATCCGCAACTCTTATATTCACGATATCCATCTCGATTTGTTGTACTGTATTTTAAAACCTGGTTTCCAGGACAGACGTAACAATCATAATACTCATCGTAGGCATACTCATATTTTTTGAAAAAACCTTCTTTCGTCATTGGTCGTTTGTACGGAAAAAGAGGTTGGATTCCATCCTCCAAGAGAAGATGGGCGATGGCAGGCGTTTTATAGCCGGCATCCATTATCATCATATCCGGTTTGAAATCTTTTATTTTCTCATACAATAGCGGAAATGTACGGCTATCATGTTCGTTTCCGGGATGAACAGTATATCCTAAAATCCAACCATGTTTATCACAAGCTGTTTCTACTGCATATGCAAAAAACATGTTTATGTTCTCCTTTACGAAACCAGCCACTTTCCGGATCGCTGGTGCTGCACTTTTGTGTTTTTGCTCCTTCCGGAATCTGAGATTCTGTTTCATCTGCAAAACTTTCTCCTCCGCTTGCAGTTGGTGGTGGAGAATCATTTTTATCATTATCTTTCAAAGGTTTCTTCCCATGTGCCGCCCGGTCTTTCTGAATTTCTTCTTTTAATTCCTGCTCGTACCATAATGCCTGTTCATGTGCCACCCGTTTTCTCATCTTTTTACTATTTGCACATGCTTTCACATGTGTAGAATCCACAAAAATATGTTCTGTATCCACCAATTTGAATTTCATGCATTCTTCTAAAATCTTTGAAAAAATCTGTTCAAAAAGATCTGTATCTTTAAAACGACGTGTATAGTTCTTTCCAAACGTAGAAAAATGTGGTACGGGATCCAACATATCCAATCCAAGAAACCATCGATATGCAACATTTACTTCAATTTCTTTGATTGTTTGCCGCATACTTTTTATGCCATAAAGGTACTGAATAAAAGGAATTTTAATCAGCATAACTGGATCCATACTTGGACGTCCGTTATCAGGAGAATATTTTTCTTCAACAAGTTCATAAATGAAGTTCCAGTTAATCGCTTTGTCTATCAAGCGAAGCATATGGTTTTGAGGAACCATATCATCCATACAAAACATCTGTATTTGTTCTCTTTTTTTATCTGCATTTTTCGTCATCATAAGCACTACCTCCTGATACCCTAACCCGGATAAACCGGAAAAGTTATTTTTATTTTCTACCCCTTGTGTTATTC
>ENA-OPEV01001592-OPEV01001592.1-human-gut-metagenome-genome-assembly--contig:-NODE-1592-length-12301-cov-13.119141_pt1 | contig 12301 bp, 8 predicted proteins | sample MGYA00241637_ERZ501537 | MGnify/ENA primary metagenome ERZ501537 (study PRJEB25962, sample SAMEA1972159) | human gut metagenome | biome: human gut; feature: human-associated habitat; material: faeces...
ACGACATTATGAACATACGTTACCCAATATACGAGGGAGTTTATCGAATACTTACCTTTTATCTATATTCTCTTCATTTACAGGTTGATTTATATCATTAATCTTAGATGATTTCATACTACTATAAGGGGTCGTAATGGCACTTGGGTAACTGCCCCATTCTCCATCTACCTGCCGCTCAATTTTGTATGATATATATAAATACTCCAATGAATTTATTTCCGATGTATAGGCACTCAGATACGCACCACTCACACTGGCTCTGACATTTATCCTGTTCGGCACCAGCGTGTTCCTTGCACTTGTTTCCTGCGCTCCATCAACCGTTACGGTTACGCTTCCTCTTCTGTCCGACAGTTCTTTCATGTCCGGCAACTTGTCCCATGTGACCTTGAACTGCCCCTCGGCATCCGTTGTAAATGTCTCCGTGGAAGATACGCCGGGTAAGCCGCTCACATTTACGCCTGCCGCGACTTTTTTGCCGGCCTTGTCATACACGGTAAAGAGCACCGATCCGTCCGAAGGTATTACATACTCTTTCAATAAAGAGTTCCAGTATTCGGGAATAACATTATATTTTCCGATTTCCACCTCGATCACCGAAGATTTGCCTGTGAGGAAATCCCAAAAGTCCGTCTGCTTATTCCGGTCTGCCGGCCATTTCTGGTCAGGATTATGCGGATTGTCCACTTCACCGGATGAAATGTACTCTTTCCAAAGTTCATAGGCACTTTTACCATTGGTCCCGTTTGTTCCATTGGTTCCGTTTTTGCCATCTTTGCCGAAAGCGGACTTGCCGGTATCCTTACCGTTAATATACCAGTGTCCATTCTCGCCAATGGCCACCTCGGGAGATTTTCCGTCCTGTCCCACAGCCTTCTTACCGGTGTCCGTGCCGTTCACGAACCAGTTGCCGTTACCACCGATGGTGACTGTCGGTGACACTCCGTCCTTGCCGTTCACGCCATCCTGACCTACAGCCTTCTTGCCTGTGTCCACGCCGTCAATGAACCAGTTGCCGTTATTGCCAATGGTGACTGTTGGTGACACGCCATCCTTACCATTCGTTCCATCCTGCCCCACAGCCTTCTTGCCTGTGTCCACACCGTCAATAAACCAGTTGCCGTTATCGCCAATGGTGACTGTCGGTGACACTCCGTCCTTGCCGTCCGCTCCATCCTGGCCCACAGCCTTCCTGCCGGTATCTACACCGTCAACAAACCAGTTGCCGTTATCACCGATAGTGACCGTCGGGGGCACGGCATCACGACCGTCCTTGCCATCTTTTCCATCCGCTCCATTCTGACCGTCACGACCGCGTGCGCCAATACCAGTATCCTCATTGCCAATAAACCAGTTTCCATTATCTCCCACATGGGGTGTCTGTCCGTCCTCGCCACTGGCACCGGTCAGGAAGCGCCAGAAGTCCTGTATCGTATTATTTTCGGGAGACCACTTTTTATCTGGATCATGCGGATTATCCACACTACCGTCCGCAATCATCTCTTTCCATTGCTCGAAGGCGCTTTGCCCGTCTTGACCGTCCTTGCCATCCTTACCTTTTAAATATTTGAAAAAGTCTGCCACTTCCGTCTGATCCTTCGGCCAGTTTACAGTTCCGTCCGCCACTTTTTCCTTCCAAAACTCATAGGCTGAAAGCCCCGTATCACCTTTGGGACCCTTGGGCATGGTGATATCTACATCCGTACAAGAAGCTATTAACAAAAAAACAACTATCCCATACCACTGCATAATTCTTAATTTACACATTTGAACTTTATTTTTTAGTTAATTTATTTATAAATTAAATTAGTATCCTGTTATGTTCCAATGATGTAGGTATGAACTGCGAATCACACGTCATTTATTGCCCAAATTTTACATTTGTGCAAACAACTGATAAAAAGCTCTTTTTTCATTGCTGACCGTAACATTGATTCGGTCTGATCCCTAAAAACATAATGTTCATTTATAATCAAAACAGACTTGAAATTCATGGGAGCTATTCAGATTCTGAACAGCCTTCCCTCATCTATATAAATACATCAGAATTGGTAAATCCTGAATAAATTAAGGGATCGCGCAACATATATCATTCGATAAATTAGCTTTTTTCATATTATAGTTCATGCTAAAAAACATCAATTTTCGACGCAAAGATAGAACAAGAATACAGATCTGGACAAACAAAGGAAACAAATATGAAACTAAAACACAGATGATATAAAACCAAAAATCATATTGATATTGCAGTCTATTATTCAAGTACGGAATGTTCTGCAAGTAACTTCAGTTACATCATTTCTTTTCCAAAAGCGAGTGCACGTTCTATGCTTCGGAGATAGATTGTAAATTCCGCTTCTCTATCTCCCGTTGGCAAATCCAAACCTGCGTAAGGCCTATATTTGCTAAAATCACCCTCTGTAGAGAATAGGTCTCAATGGACGCAACACATGCCTGATACAATAGACAAAAGCAATCAGAGCAGTGATTCCCCGGCATAACCGATGTATGCAATGGATGCATGTATACACACCGCTCCTCCGATAGTAGTACCGCAGCCGATTCCGAGATTGAAGACCGCAGAATAAATGGTCATCGAAATGGTCGAAGCCTGCGGCAATACGGCCATAATTTTCACCTGAGGCGACAAGTTGAAGAGGGTATAAACTATTCCCCAAAAGAAACACAAGGCAAGTACCGCTCTCATAAAACCGGAAAGCGGATACAATAACAGAAAAGAGGCCGCCATGCCCGAAGAGGCCGTAAACAGGAGCAAACCGGACTTCCGACCGGAATATCGGGAAAACAAAACGCTTCCTACTATACCGGACAGTCCCACAAGCATCAGAACCAACGTAATGAGATTCTCGTCCAGCCGAGCAATCTGCACCAGAAACGGCTCTACGTAACTGTATCCCGTATAATGTACCATAGTTGCCAGCAAGGCGAACAGATAGATACTTATCAACGCCTTGTTGCGGAACAGTACAGGCAACCGGTGCAGCGTCATCGGTCGGGTGTTGGGCGGTTTCGGGAAGACCATGCCCAGAAACAGAGCTACCAGTAACCCTATCGCGGTAATGCTTGCGAAAGTCATCCGCCACGTTATGTACAGACCGACGGCACGACAGCCTCCACCTGCTAAAAAAATATGTACATTCACCGGAACAACAAGAGCACATCGATTCGCTGTGCTTGCTGCTTGAAAACAAGGAACAGCTTCTTTTTACGGCAATGAGGAACCTTCAGGAGTAGCAGAACATAGCCGACATCGTAGGGGAAAGGATTCCGGTTGTCCTGTCCGAGGTCAGGAAACAGTCACAGGGACAGACTATTTCTCTAAAAACGGAACTCTCCGATCCAGATGGAACGGTTTCCAAAAAACGGAATTTCTGGGATATATTCCGGCGTAAAGAGAAAAAGTCCGCTTACCTGCAACAAAAAGAACAGATAGAACGGAAGCAGGAACAACAGACCGCCTCTTCCCCGGTTGTGACCGCAAGACGCATGCTGCTCACCCTGAACGACCGGGTCATTGAGGAATAGGAAAGGCGGAAAGCATACTTGTCCGTCCAGATGGATAGCCTGTATGGGAACAATGCGGAACTGAACCGGAAAATGAACGCGCTCGTTACCGAGTTCAAAAAGGAAACAAATACACGGTTCACATCTAAATATGAGGCATTCATTCTTGACCGTGACACGTCCTACCGTACCGTGGCCTGTCTTGCACTGGGTGTTTCCCTGCTGACAATCGTGTTCTATGCCATCATACACCGGGACATAAATAGAAAATACCGCTACCAGAAAGAGCTGGAGACGTCCGACAGGAAGAACCGGGAACTCCTCCAGTCCAAGAAGGACATGATGCTCGCCATCGCCCATGACCTGCGTTCCCCGCTGACAACGATAACCGGTTCCGCCGACCTGTTGCCGGGCGAGAAGGACGGGCGGCGTAAGGCGAAGTATGTGGAGAATATCCGTCACACCTCGGAGTACATACTCTCCCTAGTAGATACCCTAATGGACTTCTATTTGTTGGATACGGGACAGGCACAGTCATACGAGCGTATCTTCCACCTGGAATCCCTGTTCAAGGAGACAGTGGACAATTACGCCCCGCTTGCGCAGAGGAAGCGCCTGCTTCTCTCCTCCGGTTTCTCCGGCACGGACGTGGTGGTCTGCGGTGACAAGAGCCATCTCCAGCAGATCGTCAACAACCTGCTCTCGAATGCCTTGAAGTTTACCAAGGAAGGGAGCGTCCGGCTGGAGGCAGAGTACAGGAACGGCGAGCTGCATCTGTGCGTCCGGGATACGGGCACCGGCATGGATGAAAAGGACGCGGAGAGGATATTCACCGCCTTCGAGCGGCTGGAGAATGCCCGTGGCGTATCCGGTTTCGGCCTCGGCCTTGCCATCTGCTCCAGGCAGGTCTCCCGGATGGGCAGCTCCATCCGTGTGGAAAGCCGAAAAGGGCAAGGCAGCGAATTTATCGTCCTGCTTCTCCTTCCGCCGGCCGACGGGAAATCCCCCTTGGATACGGAAAAACTCTCCCAGCACCTTCATATGGAAGGGACACGCGTCCTTGTGCTGGATGACGACCTCCGGCAGCTTGGCATCGTGAAGGAAATGCTGCTCCGCCATGCCATGAACCTGCAAAAGAAGGAAGAATGAAAAAGATACTGATCATAGAGGACGACATTGTTTTCGGCCGCAGCATCGGCAACTGGCTGAAGAAACAGGGAATGGAATGCCGCCACGTGACGGCACTGGCCCCGGCAAAGAAATCCCTCGCCTCGGAGGAGTTCGACCTCGTCCTTGCCGACCTGCGCCTGCCGGACGGGAACAGCACGGAGCTGCTGCGCTGGACGCATGAGAAATGCCTTGCCGTCCCGTTCCTGATCATGACGAACTACGGACAGGTGGAGAACGCTGTGGAAGCCATGCAACTGGACGCCGTGAACTATCTCTGCAAGCCCATACAACCGGGCGAGGACAGCCAGGATGCTGGACATCAGCCGGACCACCCTGTATGAAAAGTTGCGCAAATACGGAATCATATAACCAACGAGAAAACAGGGGAGGGACGTGAAAACAGGCCTCCTGTTTCTGATGATTTTTAGGATACAGAAAGGCTATAATCTTGCTTTTCTCACCCGCAAATCTTATATTTGCACTACGATAATCGTTCTTTGAATGTATGCAAGATAGAACAAACCGTTGAATCTCGCTCGTTTCTAAATCGTTACCTATTAAATGAAAATAATATGGTAACCATCTAAATTTCAATTAGATAACAAATACATTGTGTTTCGCGGTATGTGTGCTAAGATTTTTATGAATTCCGCACACATCGGCAATTTCCTTCAAATAACTGTTCATGCGTTGATTACACAATACAGGTAAAAGTTTTCCGGTACACTCTGCCACATCCTTATATTTATCAAGTATGGAAGCTGCCACTGGTAACACAGGAATGTTACACATGATTTTTGTCTTTTGGCGGTTCTTCCTTATCCAAAGTTCCCCTTTGTTGTCTTTTACCAAGTGTTCGGGTGATAAATCTTTCACATCGCTGAACGCCAAGCCAGTAAAAATGCAAAAGACAAAAACGTCACGTACCTGTTCTACTCGTTTAATTGTAAACTCTTTGGCGAGAATGATTTTAATCTCGTCCATCGTCAGAAATTCAGGATCGGTTTCTTCCAATTTGAAACGGTAGTAAGCAAACGGATCTTTCTTTATCCAGTCGTTTTCCAAAGCAATACGGATAATCTTCTTTAAATTCTTCAATCGGGTAATAGCGGAGTTCTGCGCACAACCTTTTTCAATCTTCAAGAAAGCATCGAACTTAGAAATGAAGTTGGCTTCCAAGTTATTCAGGGCAATATCCGATAACTGATATTCTTTCTTAATGAATTCCTCCAAATATCGGGTAGTGGTTTCATACCGTTGAACGGTTTTACTAACAAAGTCTTTGCCGATCAGCTTACGACTTTGTTCGTTGTGTTCTCTGAATACTTGCAAAAGGGTTTTGCTTTCTTCATCCACACCATAATACAGTTTTCTCACAAGATCAACGGTGATAACCTTGTCGGAAGTTTCCAGTTCCCTATAAATTTGGTGTATGCGTGAGCGTGTGATTTCTAAGTAGTGGTTCAGTTCCACCGACATACGGTCTTTTCCTTTTGAATTCTCTTTTGCTTGATTCCATAGGTTTACGGGACAACTTCTTTTGATAGAAATATCTACCATACAGCCGTTTACAGTGATTCTCATGCACACAGGTGCTTCTCCGTTCTTTAATAACTTGGCTTTTTTGATAAAGAACAAAACAGAAAATGATTTTCGAGCCATTTTTACATCGTTTTTAGAGTTACAAAACTATGTATTCTCTTCCAAAGTACGACCATGCAAAATACTATGAATCAGTGAGAAAGATGCAAATTCGTGGGACTTTTTCGAACTGAATTTTAGTCCCACGATTTATCCACCGATAATATGCTTGAAACGGCTATTTTCTGCTACCTGCCAGAAAAAAGAAATTCCTGATAATATCTGATTATCAGGAATTTGCTTGATTCTTCTTGTTGTTTCAGTGATCCGCCTGGGGCTCGAACCCAGGACCCCAACATTAAAAGTGTTGTGCTCTACCTGCTGAGCTAGCGAATCAATCCTTTATTATTGCTATTCTTCCGAATTGCGAGTGCAAAGGTACAGTTTATTTTTGTATCTGCAAACATTTCTAGAACTTTTTTCTAAAAAAAATGCATTTTATCCATTATTCATTCATTGCAATTAAAACTTCCATGTACTTCCGCCAACAGTTTCCAAGCCCTTGCACTATTTCACAATAATCTCTTCTATAGGCTGTTTCAACTCCTTATCCAATGGATACGACTGATACTTCACTTTATCAAAATCAATCTTCTTCATACTAATACAACGAATATTGTTATTGTATGCTGTTTTATAATACACTTTCCTGTTTGTCAAATCAATAGCCGAAGTCCATTGTGTGGCACTAGGAATATCAGGTGCTTTCCCTAACGCATGTTCTATACCGATAGGAATATCAAAATTATTCAGGATATGAAAGCTTTGTAATATAGCGTCATACGCTGTAGGACACACCGGAGCTGTTGCCTTATAAAACGCTACACGAACAAAACGGGATGGAGGAGTAACATCACCTGGAATGCCATGAAATCCGGCACCTGCGCCAAAAGGGAAAATAGTCACCCCACCCCATTGCTGTGGAGTGACAGCTCCCGGATATAGATTTACATAATTATTCAAGTTAGTCACCTGCCATGGAAAATCGGGAGAATTGGTGAGTACTCCTACTTTATTTTCATAAAAATAAGGAACACCACCTACAAATTCCAACACCATTTGATTTCCTTTAGCATCGCCAATGCGCCAATGTACCGTAGAACTTTTACCAGGTTTATCAAGAGACACCACCTTCACCCCTTCTATAGCTTCTCTCACTTCGTCTATAGTAGCAAATTGGGAAAGCATCCAGTTCACCACCTGCAAATCCGACAAAGTAATTGCATTTTGAGCCTCATCATATTCTTCATACTTCCCATAATGGGGAAAATAAAACAATCCAGCCGAAAGCCCTACTTCATTCAGTCCTTCAGCCACAAACTCTTTCTGAATGATAGCCAGTCCTACCAGACCATATTTAGCCCGAAATCTCAAGCCATTTACACCCGTTGGAGTATAAGATACCAAATCCTGTCCTCTGGGAACAATAACATATTCACTCGGAAGATAACTGTCCCCCCACTCTATAGTACGTGCCTGCACATATCCGCCATCTTCAGCGAGGAATGAAATACCGGTACATGCCGATCCGCTTGCAATGCCTGTCAGCAATAAGGCCAAAGCTATCAAAATCTTTTTCATAACCATTTTAAATCTATTTATGATAGTAAGAACAAAGCATCGGACATTTTAGTTCTTGTTTACGCAACAAAGATAACCAAAGCCATCAAACAATGTTCCGGCACTGATTGCCATACAAATAGATAAGAATAGAAAAACAAAAGGAGTGACAAGTTCCCAATCGAGTATATACAAAGAAGTAGGAGGTGAATTTACAAAACACACCTCCTTACCCTTAAATTATTTATTCAGCAAACAATTTACTACATCTTTCTCCCGTTCTTTAGGTAATACGGTCAAGCTAACCACCGTCCCCCCTTTTAGAACAGCCTCTACAGTAGTCTGTCCTGTAGCATGCAATTTGAAATGCACATCCCAATCTTTAGGCCAAGCAGGAAACAATAAAATCTTTCCATCGGCTTCCTGCAACAGCATTTCCTGCATACCTATCATGCCGCTGCCTCCCCAGTTATGGTCGGGAGTCCAGTCGTAACCCGGTCCCCAAAAGGCGGGAAAACGATGAGGACCGTTCGCCATTTTCTCTAAGGTAAGTTGTGCAGCCTCCTCGGTCATACCCAGACAAGCCGCCCAGATATTATCTTGTTTCCATCCGATATGTGAACGGAATTTCTGTGCATCGGGATCATATAGATAGGTATTACGGGCTATTTCCAGACCTTCCTTCCCCACTCCATACATACGCCAGGGAAATACAGCATAAAGCTGGGGAGTTTCTATATTGTTCACCCGTTCCCAAGCCTGTGCCGGAGCAATCATTTCCTTCCCATCCACTATGCGCAAAGGGATCTCAGGAATACGTGCCAGCATGTCCGGTTTACGTCCGTAGGTTTGTAAAACAGAGCGCAGCGCGGCAATGGTTGAGGATGGATTATAAGCCATCTTATAAGTTTCACAAGCCGATCCCGGATAAATCACCAGTTTGCCGTTACCATCTAAATCCTTACGTCCACGCTGTAATGCCAGTTGACGATAATGCTCATCAAAGAAATTAAGTGAGCTTTCTATCAAAGGGATATAACGGCTGATATCAGCCTCATTATAACGTGCCGTTTCCAGTATCATCTGACAAAATTCAAGAACCGTATCCCATTCGTATTCCAGCCATGCATTATATTCCAACCCCCTGTCATAGCTTTCAGGACGTTTAAAGCCATACTCGGCAGGATTGGGCAGACCGAAGTTCTCCATTTGTTCGGTGAAACAGGCACCGGCATGTCCCCAATAGGTACGGGTACGTGCTTCGGCTGTCGGCAACAAACGCAGATAAAAGTCAAATTGTGATTTCATCAAGTCAAAGTCACCGCTTTTCAGCATGGGCCAATAAACCAGACGCTGATTCTGTGCAGTCATGGTTCCTCCTCCCCATTTCCGGAAATCAGGGGTAAATTCCATTTTCTGATCTACATACATAGGATCAAAAGTAAACAGTCCCCCGTTAAACTTGGTAGGCCACTGACTATAGGCGTTACATCCCAACATATAGCGGAACAGTGTATAGTTACGGATAGCATCTCCCGCTTCACCTTCCCCCTCAATAAAGCTACGTTTCCAAAAATCATTCCACCAACGGCGGGGAGCCTGTTTGTCTTTGGATACATTTATTTCCTTCTCAGTGCGGGCCAAGGATGCTTCCCATGCAGGAACCGTACTTTGTTCCGTATTCAGAACAATCCGTGCAGACTGCTTATAAGTAGGTTTCTTGCTTTTGTACATCCATGCCAGATACTCAGTACCTGCATAATGTCCACGGCGTGTACCGTTATAAACCAGATTATCACCTGATAAACGCCCCCCAAAAATCAAATTCTTCAAAGGATTATACAGTTGTTCCTTCACTTCATTCATTCCCTGCTGGTCCACTACCACATCAAAAATAGTACGTTCAGGATTGCGATGGAAAAAAGTAAAATTATCTTCTTCCACACAGACAGAGTCACGCCTAGTCATCAATCCATCAGGAATGGCCCATTTGTAAGAGCATTGCTGCCCTTCCCCTTTACGCACCGGACGATCTTCATAACGCCAGCTTTCAAAATTCACACGCATGGAAGTCAGTTCCTTCGTTTTCACCTCAACATGTACCACAGGATGAAACACATCCACCCAAATAATTAGAGTGGCATTATCACTACTTACGCTGACATAGCCATCATTAAGATGCAGAGTCTGCCGAAAAGAAGCCGTTCCGGCAAAAGGGTTCGGAGTGAGCCTCACACGAAACCGACCCTGCTTCAGCAGACAGTTATTCTCGTCAAAAGAACCACTACGACTAAGGTAGAACAGAACATCGTCATTCTCTACCCATACATTCATGCCGATATCACCACCCCCGCAGGGCATAGACTCCGAAGCATTCCGGCTTTGAATATTCCAAACCAAATTGGCAGGCTGTCCCCACAGAAACTGCCCGCCAATAAACACTAATAATAAAAACGTAAAGATATTCTTCATTTTTTTCTGTTTTTACCAGTCATCGGAACGGAAAGACGATACAGGTAAATCTTCACCAAACAAATCTCCCTCCACATAATTCTCGAAGCCATAACGAACTGCCACCGGATGAGGTACTCTCTCGCTCTTTACAAGCATTTTACTTCTCTGTATCCACGCTTTAGCAGGATAAAAAACCCGATCTTTACCTGCAACCTGAAAGTTATATGATTCAAAACGGTCTTTACAATTTATCCACATCGGTGCCCGATCAAAACTGACTATTACCGTATCATTCTTTACTTCCATTCCTGTATAGTAAGGACTTTCGGCCGTAACACCTTTCATTCCGTAAGTTTTTACCAATGCCAAACGCGCCAGACGTTCTCCTGCCACCTTCTTTTTACCCGGATGAATCCCCGTTTTCATTCCTGCGTCCAACAATACAGCCATACCACTATTGCCCACCCGGTGTTCTACCATAGCTTGTTGTTCGCGAAGATAAGCAGAATTTATCACATTCTTGCCAGGCTCAGTAATAATTCCATAATCATAAGGTGCAATTTGACAATAATAGAAGGGAAATTCCCCTTGCTGCCATTCTTCGCGCCACCCGCGTATCAGTGCACTGAACATATCGGCATAAGTAGAAGCCCGGTTATAGTTATCTTCCCCCTGATACCAGATAACTCCACGCATGGCTAATCCGATGAGCGGATGAAGCATACCGTTATAGAGTACAGTCGGAGTACGGTTCTTTGACTTGATATCGGCTTCCGATTGGGGAATCTTTGCTTCGGGAAATGCCTTCAACCAATCCGGATGCATCCAGGCTTCACAGGCAGAACCTCCCCAAGAAGCCACAATCAAACCCACAGGTATATTCAACTGCTGTTGTATCATCCGACCGAAGTAATAAGCAGTAGCACTAAACTCACGCACAGTTGCCGGAACAGCTTCCTGCCAGGTTCCCACCACATCTGTTTTCGGAGTAAAAGAGGAAGAACGCTTTACGGTGAACAGGCGGAGTTGCGGATTACGGCTGTTCATCACATCTGTATTGCTATTCTCCACCGGCTGGTTTTTAAAACCTTTCATGGGCATTTCCATATTACTCTGACCGGAGCATAACCATAATTCTCCCATCAGGATATCACGTATTTCGGTCAGCTTTCCATCATCAAAAGTGATCGTGTAAGGGCCTCCGGCAGAGGGGGTGGATAAAGCAAGTTTCCACGCGCCTTTTGCATCGGCGATCGTTTTATAGGTTTGTTTATCCCAACTTGTTGTAATTTTCACCGGTGCATTGGGAGTAGCTGTTCCCCATAAATTGGCACGAGTCTGCTGTTGCATCACCATGCCGTCTGAAAAGAAAGCGGGCAATTTCACTTCCGCATTTGCCGACAGGCAAGTCAACCATGCCCAAGCAATGCCCAGTAGTAGTTTCTTATTTTTCATGTTATGTGTGATTAGCATTATTCTTTAGTTTTAAAAAACTCGCAAGGTCCCATCCATCCGGCAGGTAACAAACCATCTCCGGGCAGACGGAATTTTGCATTCGTCCATATCCCCTCAAAAGGCGCTTTATCCTGATCTGCCCCACGGAGCGCATTCGCCCAGGTATTCACCACCTCCACTTCCAAGACATTGGTTCCGTTACGAAGCGCATCGGTAATGTCCACTTCGTATGGAGCTGTCCAAGCCGTACCGCATGCAATGCTGTTGACACGTACAGTCGCTACATTGGCTACTTTACCCAACCGAAGAATAATTCTTCCGTCCTGTTCATTCTTCCATCTGAATAGCCCTCTGTAAGTGGCATGTCCGGAATAATATTTTATTTTTTCATCCTCTTCCTTACTCCAGTCAAATAATACCGGACGAGTGACAGTTTTGCGCACGGAAGGGAATGTTACTGTCCATTCCTTGATCGATATGGATACAGGTTCCC
>ENA-OPEV01001599-OPEV01001599.1-human-gut-metagenome-genome-assembly--contig:-NODE-1599-length-12279-cov-2.188073_pt1 | contig 12279 bp, 9 predicted proteins | sample MGYA00241637_ERZ501537 | MGnify/ENA primary metagenome ERZ501537 (study PRJEB25962, sample SAMEA1972159) | human gut metagenome | biome: human gut; feature: human-associated habitat; material: faeces...
GCAACCGATAACACAGCTGAGACAGCTGCTACAACAAAACCATCCGCAGAATCAGAAATTCCGATGGAGTCGGAAGTTACTTCAGTCCCTGAAGTTACTGTGGAACCGGAAGAAACTGACACAACCGAACATACTACAGAACCAGAAGAAACCACAGAATCACAAAATGCTATACAATCAGAAGAAACCGCAGAAGCTGCTGAATAAAGTACAGATACTGGAAATGAGCAACCCGAATCGGCAGTGTTCCTGTTCGGGTTGTTTTTCGGAAAAAATATCAAACTTACAGGAGGAAAAACCAATGGCAAATTTTACAGCAAAAGATGTCAATGAACTGCGTAAGAATACCGGCGTTGGTATGATGGATTGCAAGAAGGCTCTGACAGAAGCTGACGGCGATGTAGAAAAGGCAATGCTGATTCTGAGAGAAAAGGGACTGGCTACACAGGCAAAGAAGGCTGGCAGAGTTGCGGCTGAAGGTATGGTTATTGCAAAGGTAAATGCAGATCACACCGTTGGTTGCGTCGTAGAAGTAAACTCTGAAACCGACTTCGTTGCAAATACAGACGAATTCAAGGCATTTGTAAACACCGTTGCAGATACCATTATTGAAAAGAATCCGGCTGACGTAGAAGCTTTGAAGAGCACCGTCATTGCTGGCGGTACTGCTACTGTTGACGAAGCACTCCAGGAACTGTTCCTGAAGATTCGGGAAAACCTGCAGATTCGTCGGTTCACAAGACTGGAAGGCATTCTGGTTCCGTACATCCACGGTGGCGGCAAGATTGGCGTTCTGGTACAGGCTGCTTCTCCGGCAGGTGCATCCGAAGCTGTTCTGACAGCTGCTAAGGATTGTGCACTGCAGATCGCAGCAATGAAGCCGTCTTACCTGAAGCGGGAAGATGTTCCGGCAACTGTTCTGGAAGAAGAAAAGACCGTTGTTCTGGCACAGATGGCAGAAGACCCGAAGATGAAGACCAAGCCGCAGCAGGTTCTGGCAAAGATCGCAGAAGGCAAGGTTGGCAAGTATTATTCTGAAAACTGCCTGCTGGAACAGACCTTTGTAAAGGATGGCTCTATGAATGTCAAGCAGTATGTTGACAGCGTTGCAAAGGCTGCTGGCACAACCATCGACATTACAGGTTATGTATGCTTTGAACGTGGCGAAGGCATCGAAAAGAAAGCAGATAATTTTGCAGAAGAAATTGCAAGCATGATTAAGTAATGAAAATTACGGTGGGGGCATAGGATGAAATGTTCTATGCCCCCATTTTTTTATAATTTTTTGCAAAAAACAGCTTTACATTTGCCGGAAAATCGTGTAAAATAGAAATAGAAGCGAATGAAAAACTTGCATTCGGCTTAGACGGAACAACAGAAACAGAAAGGAAGGAAATCCAATGGGATTAAAGTACAAACGAGTGGTTCTGAAATTGAGCGGAGAAGCACTGGCTGGTAATCAAAAGACTGGTCTGGATTTTAACGTGATCAATGAAATTTGTGCCAGCATTAAAAAGTGTGTCGATGCTGGGGCAGAAATTGGCATTGTTGTCGGCGGCGGAAATTTCTGGCGTGGTCGTTCCTCCGGAAATATGGATCGTATCAGAGCGGACCACATCGGGATGCTTGCAACAACCATGAATGCCCTTGCGGTTGCAGATGCGATGGAAGCTTTGGGCGTTGATGTTCGGGTACAGACTGCCATCAGCATGCAGCAGATTGCAGAACCGTACATTCGGAACAAAGCCATCAGCCACCTGAAAAAAGGTAGAGTTGTCATCTTTGGTTGCGGAACAGGAAGCCCGTTCTTCTCTACCGATACTGCAGCAACTCTGCGTGCTGTGGAAATCGAAGCAGATATTCTCTTGAAAGCAACCATGGTAGACGGTGTTTATGACAAAGACCCGCACAAGTACACGGATGCCGTTCGTTACGAAAAAATCACGTTTAGTGATGTTCTGAGCAGTGCTCTGGCAGTTATGGATAGTACTGCTGCCTCCATGTGTCGGGATAACAAAATGCCAATGTTGGTATTTGACTTGAATCGTCCGGACAACATTTATGATGCCATTATGGGCGAACCGGTCGGAACTGTCGTTTCAGAAGGCTAAATTATAACAAGAAAGGAGTTTCTCCCAATTTTGCGGAGAAGACAATTAATATGAAAACAATTTTAAAAGATGCAGAATCCAAAATGCAGAAGGCATTGGATCGCTTGGACTATGAATATTCTACCATTCGTGCTGGACGTGCAAACCCAGCTGTTCTGGAAAAGGTTTCTGTTGATTACTATGGTGCAATGACACCAATCAATCAGATGGCTGCCGTTTCTGTTGCAGAAGCAAGAATTCTGGTCATTCAGCCGTGGGATGTTTCTACACTGAAAGCCATTGAAAAAGCCATCCTGAATTCTGATATCGGTATCACACCGACCAACGATGGCAAGGTACTGCGTCTGGTATTCCCGCAGCTGACCGAAGAACGCAGAAAAGACCTCTGCAAGTCCATCAAGAAGTACGGCGAAGAATGCAAGGTTGCTGTCCGGAATGTTAGACGGGAAGCAATGGACAAGATGAAGGCAAAGAAAAAGGACGGCGAACTGACTGAAGACGATATGAAGTCCGGTGAAAAGGATGTTCAGAAGCTGACCGACAAGTATTGTGACAAGGTGGATCAGCACGTTTCCGATAAGGAAAAGGAAATCATGAGCATCTAACGACAGAGGGAGGTAAGACAGAATGGCATTACCGTTTCGAAGAAAAGCGGTATCGACAGATACTTTGCCAGTGCCGGAGCAGCTGCCGAAACATATTGGATTTATTATGGATGGAAACGGCCGTTGGGCAACCAAACGGGGTATGCCAAGAAAGTTCGGGCATCGGGAAGGTGCAAAAACCTTCCACGACCTGACTCGTTATTGCCGTTCGATTGGAATTCAGAATATTTCTTTTTATGTATTTTCAACAGAGAACTGGAAGCGTCCAAAAGAAGAAGTCGATGCAATCATGGATTTGCTCTGGCAGTACTTGAATGACTGTGATGAATATCTGGAACAAGAAGTGCGTATGATTTTTATTGGAGATAAGAGCCGCCTGCCGGAACGCATTCAAAAACGAATGCTGGAACTGGAAGCAGACTCTGCGAAGTACCATAAAATGAATCTGCTGCTTGCCATCAATTACGGCGGCAGAGATGAAATCAAGCACGCAACCCAGTTGATTGCAGAGGAAGTACAGGCAGGGAAACTGCAAATCTCTGATATTACAGAGGATACCATTTCCCAGCATCTGTATACCAAAGAAGTTCCTGATGTGGATTTGCTGATTCGTCCGAGTGGGGAGTTAAGATTGTCTAACTTTCTGATCTGGCAATGTGCCTATGCAGAGTATTATTTCACCAATGTTCTCTGGCCGGATTTCTCACGGGCAGAGTTGAATAAAGCATTGATTGCATATGCAAAGCGTGGCAGACGGTTCGGAGGTGTTTGACAATGAAAGTGCGTATCATTTCTGGAGCAGTTGCGGTTGTTCTGCTCGTTGTCGTATTGCTTTTACATAAGACCATTGTTTTTCCGCTCTGTATTGCAGCCATTTGTGCGATTGCAATTTTTGAACTGTTTCGGGCAAAGGGCTGTCTGCGGTATCGAATTTCTTTTTATGCCGCACTGCTCTACACCATCTCTGCACCGATTTTACAGTTTTTCCATCTGGAACAGATTACTGAAGTGGTGATGATTGCCGCTATTATGATTTTGTTCTTAGATGGTGTTGTACAGCATAAACGGCTGAAAATGGATCAAGTTTGCTTCATGATGGTTTCCATGCTGTTTGTAACAAGGGCACTTGGCTTGCTGCAAGTACTGTTGCAGTCAGATGCACAATTCGGGTTGATTTACGTCATCTTGGCATTGTGTGCAGCTTGGATTGCCGATACTGGTGCATATTTTACGGGAACATTTCTTGGAAAACACAAGCTTTGTCCGGAAGTCAGCCCGAAGAAAACCATAGAAGGTTTCTTGGGCGGAATTGCATCGACCATTGTGGTTTTCTTTGTATTCAGCTTGATTTATGGCAGCGTTGCAGAAGTCAAGGTGCGGTATGTCTGGGTCATTGTGATTGCAGCCGCTTGTGCGGTTATCAGCGTGCTGGGCGACTTGACTGCCTCGATTTTAAAACGGCAATGCAGCATGAAAGATTTCGGAAATATCATGCCGGGACATGGCGGTGTAATGGATCGGTTTGACAGTGCATTATTTACTGTTCCGGTTTTCTATGTTTTAAATACCCTGCTTTCGATTTATCACAAATAAAAGCAGTGAAAATTACGATGAACACACCCCTTCCCCAAATCGAAGGGGTGTTGTTTCGATATAGGAGGAACAAAACCCTATGAAAAAGATCATCACTCTGCTTGGTTCTACCGGTTCTATCGGAACGCAGACATTAGATGTCGTACGGATGCATGGCTTGGAAGTCTATGCGTTGGCAGCTTATCACAATGTTTCTTTGCTGGAACAGCAGGTGCGGAAATTTCATCCAAAAAAGGTTTGTATTTTTGACGAAAGTTGTTATCCAGCATTGCGGGATGCACTGTCAGATGTATCTGTGGAAATCCTCACTGGAATGGATGGCTTGTGTGAACTGGCATCGGATACGCACGCAAATTTAGTTTTAAATTCGGTCGTTGGAATGGTTGGTTTACAGCCGACTTTGGCAGCAATTGCAGCTGGTATTGATGTTGCACTTGCAAATAAAGAAACTTTGGTTGCTGGTGGAGAACTGGTGATGAAAGCCGCAGCAGAAAAGGGCGTTGCAATCTTGCCAGTCGATAGTGAACATTCTGCGATTTTCCAGTGTTTGCAGGGGAACGCACACAATCCTGTGAAGGAAATTCTGCTGACTGCATCCGGTGGTCCTTTTTATGGCTATACCAGAGAACAGCTGCAAACCGTAACTGCTGCGGATGCTCTGAAGCATCCGAATTGGAATATGGGCAATAAAGTGACCATTGACTCTGCAACCATGATGAATAAGGGCTTGGAGTGCTTGGAAGCAAAGTGGCTTTTTGACTTGCAGCCGGAACAAATCACCGTACTGGTTCATCGGCAAAGTGTCATGCATTCCGGCGTGATGTATGCAGATAATTCTGTTATTGCACAGCTGGGCGTTCCAGATATGCGGCTGCCGATTCAATATGCCATTTTATATCCGGAGCGGAAGCCTTGCCCAGTAGCACCATTGTCCCTGACACAGTATGCAACGCTGACATTTGCTGAACCAGATGAACAGACATTCCGTTGCTTGGCACTTGCAAAGAAAGCCATGCAGGCAGGCGGATTGCTGCCTTGCGTCATGAATGGTGCAAATGAAATTGCCGTACAGGCATTTTTACAGGGAAAGATTGGATTTTTGGAGATTGCAGACTATGTAGAAACTGCCATGCGGACAGTGGAAACACCAGAACTGCATACTTGTGCGGATGTTTTAAAGACAGACCAAAAAGCACGGGAACTGGTGCAAAATCTGATTCAAAAATAAATGGGGTTTTAAAATCAGAAACTTGCACAGGGAAGAAAGGAGCATCCACGCATGACAACCATCTGGTCGATTTTACTTGCGATTTTGATTTTCGGCTGTATCATTGCCATTCATGAATTTGGGCATTTTATAGCAGCAAAGCGAAATGGCATTCAAGTCAATGAATTTGCAATTGGTATGGGGCCAAAGATTTTTCGTTTTCAAAAGGGAGAAACGCTGTATTCTCTGCGACTGTTTCCGATTGGCGGATTTTGTTCGATGGAAGGAGAAGATGCAGAGAGTAAAAATGCTCGTGCATTTGATCAAAAACCAGTATGGCGAAGAATGATTGTCGTGCTGGCAGGAGCTTTCATGAATCTGGTATTGGGATTTGTGTTGTTAATTGCAACCACTTGCAGCGACCCCTATCTCATCAGCAATACGATTCATGGATTTCACGAGCAGGCAACGAGTAACACTTGCGGTTTACAGGCAGGTGATACGATTGTTTCGCTGAATGGCTCTCACATTTTTACCATTACCGATTTGCAATATAAATTAAGCAATGAATCCGGTGAACCGTTTACAGTTGTTGTAGAACGGGATGGAAAAAAAGTAAAATTGCAGGATGTTACATTTCGGGATCAGGAAAACAACGATTGGTTGGACTTTTCTTTAGAGCCGCAGCAGAAAACCGTCTTTCATGTGCTTTCCTATGCGGCAAAGGATACCGTTGCAACGGGAAAACTCATATGGATGTCGTTGACAGAACTGGTAACCGGAAAATATGGCATTCAGGACTTATCTGGACCGGTTGGAACAGTAGAAGTCATCAGTAATGCAGCAACCGCAGGAGCAACTGCTGCGGAACGGATTTCTTCTGTTCTGCATCTGACGATTTTTATTACCATCAATGTTGGTATTTTTAATCTGCTGCCGATTCCGGGCTTAGATGGAAGCCGATTCTGGTTCTTGTTCCTGGAAGCCATTCGCCGGAAACCAGTGAAAAAAGAACACGAAGCACTTGTGCATTTGCTTGGGATGGCAGCGTTGTTTTTATTGATGATTGTGGTGACAGTACAGGATGTCACACGGATTTTTCATTAACATAGAAAGGAGTGTTAAATATGCAAAAAAAGGCAGTACGAGTGGGCGATTGTGTATTGGATGGCAAGCACATCTATATTCAATCCATGTTGAATACCCGTTCAGACGACATTGCTGGTAGTGTCGCACAGGCAAAAGCATTGGAGCAGGCAGGCTGTGAAATTTTACGGGCTGCAATCCCAGACAAAGAAGCATTGAAGCTGATTCCAGCGATTAAAGAAGCGGTAAAGATTCCACTGGTTGCCGATATTCATTTTGATTATCGGCTTGCGTTGGAGGCAGTTGCAGCCGGGATTGATAAGATTCGCATCAATCCTGGCAACATTGGCGGAATGGATCGGGTGCGGCAAGTCGTTGCCGCCTGTCAGTCGAAGCAAATTCCGATTCGTATCGGGGTCAATTCTGGCTCACTGGAAAAGGATTTGCTTGCAAAATATGGTGCACCAACAGCAGAAGCTCTGGTGGAAAGTGCCATGCGGCACGTCAAAATGCTGGAAGATTGCGACTTTACTGATATTGTGATTTCCATGAAATCTTCTACTGTCTCCACCATGATTGATGCGTATCGACTGGCAGCACAGCAGTGTGCATATCCGCTGCATCTTGGCGTAACAGAAGCTGGAACAGCACATATGGGGCTGATTAAATCGGCAATCGGCATTGGAGCATTGCTGCATGATGGCATTGGTGCAACGATTCGGGTATCTCTGACGGATGACCCAATACAGGAAATTACCGCTGCAAAGGATATTTTAAAGTGCATGGGTTTGCGTGGCGGCCCAGAATTGGTTGCTTGTCCAACTTGCGGCAGAACGAGAATTGATTTGGTTCAGACTGCAAAAGAGGTCGAAGCGGCATTGGCAAATGTGGACAAGGATATTAAGGTTGCTGTTATGGGCTGCGTTGTAAACGGCCCAGGCGAAGCAAGAGAAGCAGATATTGGAATTGCTGGCGGAGATGGCTGTGCAGTCCTCTTTAAAAAGGGAGAAGTTCTGCGAAAGATTCCAGAATCAGAAATTGTAACAGAACTGATGAAGGAAATAGAGAAATTTTAATGAAAGGCGTGCATCCCATGGAAACCTTACGATTTTCCGATTTTTTAGACTCCTATATCCAAACAATGCCGGATTCCATGCAGGATGGTATGCTATACCGGCTGACCTATGCAGAAAACCTCACACGATTGACTTTTTATGTGACATTTCCGCAGCTTGTTCCGGCAAACGACCTTTTTTCTCTGGAAAAAACCTTACAGCAAGCACTAGAAATTGAAACCGTTCGGATTGCTCCCAACTATGCAGCAACACTCTGCCAAACGGCATATTTTCCAGAGTTGCTGCAACTTTTAAAGCGAGAGCAACCCGTTGTAAACGGCTTTTTTGACCATGCACAGATTCAGCAGGACGGACAAAACTGGACAATTACCTTGAAAAATGGCGGGTATGAAATTGTGCAGCGGTATCATGTAGCAGAACAGTTGCAAAACTTGCTGCAACGGTTGTTTTCCGTGTCCATCAAGGTGGAAATCCTTGGAGAAGCTGCTGTTTCTACGGAATCCTATCAGCAGATGCAGGAAACCGCAGAAAAGACCGTTTCCAAACATACAGAACAGCTGCAAGCCACTGCTCCAACCAAATCATCCGATAAGGCAGAGCCAGCAAAATCAAAGCCAGTTGCCTTGTCTGTAGAATTGGAAAACGTTGTGCCGGGCAGTGCAACTTTGATAAAAGGCAGAACAATTCGGGACAATCCCATTTCCATTACAGAGGCTCTGGGTCGAGAGGGACAGCGTTCTGTTATTTTAGCAGATGTATTTGCGATGGAAGTGCGAGAAGTACGAGGCGAACGCACGGTTGCAACGTATCAAGTCACAGACTATGAAAATTCCGTTTTGGTCAAGCTGTTTGATACCACAGAAAACTTGAAAAAAATTCCACTGAGTGAAATCAAGAAAGGCAGTACCTTGCTGCTGCTGGGTCGGATTGATTACGATAATTTTGCACGTGAAATGGTATTGAAACCGGATTCGATTATGATGGTGCAGCGTAAGAAAAAAGAAGATCATGCAGAGAAAAAGCGAGTGGAATTGCACTGCCATACAGCAATGTCGCAGATGGATGCAATTACAGAAGCTGGAAAGCTGGTCAATCGGGCACATGAATGGGGACACCCGGCAATTGCCATCACCGACCACGGAATTGCACAGGCGTTTCCGGATGCAATGAATGCTTGGAATGCAACAAAAGACCCGAACTTTAAGATTATCTATGGTTGCGAAGCGTATGTAGTCAACGACCTGCAAAAGAAAACGATTATTGATGAATCAGATCCACGCAGTTTGCAAGATGAAATCATTATTTTCGACGTAGAAACAACAGGTTTGAGTTATACGAAAGACCGCTTGACGGAAATCGGTGCAGTAAAACTGCGAAATCTGCAAATTGTAGATACATTTTCCATCATGGTGAATCCGGGGAAGCCGATTCCGCCGAAAATCGTAGAGTTGACCGGAATCACAGATCAAATGGTTGCGAATGCTCCGGGCGAACGAGAAGCCATTCAACAGTTCATGGAATTTTGCGGCTCAGAAAAACCCGTTTTGGCGGCACATAATGCCCGATTTGATACGTCTTTCATCCGGAATGCTTGTGAACGGCAGAATATTTCGTTCTCTTTTGTAACATTGGATACTTTGATTTTAAGTCAAGTGATGCTGCCGAACATCGCAAAACATAAATTAGATTCCGTTGCAAAGGCCTTGAAGCTCGGAAAGTTTGACCATCACCGTGCCTGCAATGATGCCCAGATGCTGGCGAAAATTTATGTCAAGTTGGTGTCGCAGCTGATTCAGGAAAAGGGATTGCAAACGCTGGCAGAGCTGAACACGAAAACAGAAGAAATTGATGTCAAGAAACTGAAATCCTACCATCAAATTATTCTGGTACGAAATCAGGCAGGCTTGAAAAACTTGTACAAGTTGATTTCTTACGGTCATCTGAAGTACTTCTATCGAAAGCCACTGTTGCCGAAATCTGTTTTACAGGAACACCGAGAAGGTTTGATTTTCGGCAGTGCCTGCGAAGCAGGCGAATTGTTCCGTGCACTGGTGGAAAACCGTCCGCATGAAGAAATCGTAGAACTGGCAAAATTCTATGATTATCTGGAAATTCAGCCGGATTTGAACAACGCCTTTATGATGCGAAATGGAACGGCTGCCAATCGAGAAGAACTGCGAGATTATAACCGTGCCATTGTCAAACTGGGTGAAGAATTAAATATGCCAGTTTGTGCAACCTGTGATGTGCATTTTATGGATCCGGGTGATGCAAAATTCCGAGAGATTTTGCAGGCTGGACAAGGTTATGACGATGCCAAATTCCAACCGCCGTTGTATTTTCGGACAACAGACGAAATGCTGGAAGAGTTTTCTTATCTGGGAAAAGAAAAGGCATATGAAGTGGTTGTGGAGAATACAAATCGCATTGCAGATTGTATTGAACACATTCGACCAATTCCAAAGGGGACTTTTACGCCAAATATTGACGGAGCAGAAGAGGACTTAACACGAATCACCAATGAAAAGGCAAAAGAAATCTATGGCGACCCGTTGCCAGAACTGGTTGAAAAGCGATTGAATCGAGAATTGGGTTCGATTATCAAGCACGGGTTTGCCGTGCTGTATATCATTGCACAGAAACTAGTTTGGGATAGCGTTGCACATGGCTATGAAGTTGGTTCGAGAGGTTCTGTTGGTTCTTCTTTCGTTGCATCTATGGCAGGTATTTCAGAAGTCAATCCGCTTGCACCGCATTATGTCTGCCCGAAATGCAAGCACAGTGAATTTATTACAGATGGCAGCGTTGGTTCTGGATTCGACTTGCCAGCAAAGAAGTGCCCGAAATGCGGAACAGAAATGAACAGAGATGGGCATGATATTCCATTTGAAACATTTTTGGGATTCGATGGTGATAAAGCACCGGATATTGACTTGAATTTCTCGAGTGAATATCAATCTTCTGCCCATCGTTACACAGAAGAACTGTTCGGGCGAGATAATGTGTTTAAAGCCGGAACGATTGCCGCTGTGGCAGATAAAACTGCGTATGGTTATGTGAAAAAATATCTGGACGAACGGGGCATTACTTGCAGTCCAACAGAAATCAATCGTCTTTCCATTGGCTGCACCGGCATCAAGCGAACAACGGGACAGCATCCGGGCGGTATGGTCGTTGTGCCGAATGATTATGATGTATATGACTTTACCCCTGTGCAGCATCCTGCTGATTCAGCGGATTCAGATGTCATTACAACACATTTCGACTTTCATTCTCTGCACGATACGATTTTGAAACTGGATGAATTGGGACACGTTGTTCCAACGATGTACCGACACTTGGAAAACATCACAGGTTTGGATATTCGGGAAGTTCCCACGACAGACCCTCGTGTCATTCGGATGTGTACCCATGCAGAAGAACTGGGTGTATCGGGAAAAGATATTTATTGCAAGACAGGCAGTCTGGGCATTCCGGAAATGGGCACTGGTTTTACCATTCAAATGCTGCTGGATTCCAATCCAACGAAGTTCAGTGACTTTTTACAGGTTTCTGGCTTGTCCCACGGTACAGACGTATGGCTTGGAAATGCAAAGGATTTGATTGACAACGGAACGTGTACCATTTCTGATGTAATCGGAACGAGAGATAGTATTATGACTTATCTGCTGCATAAGGGCGTAGAGCCAAAGCAAGCCTTTCAGATTATGGAAGACACCCGAAAGGGAAAAGCTCCAAAAACCTTTACGCCAGAGCGGATTCAAATGCTGAAAGACCACAATGTTCCAGATTGGTACATTGACAGCTGCTTGAAAATCAAATACATGTTCCCGAAAGCCCATGCGGCAGCTTATGTAACCGCTGCCATTAAATTGGGATGGTTTAAATTATATCGTCCATTGGCATATTATGCAGTTTATTTCAGCACCCGTGGGGATGACTTTGATGTGGAACTGGTTATGCAGGGAAAAGAAGCCGTTCATAACCGCATTGAAGAACTGCGAGAAAAGGGCAACGAACGCACAAAGAAAGAGTCTGACCAGTTGGATTTGCTCTATATTATCAATGAAATGCTGTGTCGGGGATTGGATTTCCTGCCGATTGATTTGTATCGTTCACACGCTTCGCAGTATCTGGTAGAGGATGAGAAAATCCGGATTCCATTTTCTGCAATCAGCGGCATTGGATTGTCAGCTGCCAATGCATTGTATGAAGCAGCACAGAAACGGGATTTTATCTCTATCGAAGAATTCCAGAACCGCAGCGGAGCATCGAAAACAGTCATAGAAACATTGGAAAAGTTGAATGCATTCGGCAATTTGCCGAAATCCAGTCAAATGACCCTCTTTTAACTTGACAAAATTGTGATAGCGTGGTATTATGTTACCATAGTAGCATAGTAAAGTGCTTTTAGGAGGAACACATGAGAAATTATAATCGAATTACGCCGGAAGGGACAAAAGATTTATTATTAGAAGAATGCCTTGTGCGGCGAGAAACAGAAGAAAAAATTCGTTCTGTTTTTCAGAGTCAGGGATATGATGAATTGGTAACACCGGGATTGGAATTTTTTGATGTTTTTCAGTCAGAAGCCGTTCAGT
>ENA-OPEV01001600-OPEV01001600.1-human-gut-metagenome-genome-assembly--contig:-NODE-1600-length-12268-cov-6.137395_pt1 | contig 12268 bp, 8 predicted proteins | sample MGYA00241637_ERZ501537 | MGnify/ENA primary metagenome ERZ501537 (study PRJEB25962, sample SAMEA1972159) | human gut metagenome | biome: human gut; feature: human-associated habitat; material: faeces...
CCCTCACACACTTTGCAAATCTTGATGGAACTGCCTACAGACACCAACTCCACATGAGGGTATATCTTTCGCTTTTCCTCAATATACTCTTCCGTTTCGGCCGACAGATGGGAACGGGAAGCGACCAGAACAAAAGTTTCATGCGTTCCGGCACACGGCATACGAAATGCCGATGCCTTCATTTCTTCCAGTGAACGGCCTGCACGTCCGGTCACTCCTTCCATTTTATAAGCGCCGGTTGCCACTTCACCCCAATAAAGCGTTTCTTTGACAGGAACATAAATCACTCCAAAAACAGGAACTCCTTCTTTTACCAAAGCAATATTGACAGTAAATTCCCCATTCCGTTTTATAAATTCCTTTGTTCCATCCAAGGGATCGACTATCCACAACGTATCCCATTGCGCCCGTTTCTCGTAAGGCAAATGCTTTCCTTCCTCACTCAATACCGGATAGTCTGTTTCCTGCAAATAAGTCATAATGGTTTCATGCGCCTTACGGTCTGCAAGAGTCAGTGGAGAATTATCAGCTTTCCTTTCAATCTGAAAATCAGAAGAAGGATCATTATAAACGTTCAGAATTTCCTTACCGGCAGCTAAAGCCGCATCCATCGCTTTTAATATATATTCAGTCTGCATAGTGTTTACTTCCATTAAAATGCTTCTGTCATATTGAAATAGAACAAACTTTGATCATTGGCAAAATTACGTCCGAAATCCAGACGTACATTCATACGCGGCTGCACCTCGATACGAAGTCCCACACCGGCATTAGGAAGCACTCCTTCAATCTTACCCATGGTAGGCCCCATAAAACCGCACCCTCCCCATGCAACAAAACCCAAATGATGCAACATACGCTTTACCCATGTACTTTTATCCGTATTGAACATCTGACGATATTCGGCAAGCACCACATGAGAGGATTTATCACGATACTGCCCCATATAATATCCACGAAGATCAAAAGGAGTGCCACTTAAAGCATATTGGTTCATAGGAACATCCCCAAACACATTCTTGGTTTGGGCAGTCCAAGCTATAACTTTTCTATTTCCTACCTTTTTGTATTGGCGGTAGTCCACTTCCAAGCGGTAGAAGTTATTATCTCCTCCCAAAAACTTCTGGTACATCAGCCCACGAAAATCCAGATAAATGCCTTTATAAGCATTGGCAGGAATATCCCGGCTGTCATAAGTCAGCAGAAATCCCACTCCCGAACTGAAATTGGAATATCCGTGAGCAGTGCCTCCCAACCTTTTGTAATCAGGCTGATCTACCAAATACTTGGCAGGCTCGGATATTTTATCATAACTCAAGTCAATCTGGGGACCGGCAAAGAAATTACTTTTACCCAAACGGAATAAAAACCACGGATTAATCTGGAAACCGCTATAACGATATTCACTGGTAGAGTCACTGCGCTCATAATGCTTATTGGTGGTATACCCGACTCCATAAAAGTTCTCCAATGTATTCTTGTAAGTGAATTTTCCAAAAATACGGAATTTATCATTTTTGAAAAACAACTGAGGCTTCACCATCAGATTCAAGCCCCCCTCGAACATTACCGCAACAGCCATCGGCAACACAGAACGTTTCTGCAAGGTATCCGACGGATTCATACGAAATGTAACAAGAGCACTACCTCCTATTAACGCACCAAAGTCCGGAGTATAACTCGGTCCTCCCAATATATTATAATGTATATTGCGCTTAGCCACCTTCCGGCGTCTTAATTCTTTTTTTGAAAGTTGATGGATGGTGGTATCCTCAGGATTACTACCTATGTCACTTCCTTGTGCCGCCATATTCAAAGAACAAAGCAGGCACAGGACCAAGCTAAGTAATGTTATTTTCATATAATAGTTTATTGTCTGCCCAAAGTCCTTACTCAAAAAAACTTTCTACGGCAAATGAGTTTTCAAAAGTACAAAAGTCCTGCCAAAGAATAACGGTGTGTTGAATTTGTTTTTATTTAGTTCAAGAATCTTCACGTTCTTTATAATGTAACAATGTGTCAATATGCCAATGTGTCAATTACCATGCGGACATAGAGCAGCACATTGGCAAACCAGCACATTGGCAAATTATTTAAACAGTTTTTCCAAATCATCCTCATTAATCACGGAAAGAACCGTTTTACCATCCGGAGTATAATTAGGAGTAGCCACAGCAAACAAGCCATCCACCAAACCTGTCATTTCCTCATTCGTCAACACTTGTCCGGGAACAATTGCCGCCGCTTTAGCCAAAGTCAATGCCAGAATACTCTGCACCTCTTCTTTTACCTTGCCACCTTTTTCCATAGCTGTATGCACCATATTTTGGATCAAGTCTATCGGGTTAAGGCCTTCAATACCTGCAGGAACACCGTTTATGGCATAACTTCCTCCTCCCAAATCAGTCAGTTCAAATCCCAGGAAAGACAAGTCTTCCATAATTTCCTGCAAAATAGCCACTTCGGAAAGCGGAAACTGCACAATATCCGGAAACAGCATTCCTTGAGAAACACCTTGACGACGACTTATCTGGTCTATATACTTGTCATATAAAATACGGATATGGGCACGCTGCTGATCAATGATCATTAAGCCGGACTTTACAGAAGTCAAAATAAAACGTCCTTTAAACTGATAATGCTGGCCGGATTTCTCACTGACTGAAGAGTCCTCCACATGATCATACAATCCGGGATTTTCCTCCGCAGGAGAAGCCTCTTCCGCCCTATAATCATTCTCGTCAGGATGAAAGTTTTGAGAAGAAGCATGACGTTCCAGCCCCGCATACAGTTGTTCCCAGTCCTTACTAGGCTTTGAATAAGAAGAGGGAGGAGCAGCCGAAACATTAAAAGGATTATAATCAGGATTATAAGTCGTCTTTGGTGGCTGTATACCAGTGTATGGAGATGCATCAAAGGCTGGAATATCCGGCATTCCCTCCGTATCAAAATCAATGGAAGGTACCGCATTGAACTTACCTAGAGTTTCTTTCACGGCAGCTGCCAATATCTGCCAGATGGCTTGCTCGTTCTCAAACTTTATCTCTGTTTTAGTAGGATGTATGTTCACATCAATATTAGCAGGATCCACCTCAAAATAAATGAAATAAGATACTTGCTCACCCACGGGAACCAACTGCTCGTATGCATCCATGATAGCCTTATGAAAATAAGGATGGCGCATATATCGCCCGTTTACAAAGAAATATTGGCGGGCTCCTTTCTTACGGGCTGTTTCAGGTTTTCCTACAAACCCGGAAACACGGACCATTGTAGTATCTACATCCAGCGATAACAACTCCTGATTTATTTTCTTTCCGAAAACTCCCATGATACGCTGGCGCAACTGAAGTGCAGGAAGATTGAACAGTTCCGCCCCATTATGATGCAAAGTGAAAGACACCTCCGGATTAACCAATACAATCCGTTCAAACTCCGTCAATATATTACTCAGTTCCGTCTGGTTCGACTTCAGGAACTTACGACGCGCCGGCACATTAAAGAATAAATTCTTCACACTGAAGCTACTGCCTTTCGGGCAAGAAACCGCCTCCTGTCCCTCTACCTTGGAGCCGGATATCGTCAACATCGTTCCCAATTCCTCCCCTTCCATACGAGTACGAAGCTCCACCTGAGCCACAGCAGCAATAGAAGCCAAAGCCTCTCCACGAAATCCCATGGTATGCAAAGCAAACAAATCAGCAGCTTCACGAATTTTAGAAGTCGCATGGCGCTCAAAAGACAAACGTGCATCTGTTTCCGACATACCTTTTCCATCATCAATCACCTGAATGGAAGTCTTTCCTGCATCCACTACCAACACGTCAACGTGCTGAGCACCTGCGTCGATAGCATTCTCCACCAATTCTTTAATCACTGATGCAGGACGCTGAATCACCTCTCCCGCTGCTATCTGATTGGCAACGGAATCCGGCAGCAAACGGATAATATCGCTCATATATCTTATAAACTTACGTAATTAAAAAGTAAACTCACCGGTCACCAGGTAATGCAGAATATACAACAAAACCAAAATGGCCACAAACAAAGCTCCATAAGTCATCGGCTTACGCCCGCTTTCTTTTCTGCGTTTTAAATGCTTGGTACCTTGAACGAACTTTCCACGGATATCTTCCGGAGAAAATTCTTTGGGAGGAAGCATACCCAACTCGCGTTTGGCTTTCTCCTCCAGTTTTTGCAGCTTCTCCTTCCGTTCATCCACATAAATATATTGATGGTTGAAACGGCGGGGCTTTTCCATCTTAAACATTCCCATAGCTATTTCTTTTTATTAAATAAATTATGATTGGGCAAAGGAACAGCGCTCCGGTTACTCTTCTTCAACCCCTGACCGGCTTTCTTTCCACGCCACTTAAAGATATCCTCTTTATCAAGCGGACGGATATAGTCAAACCACACAAAGTTATCCAACTTCATCTTCTCCGGCGGACGTTGGAGCATAGGATAAAGAGTACCGTTCGATTTCGGACTCATAATCATTTTTTTCATCTTCCGGTTTTCCAGAAACATATTCAGCAGACTGGTTTCAGAAACATTCATTCCAATCAGTGTACTGTCGCTTTCCATCGGATAATATACCAGACGAACCGAACCGATCACATCTACTTTGCGCATCTCACCGCCTTGAAACCAAGCCTTCATCTCTTTTCCTGTCACCTGATTATAACTAGTAGAATCCAGTTGTTCTACAGACAAAGCCTGATTCTGAATATGTGCCCAGTCTATCGTACTGTCATTCATATAAATCATGATTTTCTCTCCCAGCAACTGCTGGTTGTTATTCCACAGTATAGGGTCATAATACATGGTCAGGCAGCTATCCTTGGAGGAAAAGACCAACGAATCGCATACCCCCTGCACATCCGTGCGATACATACGTACTTTATGATACGCCCGCGTTTCCCGGAACATAGAATCAGTATTCAAATAGTAGGTATACATTTGCAATGTATCGGCATGCATAAACAAGCTGTCACCTTGTGAATAATCCACTGCCACCGCTTTTTTAGTAGCAAAAGCATACTTGGTCAATTCATTATAATAACAATAATCACCAGTCAGCATATTCTTGTTTACAGTATCTGTCATGATCACATTATCAAACGCCTCCCCGTATCCTTTTACACGATCATAAAACAGACTGTCTCCAGTCAAACGCTTCCCCTCATTGGTCAGCACGGACCGGTCCAACAATTCCGCCTGCCCTATCTGAGTATTATAAAAGCCCAATTCCGAATAAATATGGTTAGCATCACTGACAATATCGGACGGACCAAGGATATTGGCTATTTTGGTTGCTGTGCTGTATCGTAATGTATCGGAAGTCAAAGTAAACTTAGGATTGACCAACTTCACATCATAATTGAACACAGATATTTTGGTAGCCGGACTATATTCCCCCCATTCCGAAGTCAATACATTCTCCTCGTCCATCAATGTCCCGCCATCAAAGTAATATCCCAAATTATAAATACGATCGTAGTTCAGGCTATCCGTCAACAAAGTCGTATTCTTGTTTTCCATGCGTACATTATAGCGTACCTGGGCAATCTGGGTATTTCCGTCATAAAACAAATAGTCCCCATACAGAAACAAGGTATCCCCCTGCACCATCTTCACATTGTCAAAAGCTTCCAGCGAATTCGTTTTCTCATAGAAACAGGCACTGTCACAATACATATATACACTGTCGTGACGGAACGCAACGTTTCCAATCAGAATCTGTGCATCCGGGTCCGGATTCAACGGACTTTTCTTCAACACATCCGAATGCAACAGATACACCTTGCTTTTAGCCGGTTTCTGTTCCCCTTTTTTAGCCGGTCTCACCTGAGCCAGCAAGCAAAAGCCGAACAGGCACAGGACACTTACCACAAGTATCCTATGCCTGCCCGAAGAGTATTTATTCTTTCTTTTTCCAAGCATATACTTTATACACTACATTATTTCTTTACCCAACCCGGATATTTGAAATCGCATTTCTGCCACTTCTCATTAATACGCACGTAGGTATGTTTTTGTTTATCCCTGATCCACTTATCAAGTTTTTCTTCGCTGCGTTTTTCCATCACGATGCCTTTCAGCCGTTGGTAGTCTTCCGTTATGGTTGCCTTATGCCCGTTCAAGCGGGTTTTCAATTTCACGATAGCGCAAATTTCCTTTCCTTTTGCATTAATCATGGTAAAAGGTTTGGAAATTTCCCCCACATTCATGCCTTCCACCATCTTTGCAGCCTCTTGTGACACCTGTGCCAATTGTTGCATTTCAAAACGCGCCGTACCAGTCTGCGGATTCGCCATCAAACCATGGTTATTACGCGTGTCCTTATCGTGAGAGATATAAGTAGCGGCATCATCAAAAGTAAATTTCTCATTACGGATATCATTGGCAATAGAATCCAGACGTAACAAGGCTGCTTCCAGATCTTTTTCATCCACTTTCGGTTTTAACAAGATATGGCGGGTATTGATACGGTCACCACGTTTTTCGATCAACTGGATAATATGGAAGCCGAATTCTGACTCCACAATCTTGGATACCTTGTTAGGATCTTGCAGATTGAATGCCACATTCGCATATTCAGGTACCAGCTCAGCCCTGCCCATAAAGCCGAGTTCACCACCACGGCGGCGCGAACCTTCATCTTCCGAATACAGACGTGCCAAAGTGGAGAAAGCTATTTCACCGGAAGTAACACGTTCCGTATAGTCACGCAAAGTCTTCTTCACACGCTCAATTTCTTCCTGCGGAATCTTAGGTTCCATAGTAATGATCTGCACTTCTACCTGAGTAGGAATAAAAGGAATACTGTCTTGAGGAAGATCCTTGAAATAACGACGGACTTCGGCCGGAGTAATCTTGATATCCCCCACAATCTGCTGCTGCATTTTCTGCACCGTTTTTCCATCACGTATATTCTCGCGGAGCATTTCGCGTATTTGTGTAGAAGTCTTATTATAATATTCTTCTACTTTTTCCTTAGAACCAATCTGATCAATCAGCCAATTTGTACGTCTTTCCACATCACTGATAATTTCCTGTTCGGAAACCTCAATACTATCAATAGCAGCCTGATGAAGAAACAATTTCTGGATGGCAAGCTGCTCCGGAATAATACAATACGGATCACCGTCAAACTTGCGGCCTTCATACTGGGCATTCAGACGTTCATTCTCCACGTCCGATTTTAGAATGGCCTCATCACCTACTACCCATACAACCTCGTCTATCACATTGTCTTGCCCGTATACTGAAACAACGGCAAACAGCATCAGCATCAGTGCATAAACTTTGGTACACATCAATTTATTCATTTGAATTCAAATAATAGTAATTAATCTTGTTCCTGTCCGAAGCGTGTCGGTATAACTCTTCTTTGACTTTATTTATAAATTCAACCCGCTTCAGGTTTATTAAAATCTCCTTAATTTCCGTCTTTGCAAAATCCAGCGGCCTCTGTTGGTCCTTACCCAAGAATTCCTCTACATGCAGGAAATAACAAAACGCCGTGTCTTTTACCTCTATATTCCGGTTCTTGTCCAAATAGTTCTCATCCGTATCAAGCGCTTTCAAAGGTATTTTGACAGCAATATCGGACAATGGCATCCAACGGTCATAAAAATAATCATAGCTCACCGCATTGCGCAAACTGTATTTTTCCAGGCTCTCAATAGCATCCCGGTTATTTTTTTTATACCATTTGCGTACACTTGCCAAATCCTGAGAATGAAGAGGAACTTTTATAAACAGCCCTTTCACAAAAGGATGTTCTGTATGAAACAACTCCTTGTTTTTCTCATAATAAGCGCTGATTTCCTCATCACTTATCTCATTGGCCAGTTTCTGATTAACCAGTTCCTCCTGATACGTATGCATGATCAATGCCCTGCGATAGTTCTCCACTAACTTGGCAATCTTTGCATTATCAGGAATATTTCCTTCCGCTTTATCAAAAAGCAGCACATCCTCCACCCAGTTTTTTATATAGTGCTCGGCAAACAAGACACTATCGTCTTTTGAAATATGGAAAGGCAACGCCGCCTGCAAATCTTCTTTATAGAGATATTCACCAGCAACTTCCACTAAAGGAGTCCTCCCCTTATGGTCGTGCTCCTGGCCGCATCCCGACAAAGCACCTGCTATAACAAGTAACACCCCCCAGTTTTTCACGATATTCATATAACATTAAAATAGTGAACGAAGATACTGCAATAATTAATTACTTCCGTTATTATTAACTGTTTTTAAAACCTCTTGGTTAATTTCAACCTTATATTTCCGCTTCAAATCTTTCAACCAGGCATCCTCATAGACAGTCAGATAATCCTTGACAACCGCTTCTCTTACATCCTCATAACTTTCAGGACCTTTCTTTAACTTCTTTCCCATCACAAAAGTATAAGGTAAATCCGGCTCAGGCTGAAAGCTACCGCATTTAAAGACCAATTTATCAATATACCTGTTGGTCCCTATCTGAAAGACACCTGCTTCCATACGAACTTTGGAGGAAGCATCATCTCCAGTCAGTGTATGTAATATATCTTTCCACTGGGATACCGGTTTTTTTTTCAATTGTTTCTTAATAGCTGAAGCCGTTTTTCTATCTTTACAATGAATCACTGCTCCCCGATAATGCGGCAATTCCCAGGCATAGTCTGATTTATGTTGCTTGAAGAAGCGTTCCAGGTCATCCTCATTCCAGGCTTCATCACCCGATTGATATTTTTGCGACAAATAAGCCGCAAGCAAACCATCCTGCAATTCCTGCACCCGGAACTCCAGTTCTTCCTTCTGTTCTGCAGAAAGCTCCTTCCATGTACAATTGCCATTCTTCTCCAGATAATTCAATAACTGTTCCCGTTTTTCTTCAAAACTGACACCCTGCCTGCGGTCTATCCATTTCACTATATGAATGCCCATAGGTGAATAAAAAGGAGCTGAAATCTTATTTCTTTCCAAAGATTCCAGTTTGTCTATCCATTCCTGCATATTCTTGTTCACAGGCATCCACGGCAACACTCCTCCCACATTTTTACAAGCTTCATCATCCGAGTACCGGCGGGCCAGCGTTGCAAAATCCGCGCCTTCCCGCAATGCTTCATAAACCGAATCCATTTGCTGCCGCACCCTCATTTCCTCCTGACGGCTTGCATTCTGGGATAAATATTTGCTAATATGGGCAATTTTGATCCAATCATTTGCCTGCAAACGTTGTTCACCTTGCAGGTATAACCGGCGGGCAGCCTGTTCCTCCTTTTCTGCATCTGCCAAATAAGTTCTTAAAAGTTTGCCCCGATACCAGTCCACCTGCCTGCGGAAAACAGACAACGTATCTATTCCCATATCATGTGCATAGCGTACTTTTAATTTATAGTTGATAAAAGAAGGTAGAAAAGAAAGCGGGGTCCGATGAGAAGATTTACGAAAATAATATTCAAACTCGGAACGTTTTACAGGTTCACCGTCAATAGATAACACAACTTCTCCTTGCGCCCGCATTTCCAACGCGAACACAAGGAGAAGTGACAGAATACCGACCATTCTATGCGGCATCATTCATACATTTTATTGAGGACGGCTGTAGTTAGGAGCCTCGCTGGTTATGGCCACATCATGCGGATGACTTTCCAATACACCTGCGTTAGTAATACGGGTGAATTTGGCATCATGCAATTGTTCTATATTAGCAGCGCCACAATATCCCATTCCCGCACGAAGACCACCTACCAGCTGGTAAATCACTTCATACAAAGTACCTTTATAAGGTACACGGGCTGCAATACCTTCCGGAACCAGTTTCTTCACATCGGCAGTTCCGCTCTGGAAATAACGATCCTTCGAGCCGTTCTCCATCGCTTCCAAAGATCCCATTCCACGATAAGATTTGAATTTACGTCCGTTAAAGATAATCGTATCACCCGGTGACTCTTCCGTTCCGGCAACCAATGAACCGATCATTACACTATAACCGCCGGCAGCCAAAGCTTTTACCACATCCCCCGAATAACGCAAGCCACCATCAGCAATCAAGGGTATACCTGTACCTTTCAGCGCCTTGGCAACATCATAAACGGCAGAAAGCTGGGGAACACCCACACCGGCAACCACACGGGTAGTACAGATAGAACCCGGACCGATACCGACCTTCACACCATCCGCACCGGCTTCCACCAACATTTTGGCAGCTTCGCCCGTAGCGATATTACCTACCACAATATCAATATTCGGGAAACGTTTCTTAGCTTCTTTCAATTTTTCGATCACATACATGGAGTGGCCATGAGCCGTATCAATAACGATTGCATCCGCACCGGCATCAACCAAGGCCTGCATACGGTCCAGCGTATCGGCAGTAACCCCGGCAGCCACACGCAAACGTCCTTTGGCATCCTTGCAAGCCATCGGTTTATCTTTCGCTTTTGTAATATCTTTATAAGTAATAAGACCTACCAGTTTACCTTCCTTATCCACCACCGGCAACTTTTCAATCTTATGCTCTTGCAGAATCCGTGAGGCAGCCTCCATGTCAGTGGACTGGTTGGTAGTGACAATATTCTCCTTCGTCATTACCTCATCAATACGTTTGTCCATATCCTTCTCAAAACGAAGGTCACGGTTCGTCACAATACCTACCAAATATCTTTCATCGTCTACTACAGGGATACCGCCGATTCTATATTCAGACATCAACGCAAGTGCATCTCTCACAGTAGATCCTCTCTTGATAGTCACAGGATCATAAATCATACCGTTTTCCGCACGTTTCACTATGGCTACCTGACGTGCCTGCTCTTCGATAGACATGTTTTTGTGAATCACACCGATTCCCCCTTCACGGGCAATGGCAATGGCCATTTTCGCTTCTGTAACCGTATCCATAGCGGCAGTCACAAAAGGGACTTTCAACTCGATGTTGCGTGAGAACTTAGTCGTGAGTTCGACTGTTTTTGGTAAAACTTCAGAATAGGCGGGGATCAACAATACATCGTCGTAGGTTAATCCGTCCATTACGATTTTATCTGCAATAAATGACATAGGGCTTTATGCGTTTAGATTTTATTGCGTGCAAATATACGCATTTTATTCAATATGGGAAAACGATAGAATATTTTTTTGCTAAGAGAATACGAAATTTTGCAGAAATAAAAAGAATCAGTCCCCCAAATGGCTCACATAAAACAATTACAAAAAAACAGGGAGTTCATGAAACAAATGAAGCGCTTTTATTCTTCAGGTCCAGTGTTTTTCATTAAATTTGTACTTTGAACAAAAGAAACAAAAGAAACATGGAAAAACAACCGCAATTTCCCTTTGCGCCCAAAGACTTCGCACGCTGCCTTAACGCCACATGCCCCCGTTCCCAAAACTGCCTGAGACGAACTGCCGCCCTGCAGGATACGGATGAACATCTATTTCTCAAAGTGGTAAACCCGCTCCGTTATCCCAAGGAGGGTGAAGAATGTGAACTGTTCCGTTCCACCGACAAAGTGCGGATGGCATGGGGAGTCACCCACCTGCTGGACAATGTGCCCTACAAAGAAGGCAGCCTGCTGCGCAATATGATCATCAACCACCTGGGCAGAAGCCAGTATTACCGGTGCTTCCGCAAGGAACGCCCTTTTGCGCCACAAGACCAACAGACCATTCGCATGCTGTTCCGCCAGAGAGGCATCAGCGAAGAGCCGTCATTCGACTACTACACAAATGAATTTAACTGGTAATATCCGTCACACTGTCACAGCCGCATGCAACACATTGTACGACAATAGTTTACCACTATGACAGATGGTGTAACGGATGGTGTGACGGACTTTTATCTGTCACACCGCCGCCTCCGGATCTCATCATGCCCTTACCAGCTGATACACAGTGCCTTTACGTGTATGCCGTGAAGGAATACCCTGTTTCCTCAAAATTCGTCCGAATGCCGCCACCCTCTTGGCGTTCAATGGAATATCCACTTCCTGATGCAATATCTTCAATATTTCGGCAGGCGCCATCCACTCGCCCTCTTCCCCCGCTTCCGCCATGCGGAAATAACGGAAAAGGAACTGCTCTTCAGGAGAATATTGCTGAAATTCGCGGTTCGCCTCCGTCATGACATACTCGTCCGCATCATTAAACCAGTAACGCTCACCGTGCGCCAGCTCGTGCATGGCCTGTGCATACAACTGATCGTAGTCTATGGGACGCGAGGTATCAATCACCCCCTTCACCTCAATGCAGATGAAGCGGCGGCTGCCCGAAG
>ENA-OPEV01001610-OPEV01001610.1-human-gut-metagenome-genome-assembly--contig:-NODE-1610-length-12192-cov-2.301228_pt1 | contig 12192 bp, 8 predicted proteins | sample MGYA00241637_ERZ501537 | MGnify/ENA primary metagenome ERZ501537 (study PRJEB25962, sample SAMEA1972159) | human gut metagenome | biome: human gut; feature: human-associated habitat; material: faeces...
TGGGAGATAAAACCCGTATGGAGCAGCTTTCCGTACATCCTAAATCATTTATCCGTCCCAGCCCGTCGGCCGGTTCATTGGGAGGAGTGGCACGTAAGACGCGTGAAACGATTATTCTTTGCGAGGCGGCCGGATTTGATAAAATCTTTGTGGAGACCGTGGGAGTGGGACAGAGCGAGACGGCTGTCCATTCGATGGTCGATTTCTTCCTGTTGATTCAGTTGGCGGGAACAGGAGATGAATTGCAAGGTATCAAGCGTGGCATTATGGAGATGGCGGACGGCATTGTGATTAATAAAGCCGACGGAGATAATCTGGAACGTGCCAAGCTGGCTGCCACTCAGTTCCGTAATGCGCTGCATCTGTTTCCTGCACCCGAATCCGGATGGACACCAAAGGTTCTGACTTATTCCGGTTTTTACAATATAGGCGTTAAGGAAGTATGGGATATGGTTTATGAGTACATTTGCTTTGTAAAAGAAAATGGCTAATCGCCGTAACGAGCAGAGCAAATACTGGATGTATGAAAGTATCAATGAACAGCTTCGCGACAGTTTCTACCATAATCCGAAGATTGAAGCCATGCTTCAAAAGAAGGAACAACAAGTATTAAGTGGTAATCTTACTTCATTCATAGCCGCCAAAAGTTTGCTGGACACTTATTTTGAGGACTTAAAGATGTAGTTCACCACAGATTACAGTTCTTTTCCTATCTTTTCGAAGTCGGCTCTTGATTTGCTCTGTGTCACGATATATACTCCCAAGAACACGAGTGCGATAGCCAGTCCTTTCTGCCAGCCGAAGCTTCCTATCCCCATGATGATGGCAGCGATTGTAGCTACAATCGGCTGCATATAGTTATACATACTGACAACGGTGGGACGGAGTAGTTTCTGTGCGGTCATGATGCAGAGATAGGCAAGGAAACTGCCTCCCAATACTACGTAAAGAACCTCTATGATGGCGATTGTGGAGACTGCCCCCCATTGAATGATGGAAATGTCGTGATAAGAGAACGGTATGTAACACATCGAAGCGTAAACGAACATCCACTTATTGATAGTGACTGCCGAATATTGCTGGGATAATCCCTTGAATACGGTTAAGTAGATGGAGAAACTGATCTGTGCCACCAAACAAAGCAGGTCGCCGATTAAACTTCCGTTTCCGTCGTTTCCCGCTTGGCTGCTCATAATGAGGATAAGCGCTCCCATAGCGCCGACGAAAATACCCAGTACCTTTTTATTGGTAATCGGTTCTTTCAGATAAATAGCCGCTACGATCATAGTGACAATCGGTAAAGTAGTGGTTACGATGGAAGCGTCGATGGGTGAAGTCATTGAAAGGCCGAAAATGAATACTCCCTGATTGAACACCAAAGCAAATAGTGAAGCGAAGAATATCTTCAGCATATCCTGATGATTCACGTGTTCCTGTTTGCAGAAAATGGAAAGTATCCAAAAAGCCGCCGCCGCTCCCACCATCCGAAAAGTGGTGACGGATATTGCGGAGAATTCCTGAAGCGCTGATTTACCGATAGGAGACATCAGCCCCCACATGACGTTTGCCGTAAGTGCAAACAGATGACCTTGCAGATTCTTGTTATTCTTCATAAGTGTGTATACGCCTTTTTAATTGTTACCTTTATTGAAAACTGCTGCAAAGGTAGCTAATTTGTCGTATGATTTGTTTATATTTGCCTTGAATAAAATTGAATATTATGGAACAACAGGCCAACTATATCCGTCGTATCGAAATTCATGGACTCTGGGAGCGTTTTAATATAGGATGGGATTTGCGCCCCGATGTGAATATCCTTTCCGGTATTAACGGAGTAGGAAAAACTACCATCTTGAACCGTTCGGTAGGATATCTTGAAGAACTCTCCGGTGAAATGAAAAGTGACGAGAAGAACGGTGTTCGTCTTTTCTTCGACAATCCTCAGGCGACCTATATCCCATACGATGTGATCCGGAGTTACGACCGTCCTCTGATTATGGGTGACTTTACTGCTCGCATGGCCGATAAGAACGTGAAGTCCGAATTGGATTGGCAGCTTTATCTGTTGCAACGCCGCTATCTTGATTATCAGGTCAATATAGGTAACAAGATGATTGAAATGCTCTCCGATAATGACGAGAAAGTACGGGTCAAAGCAGCTACTTTGTCCATAGCCAAGCGTCGTTTTCAAGATATGATTGACGAACTGTTCAGTTATACACGCAAGAAAATAGACCGTAAACGGAATGATATTGCTTTCTATCAGGATGGAGAACTGTTGTTTCCTTACAAACTTTCTTCCGGTGAGAAGCAAATGCTAGTCATTCTGTTGACCGTGCTTGTGCAGGACAACAGCCATTGCGTACTGTTTATGGATGAGCCGGAAGCCTCTCTCCACATTGAATGGCAACAGAAGTTGATTGCCATGATACGTGAGTTGAATCCGAATGTACAGATCATCCTGACTACCCATTCGCCGGCCGTCATTATGGAGGGCTGGCTGGATGCAGTGACGGAAGTAAGTGATATTTCAACATTATATAATAATGGCAACTTCACTACGAGATAATCTGACATCTTCTTATTTCAATGCCGCTCATAAGCTTTATTCAAAGAAGGCCCGTCGGCGTATCATAGCTTATGTGGAAAGCTATGATGACATTGCTTTCTGGCGTACGTTGCTCGAAGAATTTGAAGATGACGAACACTATTTCCAGGTAATGCTTCCTTCTACTACTTCATTGGCTAAAGGGAAGAAGATGGTCTTGATGAATACGTTGAATACCGCGGAACTGGGAAGAAGCCTGATTGCCTGTGTGGACAGCGATTATGATTTCCTGTTGCAGGGCGCAACCAATACTTCCCGTAAAATCAACCGCAACAAATATATCTTCCAGACCTATACATACGCCATTGAAAACTATCATTGCTTTGCCGAAAGCCTTCATGAGGTATGTGTGCAGGCTACGTTGAACGACCGTTTTGTGATGGACTTCAATGCTTACCTGAAAAGATACTCTGAAATCGTATATCCGCTTTTCTTATGGAACGTGTGGTTCTATCGCCAACGGGATACTTACACCTTTCCGATGTATGATTTTCATGCCTATACTTCTCTGCGTGAGATAAATCTCAGACACCCGGAAAAGAGTCTTGAATCATTGCAGCAACGGGTAAATCAGAAATTGTCGGAACTGAAGAAACTTTTTTCCCGCAGCATGAATCAAGTAAATGCCTTAGGAACAGATCTGAGAGAGTTGGGGCTATTTCCGGAAAATACCTATCTGTATATGCAGGGACACCACGTGATGGATAATGTGGTGATGAAACTTCTGATTCCGGTTTGTACGGTATTGCGCCGGGAACGGGAACAGGAAATCAAGCGACTTGCCGAACATAATGAACAATTTAAGAACGAATTGACTTGTTATCAGAACAGTCAGGTAAATGTGGAAATCATGTTGAAGAAGAATGTAGCCTATAAGCGGCTTTTCCACTACGACTGGCTGCGACAGGATATTCGTGAATACTTGGAACGAGGGAAATAAGAACAAGAAAGAAGAATAGAGAGAAGATTACTTATGGAAGAAGTAAAAGAAATAGTTGATACCGTGACAGTTGAGTTGGCCAATGGCGGAACGCAGGAGGTGACTGATGTAGTGATTCAGGAAGTGAACCATGCATTGCTTTCGGCAGGAATGGATGAGGCTTTGGCGGATAAGGTGGACAACTTTGTCATTTTGTTGCTGATTATTGGTGTGGCCTTATTAGCTAATCTGATTTGCCGTAAGATCATTTTGCGTACGTTAGCGAAATTGGTGAAACAGACCAAAGCTACTTGGGACGACATAGTGTTCGACCATAAGGTGATGGTTCACGTCAGCCGGATGGTAGCCCCGATATTGATTTACCTTGCTATTCCCATCGCTTTTCCGGAACATGCCGACTCCAACTTGCTCGATTTCCTGCGACGGCTTTGCCTTATTTATATCTTGGCGGTTTTCCTCCGTTTCATCAGTGTCTTTCTGTCGGCGGTATATCATGTTTACAGTGAAAAGGAGCAATATAAGGACAAGCCTCTGAAGGGGTTGTTGCAGACTGCTCAAGTCGTTCTTTTCTTTGTCGGGGCCATTATTATCGTAAGTATTCTGATTAAGCAGAGTCCGATGGTGTTGCTTACCGGATTGGGAGCTTCGGCCGCTATCCTGATGTTGGTGTTCAAGGATAGTATTATGGGTTTTGTTTCTGGTATTCAGCTTTCTGCCAATAATATGCTGAAAGTAGGCGACTGGATTGCTATGCCGAAATATGGCGCCGACGGAACTGTGATAGAAGTGACTTTGAATACGGTAAAAGTGCGTAACTGGGATAATACGATTACGACGATACCGCCTTATCTGCTGGTCAGTGATTCTTTCCAAAACTGGCAGGGGATGCGGGAATCCGGTGGACGGCGTGTGAAGCGTTCCATTAATATCGACATGACCAGCGTTCGTTTCTGTACACCGGAGATGTTGGCGAAGTATCGTAAAATCCAATTGTTGAAGGAGTATGTGGAGGCAACGGAGAAGGTCGTGAAGGAGTATAACAAAGAGCATCATATTGACAACTCCGTATTGGTGAACGGGCGTCGCCAGACTAACTTGGGCGTCTTTCGTGCCTATCTTACGAATTATCTGAAGAGCCTGCCTACCGTCAATCAAGACTTGACGTGCATGGTACGCCAGCTTCAACCTACCGAAACAGGTATTCCGATGGAACTTTATTTCTTTTCCGCTTCTAAGGACTGGATTCCGTATGAAGGCATACAGGCGGATGTTTTCGATCATGTGCTTGCCATTATTCCGGAATTCGACTTGCGTGTCTTCCAAAATCCGTCGGGAGCGGACTTGCGCCGGATAGGAGTAAAGATAGAAAACTGATAGAGGATATTGCAGTGTAATAACATTGCAACGACTCTTTCAATTGATTGTATTTTCTTTGTCTCAATCTTGTAATACAGCCCATCTACCTTTGCCGACGTAATCAAAAACGTAGAGTAAAGGTAGATGAAAAAGCTATTTCTTATCCGATTTTCAGTGGTGGCCTTTTTTTGTCTGCTGTGTGTACTTCCTGCATTGGCTGCCAATATCAAGATTAAAGGAGCTGTAAAGGACAAGTTATCCAAAGAGCCTTTGATAGGTGCGACGATACGCTTGCTTGGAACCCAGGCCGGAGCGGTTACCGATATGAACGGTAATTTTGAGCTAAACGGTGTGGGAGTGTTGGAAGGTATGTATGATATCGAAATCAAATACGTAGGATATAAGACTGAAGTACGTCGGAAGGTCCGCGTAGAGAATGGGAATCTGGTCATTCTGAATCTGGAGATGGAGACGGATGCGCAAGAACTGTCGGATGTGGTTGTTGTGGCGAAAAAGAACCGGGAAAATGAGAATATGGCTTTGCTGGAACAGCAAAAGGCGGTCATTGCCGTGCAGTCAGTCAGTGTGAAGGAACTTTCACGCAAAGGAGTTTCGGATGCGGAAGGAGCTGTGACGAAAGTCACCGGAATTTCCAAGCAGGACGGTGTGAAGAACGTATTCGTACGTGGATTGGGTGACCGCTATAATACTACTACGTTCAATGGTTTCCCTGTGCCGTCGGAAGACCCGGAATATAAGAATATCTCTCTTGATTTTTTCGGAACCGACCTTATACAGTCCGTAGGAGTCAACAAAGCATTTACTGCCGGGAACGGAGGCGATGTAGGGGGCGCAAATATTGATATCTCGTCCAAAGAACTGGTAGGTGACGGTTACATTAGCGCCAGTGTATCGGCCGGTGTGAATACACAGACCCTTTCCTCCGATTTCTTCCAACCGGATGGAGTGAATCTGCTGGGATTTGCCAATCGGACGGAACCGGGCACGGATATGTGGGGCTTTAAGAACAAACTCGACCCGTCGGCGCAAAACTTCCAGATGGACCGCAGTTATAATATCGCAGGCGGAAAGAAGTTTTATGTAGGTCGGCAACGGGATGCTCTTTCGTTCTTTGCCACTGTGGGACATTCCGTTGATTATCGATATACGGATGAAATCATACGTAATACAAATACGGGCGGTACTATATACAAAGATCTGAACGGACATAAGTCAACAACGAATATCAGTCAGTTGGCATTGGCTAATGTAGATTATGATATGCACAATCGTCATCATTTGTCTTACAACTTCATGATGGTACATAGCAATGTACAGTCGGTGGGAAACTACGAAGGGAAAGACGCTACTTTCAGTGATGATTACGGTAATCTGGGAATGACCCATCGTCAGCAGGTGAACGACAATCTGTTATTAGTCAACCAGATCATGACGAACTGGGGATTGACAGACCGGCTGAGCGTTAACGCAGGAGCCTCTTATAATATGGTGCGCGGATATGAGCCGGATCGCCGTATCAACCAGATAACCCGGAATGAAACCGGATACGGATTGGTAGGAGGTAATACACAGTTCCGTACTTTTTCTTCTCTGACGGAGAATGATCTGAATCTTCGTGCCGGAGTGGTTTATCGCTTGAAAGACGATTGGGAAGAAATCTCCAGACTTCGGTTCGGATACACCGGACGTATCATTAACGATGATTTCAAACAGACGGAATACAATATGATTACCTTGAATGGTCCTTCATTTACTTCGGTGGACGATATTTCATTGGATGACTTTTATTCTGCGGCTCATTTCAACGACCGTTTCACGCTGGACAATGCGGTGGATAAATATACGGTGAAGAAGAACATACATTCGGTGTATGCGGAAGCGGTCTATCAGTTCACCCGGCATTGGGTGATCAATCTCGGTTTGAAGTATGATAATGTGGATATGACCGTAGACTACAATGTGGATAAAGGAAACTCCAAAGGCAAGAACAATATCCGGAAAAACTACTTCCTTCCGAGTTTGAACATGAGGTATAGGCTGAATGATAAGAACGCCTTGCGGCTTGGATTGAGCAAGACATATACTTTGCCTCAGTCGAAGGAAATCTCCCCTTACCGCTATGTGGGTGTCAACTTTAAGAGTCAGGGTAACGCAAATCTGAAACCGTCGGACAATTACAACATAGACTTGAAATGGGATTTCAACCCTACATCAACCGAATTGATCTCTGTTACTGCTTTCTACAAAATGATAAAGAATCCTATTTCGCGTATCGAAACGCCAAGTGCCGGAGGTTTCCTTTCATACGAAAACGTAGCCGACCAGGCTACTGTGACGGGGATTGAACTGGAGATACGCAAAAAAATATTCTCACGCCCGACAGCCAACAACGGTATGAACCGCCTGACGGCAGGATTGAACGGATCGTATATCTACACGAATGCCAAAGTGAACGACCCCGATATTGCCGCTACCTATACGGATGGCTCGCAACTGGAAGGGGCGGCTCCTTGGATTGCCAACTTCGATCTGTCACACACCTATGTTTCAGCCGGATATTCATTTACCAATACATTGGTCCTCGGATATGTGGGAGAAAAAGTGTACACTATCGGTACACAAGGGTTTCAGGATGTGATGGAAGAGGGAGTGGTTACGCTCGACTTCGTATCGCAAGCGAAGTTAGGCAAACATATTGCCCTTACTCTTAAAGCACGCAACTTGCTTAATCCCTCCTATCAACTGAGCCGTAAGGCGAACGGTAGCGGTCAGAAAGTGATATTGGGCGACTATAAAAAAGGAATTAACGTGAGCTTGGGAGTGTCGTGTACATTCTAAGCCCTATATAAACAGAAATATTATCAATTAAACGCTAAAAAGATGAAAAGATTATTCTTAAGTATGATGGCAATGGCTGCTATCACAACAACTTTGACTTTAACTTCTTGTGGTAGTGATGATGACGGGAATGATACTTCCGACGGGGCTTCTATTCTAGCTGCCGACGGTAAAACATTGATGGGAAACCTGACCGGTAAACAAACGTTGGAAGAAGGGGAATACATTCTGGGTGGAACGGTGATTATCGAAAATGGAGGCGAACTGACTATTCCTGCCGGAACAACGATTAAAGCGACTAAAGGTTTCAGTAGCTATATTCTTGTAGCACAGGGTGGAAAACTTTATGCTAACGGTACGTCTTCACAACCTGTCACATTTACTTCTGGAGAAGCGACAAAGAAAGCCGGTGACTGGGGAGGAATTATCCTTAATGGTAAAGCTCCTATTTCCGGTGCGGGAGCAGAGGGTACTAATACAGCCAATGCGGAGATTAACAATGCTTACAAATACGGTGGTAGTGACAGAGCCGACAATTCCGGTGCGCTGACTTATGTGAATATCCTCTATGCCGGTGCACGTAATACGGCTGATATTGAGCACAACGGGCTGACTTTGAATGGTGTGGGTAACGGGACGAAAATCCAAAACGTTTATGTGTTGGAAAGTGCCGATGACGCTATCGAATTCTTCGGTGGAACAGTAAATGTGACTAATCTGCTGGCTGTCAATCCGGATGATGATATGTTCGATTTCACTCAAGGATATAAGGGCACATTGAGTAATTGTTATGGTATCTGGGAAGACGGGTATACCAGCACGGAAGAAGATCCGCGTGGAGTTGAGGCTGATGGTAATCTGGATGGAAACGGAGTAGACCATGTGGGACAGTCTGATTTTATCATAGACGGAATGACGATTGTCAATAACACGGTAGATGGAAATACGACTACCGGACAGAAGAATGCAATGGACGATGTAATCAAGGTACGTCGTGGCGCGACTGCTACTATCAAGAATACATTGGTAGCTTCTACTTCGGCTGATGCACTGAAAGCGAAAGACCTGGTTGACGCTACCGACTCAAAAGGGGGAGGCACCGTGACTATCAATATTACGACTTCTTCTTTCTCATATACAAACGAAAAAGTGGTGGATTATGTTGATAAAACAAATCCCGATAAGAATGTCGTTGGGCAGGGAACTATCACACTGACTAATCCATCGGCCTCTAATGCCGGTGCAAACACTTCCGTTTTTGCTTGGACAAACTATTCTTTTCCGACTTTGAATTAATAAAAGATTAAAGAGGTTTTTCAATTGTTTGATGCGTGCGTCGATACCGACGTACGCATTTATTGTTCTGTTTGTCAACTATTTTGTTTATACAGCCTTGAATTTTGAGTTGTAAATAGCTGTTTGTAATGTATTTTTCTTATATTTGTGTCTTTAAAAATCAATATTATGCATACAGATTACGAGCGGTATCGCAAAATGGCTTCTTTGGCTCAAGTCGGATGGTGGGAAGCGGATTTGACGGGAGGATATTATCTTTGTTCCGACTTTCTTTGTGATCTTTTGGATTTGGATGGAGATACTATCTCATTTTCTGATTTTCTGAACTTGGTGCGTGAAGATTATCGTTGTCAGATTGCACATGAGTTCCGGGCAAATAGTTCTATCCATAAGGATTTTTACGAACAGACCTTTCCCATCTATTCGAAATATGGCGAAGTCTGGTTGCATACCCGTTTGGCTTCCCGTGAGAAAGGAACGGGGACTAATGGGGGAGACAAATCTTTTGGAGTGATTCAACGCGTGGAGGCTCCTGAACAAATAGAACAGAAGAAAGCTCTGAAACGTGTGAATGACTTGCTTCTCCGTCAGAACTACATTTCGCAGTCTTTATATCGTTTTCTTCGGGATGAAAGAGTTGAAGAATGTGTAACAGAGATTTTAAAGGATATACTGAATCTTTATAATGGAAAAGGACGTGTCTATATTTTCGAGTACAATAAAGAACACACTTATCGCAGTTGCACGTATGAGGTCGTTTCCGAAGGGATGTCGACAGAAAAACAATGTTGGCAAGACATACCGGTCGATCGGTCGGAATGGTGGAATCAGCAGATTTTGTCTGGCAAAGCTATCGTTTTGAATTCGTTGAAACAACTACCGGAAGAAGTATCGGAAATGCGACGAGAATTTGCTGAACGGGGAGTCTATTCATTCATGGTAACGCCTTTGATGGCTGGGGATCATGTATGGGGAGGAATGGGTATTGAATTGATAGATAGTTATCGTAACTGGAGTAATGAGGATTTTCAATGGTTCTCTTCGTTGGGAAATATTATAAGCATTTGTATTGAACTACGCATAGCAAAAGATAAAGTAACTTATGAACAGTCTTTCTTACGTAATCTTTTCCATTTTATGCCAATGGGGTATATACGTATGTCTGTTCTTCGTGACGAGAACAACAAGCCTTATGATTATCGGATAACGGACGCTAACCAGATCAGTGCCCATTTCTTTGGCAAACCTTTGGAACAATATGTAGGTGTGTTGGCTTCGGATTTGTTTTCCGATCATTCAGAGAAAATGGATTTTATCCTTGAAGTGCTTGATGGTAAGTCTTATAAAGAAAAGGATGAGTATTTTCCTCAAACGGGATTGTACACTCACTGGATTGTGTATTCACCGGAGAAAGATGAGGTGGTAGGATTGTTTACGGACTCAACTGAGGCTGTAGAGGCTAATCGTGCATTGGACCGTAGTGAGAAACTTTTTAAAAATATATTTGCTAATATTCCGGCAGGAGTAGAGATCTATGATAAGGATGGATATCTGCTTGATCTGAACAATAAGAATTTGGAAATATTCGGAATTGCCAATAAAGAGGATGTAATAGGTATTAACTTCTTTGAAAATCCGAACGTGCCGCAAACGATTCGTGATCGTGTACGAAATGAGGATTTAGTGGATTTCCGACTTAATTATTCTTTCGACCAGATTAAAGGATATTATCGTACCATGCGTTCTAATGTTATAGAACTGTATTCGAAAGTAACTAAACTGTACGATAGAGAGGGAGAGTTTATCGGGTATATTCTGATTAGTATTGATAATACGGAACGTATTGATGCAATGAACCGTATTCGTGATTTTGAAAATTTCTTTTTGATGATATCCGATTTTGCAAAAGTTGGTTATGCGAAATTAAATCTTCTGAATCGGAAGGGATATGCCATCAAGCAATGGTATAAAAATATGGGGGAAGAGGAAGACATTGCATTAAGTGATGTAGTAGGAGTCTATCGTAAAATGCATCCGGAAGACCGCAAAGGTCTGCTTGATTTCTATAAAGAAGTCAAAGTCGGGAAAAGAAAACATTTTCAAGGGGAAATGCGTATTCTTCGTCCCGGAACGGAAAATGAGTGGAACTGGGTAAATACGAATGTGATGGTAACCCAATATAAACCGGAAGAGGGTGAAATCGAAATCATTGGTATCAATTATGATATAACGAAACTGAAAGAGACGGAGGCTGAACTGATTCATGCACGTGATAAGGCGGAGATGATGGATCGTTTGAAAAGTGCTTTCTTTGCCAATATGAGCCATGAAATCCGTACGCCTCTGAATGCTATCGTAGGCTTTTCCGATTTATTGGTGGAAACTGCGGATATAGAAGAACGGAGAGAGTATATGAAGATCGTGCGGGAAAATAATGATTTGCTGTTACAGTTAATATCAGATATTCTCGACCTTTCCAAAATTGAGGCAGGGACATTTGAATTTTCGCATGGAGATGTGGATGTGAATCTGCTGTGTGAAGATCTGGTCCGTTCTATGCAGATGAAAACGAAAGAGAATGTAAAGTTAGTATTCGAACCAAATTTTTCTATTTGCCATATTACTAGTGACCGTAACCGTATATATCAGGTGATATCCAATTTTGTGAACAATGCGATTAAGTTTACTTCAGAGGGCAATATCCGTGTGGGATATGTGCTGAAAGATGAAGGATTGGAATTCTATGTTCAGGACACGGGGATAGGAATAGAGAAGAAACAATTACCGCACATCTTTGAGCGTTTTGTAAAGCTTGATTCTTTTGTGCATGGCACGGGATTAGGACTTTCTATTTGCCAAAGTATTGTGGAACAATTAGGTGGACATATTGGCGTTGATTCCGAAAAAGGTAAGGGATCGCGTTTCTGGTTTACGATTCCTGGAGTGGTCATGACGGAAGAAAGTCTTCAGTGAAAAACTACAAATCTAAACAAAAAAGCGTATGCCACTTTAAAGTGACATACGCTTTTTTGTTTAGATTCGGGATATTCCTAAAATAATAAAATTTAAGGCAACTACTTCATTGCGAGTTAGTTGCCTTTTTTGTATCTTTAAGCATTCCCCCCAAAAAACG
>ENA-OPEV01001622-OPEV01001622.1-human-gut-metagenome-genome-assembly--contig:-NODE-1622-length-12102-cov-2.494231_pt1 | contig 12102 bp, 8 predicted proteins | sample MGYA00241637_ERZ501537 | MGnify/ENA primary metagenome ERZ501537 (study PRJEB25962, sample SAMEA1972159) | human gut metagenome | biome: human gut; feature: human-associated habitat; material: faeces...
TATCTGCGGGTTTGCCCCCGTCCATAATCTGCTGCGCTTTCTGTTCTGCTTTTTTCTTCCGGAGATTCCGGAAGAAATCAGAAAGCATGGTAGAACAGGTTTCTCCCAGAATTCCAATTCTCGTTTCCACCTGGTGGTTAAAACCCTCCTCATGAAGCATATCCAGCACCGAACCGGCGCAGCCGGCCTTTGGATTCATACATCCAATTACAACAGCAGGAATCCTTGCCTGGACAATCGCACCGGCACACATAGGGCAGGGCTCCAGGGTTACATACATTGTGCATCCCTCCAAACGCCAGTCTCCCATTTTCCTACAGGCTTTTTTTATCGCAATCAATTCCGCATGGGCAAGAACCGTTTTATCTGCCATCCGGCGATTGTAGCCCCGCCCAATAATTTTCCCCTCATATTCAATCACACATCCAATCGGAACATCTCCCAGGGCCAGCGCCTTTTTGGCCTGACGGATCGCTTCTCTCATAAAACGCTGATCCTGTTTTTGCTGAATGATTTGATTTTCTTCCTGTAAATTTCCCATTTTTCTTTCCCTTCAGGTATTTGGATTTCTCTGAAAACCCTTCCTCCTGTTTCTTATTTCCTGTGGTATAATATCTGCATAACTGTAAACGCTGCCTTTCACAGCAGTTTCAGTATATACGAAAATCAGAGAAATGGAAATATGTAAAATGCAAGAGTCAACAAATCCCCTTATTATCTGCGGACTGCAGAAAACCACGCTCCTAGACTATCCCGGATATGTGGCTGCAACAATTTTTACTGGAGGCTGCAACTTTCGCTGTCCCTTTTGCCATAACAGTGAAATTCTTGGAAACGATGCACCCCCTCTGTACTCTCCTGATGACATTCTGGCTTTTTTAAAGAAAAGAAACCGAATTCTCGATGGAGTCTGCATCAGCGGCGGAGAACCCTGCCTTCAGCCAGAAGCGCTGGAGGACTTCATCCTTCAGGTCCGCAGTCTTGGACTGCGCATCAAACTGGATACGAACGGAAGCCGCCCTCAGGTCATCCGGCATCTGGCAGAACAGGGACTTCTGGACTACATTGCCATGGACATTAAAGCCGGACCAGAGCATTATCCTGCAGTCTGCGGAGTTTCCCCTGATATAGATTCTGTGCAAGAATCGGTTCAGTGGCTGCTCTCCGGAGTAGTTCCATTTGAATTCCGTACGACAGCTGTAAAGGGCCTGCACACCAGCGAGGATTTCCGTCAAATCGGTCCCTGGATTGCCGGGTGTCCTGATTATTATATTCAAAATTATGTTCCATCTGAAAGAGTCCTTCACCCAGACGGATTTTCCTCATTTACAAAAGAAGAGCTGCTTTCTTTTGCGGAAATTACTGCCCCCTTTACAGGTCAGGTTAATCTTCGCGGAATCGATTACTAATGGCTCTACAGGCGTATATCCGTATACCAGTATCCGAATCTCCCGTCTTCATCCGGCTGTTTTTTTGCCAGCACAAAATGGGGAAAACCGAACATCGAGGCCATATATTTTTCATTGCTGAAATAGTGTCCCGGAACGCCTAAAAGATAGCGGATTTTTCCTCCGGAATCAGACAGACGGGCCAGGATCAAATGGCGGTAATTATAGTATCCGTGCAGCAGAAAGCTGTTATTGCCGTACACCCATATCTCTCTTGGAAGCAGTCCAATATCCTGAGGCTTAATGGAAAGAATTTCACATCCACTGTCACACTCAAAGGCCAGAACTCTTGTATACTTTCTCTGAAAGCGTTCCCACAAATCACTTCTGTTGTTTTCCTCTGCCTCCTGACGTTCCAGTTCCCGTAAAACTGCCGGATTTTCCAGTTCGGGATATGGTGTCTCCTGTTCTCTTTTCAGTCCTGATGTCTGCGACTGCACTTCCTGTCCAGCTGTTCCCTGCCTGATTGAAGCAGGCGGCGCTGTCTGGGACTCCTCCGGCTGCAGAAGCAGGGACTGAAGAACCCCTGGCTGCAAAATATTTTTCAAACGTGACAGACGAGCTGCTGCTGCGCTGTTTCTTGTTTTTCCGAATGACTTATGAGGCGGTCTGTTTACCAGCTCATCTGTCGAGCCAGAAACTGGCTCACCGGATAAACCAGGCGTTGGCTGCGCCTCCATTCTTCCAGAGAGAGCATCTGAAATTTTTTCCCTCTCCTCCTGATTTTTACTGCTTTTCTCATCCTCCTCCCAGGGAGCAATTGTCTCCAGGCGCTTCTCCTCCCGTTTTAATTCCCGTTCAATTTCTGCTGAAACCGGGAGATGCATTTCCAGTATTTTTTTCATCTGCTGCTGTTCTGCCCATTCCTCCCCCCTTTCTGTTTTCAAAATCTCTTCCTGTTTTTCCAGATTCCTCTCCCCCGAAGGTTCTCCTCTTGGCTCTTCCGGAACTTCTGGATTTTTCAGGTTTTGAACCTCAGATTCTTCTTTCTTTTGCTCTTCTGGCTGCTTTTCGCTCTGAGCCTTAAATTCTTCTCCTCCTTCCTGGCTCTTATCTTCCGGCGCTTTCTCACTCACCCCCTCAGTCCCTTCCCCTATTTGCTCTTCTGACCTTTTCTCCCCTAAAATCCCGGAGACTTTTCCCCCTGGTTCTTCTGATACCTTCTCGCTCTGAGCCTTAAATTCTTCTCCTTCTTCCTGTTTCCTCTCTTCTGTTTTCTCCTCACTCTGAACCTCTAAAGCTTTTCCCCCTTCCGGCTCTTTTTCACTCCCTTCCCTCTGCTTTTCCAGTTCTTCTGTTTCCAGCTCCTCTGATATCTCAAGCTGTCCTGTTGCTTCCTGTTCTATTTCAGTCTTCAGGGCTTCTGCTGCCTGAAGTCCGTTTCTGCCAGTTTCTGCTGTCCGCTTCAGCGCCGTCATAGTCAACGCCCTGCTGATTGCTTCAACACTGCTGTCCCGTCTTCTCATATTTTCTGATGTAATATCTGCCAGCTGAACCTCTGCCGTCTGTGCCACCGCATCCTCCCAGACCGTTGTATAACTTCTCCAGGTACTTGTCACATCATGGATGGTCAGCCCATAGAACTGATCTGCGGAAATCCCGCTCCCCTCCACATTTTCTGCATTTACCTGTGTTCGAAACTCCCCTGCGCCTCCCCGAATAAAAATTCTCCCAAGAAGAATTTCCGCTTCTGGAGCCAGCAAATAAACCCCTGTTTCATTACTTCCCACAAAAACTCTTTTCACATTTACCTGTATTCTGCACTGTCCCCCTCGTATCTCCACCTTGGCATATCCAATATTTTTTCCTTTTATGCCGCCCTCATATGCATAAATGTATGAGATTAATCTTCGATAATCAGACATGCTATCACTCCTTTGATAAACATTTTATGAAATAACCATTGCAACTATGACCTAAAAATGCTATCCTATGATTAGATTTTAACAAAAAATTTTTTATTTTCAGGGGGTATTACCATGCAAATCATCAAAGCAAAGGATTACAATGAGTTAAGCCGCAGAGCAGCCCATGTTATTGCAGCACAGGTTATTTTAAAACCAAACTGTGTACTGGGACTGGCTACCGGTTCTTCACCTATTGGTACCTACAAGGAATTAATTGAATGGTATAACAAAGGCGATCTAGATTTCTCCGGTGTTTCTACTGTTAACCTGGATGAATATAAAGGACTGAATAGAGATAATGACCAGAGCTACTACTATTTCATGTACAACAATCTGTTCAAGCATGTAAATATCGACCTGGCCCGCACCAACATTCCTGATGGAACCGAGCCGGACAGTGACAAAGAATGTGCCCGCTACAACAACGTTATCAAAGAGATCGGCGGCGTGGATCTTCAGCTTCTTGGCCTTGGTCACAATGGACATATCGGATTTAACGAGCCGGATGACACCTTTGCTACTCTGACCCACTGCGTAGATCTGCAGCCCAGCACCATTGAAGCAAACAAGCGTTTCTTCGCCAGCATTGACGACGTTCCGAAGCAGGCTTATACCATGGGAATTCAGACCATTATGCAGGCAAAGAAAGTTCTGATGGTTGTCAGCGGCGCTGACAAAGCTGATATTCTGAAACAGGTTATCAGCGGACCGGTTACTCCTCATGTTCCGGCTTCTATTCTGCAGATGCATCCGGATGTAACCATCGTTGCAGATGAAGCAGCTCTTTCCAAATGCGATCTGTAATTACGCAGCCTATTTGAGAGAAAGTAAATTTGTTCACGAAAACTATCAGTCGATAACTGTGTATAATAAAACAGGGCTTCGCAGCTGCAGATATATCATCTGCAAAAACGAAAGCCCTGTTTTTTGTCTGAAATCTCATTTTCTAGGCATTTTCTGTAAAATAATTAGCCAGACGGGCAAACTGTTCCAGAGTCAGAGCCTCCCCGCGCACTGTTGCCGGAACGCCGAGACTTTCAATTGCCCTGGCAATCTGCTCCTTGGAATAATGCAGCTCTGAGGAATTGTTCAGGCCATTCTGAAGAGTTTTTCTCCGCTGATTAAAAGAAGCACGAATCAGACGGAACATCAACCCGCTGTCCTTTACCTCAACCGGCGGCTTCTGATGTCTGGTCAGCCGAATTACCGCAGATCCTACATTAGGACGAGGAATAAAGCAGTTGGGCGGAACATTCGCCACAATATAAGGCTCTGCATAATATTGAACAGCCAGAGACAATGCTCCGTAATCCTTTGATCCGGGACCGGTCTGCATCCTGTCTGCCACCTCTTTCTGCACCATAACCGTAATATTATCAATAGGAACTTCACTCTCAAACAGCCCCATGATAATCGGCGTTGTAATATAATAGGGCAGATTTGCCACAACCTTAATGGGTCGGCCGCCATTATATTCTTCTGCCAGCTTTTTAATATCCACCTTCAGGATATCCTCGTTAATGACCGTGATATTATCATAATCCTTTAAGGTATCTTTCAGAATCGGAATCAGATTCGAGTCAATCTCCACTGCAACTACCCGGCCGGCTGCCTCAGCAAGACACTGAGTCATTGTGCCAATTCCGGGACCGATTTCCAAAACCATATCCTCTTTTGTCACTCCTGCAGCCCGGATAATTTTATCCAGCACATGCGTATCAATCAAAAAATTCTGTCCGAATTTTTTTTGAAAGGCAAATTCATACTTTTGAATCACTTCAATTGTGTTCTTGGGATTGCCTAATCTGTTTTCCATGCAGTTCCATCCTCTCACAAATCTTTCACATTTTTTCCATATTCCAGTCACATTTTTCAGATATATTAGTTATTGTCAGCAACATAAATACGCTTTTAACTTTTTTTCATGCACATGCCGGCAGGATCCCCCTCAAACCCTGCCGGCCTTTCCTCGTTTTCACGGAATCTCCCAGCAGTCCTCTTTTCGTCGATTTTCCTACGCTTTTTCCGGATTTACAGCCGATACAGATTTCTTGCATTCTGATTGGTGATCTTTATCACCTCTTCCGGTGAGATGCCTTTTATCTGGCTGATCGCCTCTGCCACATAAAGAAGATTCAAAGAGGAATTGCGTTTTCCCCGATTAGGAACAGGGGAAAGATAGGGGCAGTCTGTCTCCAGAACAATCCGGTCAAGGGGCATATACTCCACTACCTCTTTCAGCTTTCTCCCATTATTGAAGGTCACAACTCCACCGATTCCCAGATAAAATCCCATATTCAGATACTCTCTGGCCATCTCTATTCCGTAAGAAAAGCAGTGAATCACTCCGCCGATTTCTCCTGCCTTCTCTGCCTTCATAATATCAAGCGTATCCTGGGCCGCATCCCTGCTGTGAATAATCACAGGAAGCTTTACCTCTCTTGCCAGCTGAAGCTGGCGCACAAACCAGTGCTTCTGAATCTCCGGATCCGGCTCTTTCCAGTAATAATCCAGTCCGATTTCGCCAATGGCTACGACCTTTTTTTCACCGGAAACGTGCTTCAGCCAGTCCATCAAATTGTCGTTTAATTCCTCTGTTTCACTGGGATGAACCCCTACAGCTCCATAGACAAAGGGGTATTTTTTCATCAGCTCCAGCGTATTTTTTGTTGTCTGGATGCTGGCTCCTACATTAACTACTGCTTCAATTCCATGAGTACTCAGGCTATTTAAAAGCTCATCCCGATCCTCCTGAAATGCCTCATCATCATAATGAGCATGAGTATCAAAAATCATATTATGACCTTCCTTCTGATTGTTTTTCGGAAAATTTCCTGGATATTTCTTTATACAAGCCCATATATCAGCGCAAGCACCGCTATGTGCAGTGGATAAAAGAAATAACCTGCATATTTGCCTTTCCATTTCCCCCGCGTCCCATTATAAAGAAAAATGAAAATAAAAGACAGGGCAAATGCCGGTAAATATTCCAGACGCTGTTCGATAACTGCCATCCATAAAAATCCCATAATACACATCTGCTTCCTATCCCACCGGAACCAGTAGAAAATCGCAATCAGCATAATTCCTGTATAATCATAATCGCATCGTACTATCCAGGCGGCCGCGCAAAAAAAGAAAATTACAAATAATTGGGCCATAAGCTCCAGCTGAAAAATACCCGAACTGTAATTTCGCCCTTGATCCAGGGTATTCTTTTTTTGAATATCAAGTCTCTCCAGCACTTCCATCATCAGCAGTCCCAAAAACAGTGTTATCATCACATTCTGGGAACTCCAATCAACAAAAAGCCTGGTTCCGCTGGTAAGCAGATCAAATGGAATCTCTGAAATCAGGGAAAATATTCCCAGGCGTATTGCGTATCGCCGCCTGCTCTTTGTATGTAAAAAGCCTTCCACCAGCAAAAAACAAAAAACAGGAAAGGCCATCCGGCCAATCGCCCGCAGCACACGATACAGCAGAAAAAGGGCAGGCACTTCTTCCCCTGCCTGCAATGCAGGCGTTAGCATTCCCACTCCGATAAACAGATATGCCATATGATCCACAAGCATACTGACAACGGCAATCAGCTTTAACTGATTGCCGTTAAATCCTATCCGCATTTTGTCTGCGTCCCTATTAACAAATCTCTGCGCCTGCTGGCATCTTCTTCTCTGGTACCATCAGGGATAATTCCCCATTTTCGTCCTCTGCGCATAAGAGCATACCTTCAGAAAGTACACCTGCCAGTTTTGCAGGTTTTAAGTTTACAAGAACCATAACCTTCTTACCAACCATTTCTTCTGCGCTATAATGTTTCTTAATACCGGAAACAATCTGTTTTACCTGGCTGCCAATCTTAACCTGGGAGCAGAGAAGCTTTTTAGACTTCTTTACTTCTTCGCAGGCAATGATTTCACCAACCTGGAACTGCATTTTTTCAAAATCATCAAATGTGATTTCTTCTTTTGGTTCGATGTCGATTACTGGTTCGTCATCTTTTTTCTCTTCTTCAGCTGGAGCCTGTCTTGAAGCGTTCATCTCATCTACTTTTGCCTGTACTTCTTTTGCATCAAGTCTTGCAAAAAGGATTTCTGGCTTGTCTGTTACTTTCTTTCCAGATTCGTAAAGACCGAACATTTCAAGTTCGTCCATAGTTCTTTCGGAAGAATTAAGCTGTGCAAAAATTCTTTCTGCCGTTTCTGGCATAAATGGAGAAAGTAAAGAAGCACCGATTGTAATGCTTTCTACTAAATTGTAAAGAACTGTAGCAAGTCTGTCCTGTTTTGCAGGATCTTTTGCTAAAGCCCATGGCATTGTCTCATCAATGTACTTGTTACAACGTTTAAATAAGTTAAAGATTTCTGTCATAGCATCTGCAACTCTGAGCTTAGACATACATTTTATTACTTTATGCTTTGTATCTAATGCTACGTCCATAAGATTCTTATCAAATCCATCTGTCACTCCACTGTTAGCTACAACTCCGCCAAAGTATTTATTAGACATGGAAATTGTACGGTTTACAAGGTTTCCAAGTGTATTGGCAAGGTCAGAATTCATACGTTCTACTAAGAGATCCCATGTGATTACACCATCGTTCTCAAATGGCATCTCGTGAAGTACAAAGTAACGAACAGCATCTACACCGAACAAATCTACGAGGTCATCTGCGTAAATTACATTACCTTTGGATTTACTCATCTTGCCGTCACCCTGTAATAACCAAGGATGTCCAAATACCTGTTTTGGAAGTGGAAGATCTAATGCCATTAAAAAGATTGGCCAGTAAATTGTATGGAAACGGATAATATCTTTACCGATCAGATGTAAGTCTGCTGGCCAGTATTTCTTAAATAATTCTCCACTTTCACCATCGCAGTCATATCCAAGGCCTGTGATATAGTTTGTTAATGCATCAAGCCATACATAAACAACATGCTTTGGATCAAAGTCTACAGGAATACCCCATGAGAAAGAAGTACGGGATACACATAAGTCCTGAAGTCCTGGTAAAAGGAAGTTGTTCATCATCTCGTTCTTACGGGATTCTGGCTGAATAAAATCAGGGTTATCATTAATATACTGAATCAGACGGTCAGCGTATTTGCTCATACGGAAGAAATAAGCCTCTTCCTTTGCAGGCTGGCATAGACGGCCACAGTCTGGACACTTGCCATCTACTAACTGAGATTCTGTGAAGAAAGATTCACATGGTGTACAGTACATTCCTTCATAATGTCCCTTGTAAATGTCACCCTTATCGTAAAGCTTCTTAAAGATCTTCTGAACCTGTTTTTCGTGATCCTCATCTGTTGTACGGATAAACTTATCGTAAGATGTGTTCATTAAATCCCAGATTCTCTTGATTTCTCCTGCTGTGTTATCAACAAATTCCTTTGGAGAAATTCCAGCTTCTGCTGCCTTTAACTCGATTTTCTGACCATGTTCATCTGTTCCTGTCTGGAAACGTACATCATAGCCTTCTTTTCTCTTAAATCTTGCAATTGCATCTGCTAAAACAATCTCATATGTGTTACCAATATGAGGTTTGCCGGATGTGTAAGCAATTGCAGTTGTAATGTAATATGGTTTCTTACTCATTTATCTATTATACCTCCTATGCAACCTGTGTCATTAGGTCTGTTATCTGTTCGTCAACTTTCCTTAATGTACCCTTAGAATCTTTTATCCCTGATTTATACAGCAATTGTATTTACAGGGTAATTTTGCGCGTACATATTATTATAGAATAAATCCGAATATTCGTCTATGGTTATTTTTCTGAAAAACTAATAGTTTTCCTGTATAATTCATAGTATAATACCAAATACTTTTTATCTTCCGATATAAAAATGCTATCAAAGGAGGCCGACTATGAAGAAAAATCATCGCAGACCATTGTCTAAAGCACTATTTACCCACTTGTTTTTTCTACTTCTTATCCTTATTTGCGGAGTCAGTTTAGTAGGTTGTGGACAATCCAGTGCACATAATTCTTCAAAGCAGAAAAAATTTGACCAGTTTCTTGATTCCTGCTTTAAAGAATTCGCTACCGAAAACACAATTACTTTGCATTTTAAACTCTCTGATCCGTCTTCTTACGGTATTAAAAAGGAACCCTCTCCCACTTATGGAGAGCTTTCTTCGGATACGGCAAAGAAAAACTGCAAACGTTCAAAACAACTTCTTCAAGAACTTTATACTTTTCCAACAAGCAGCCTGACAAAAGAACAGAAACTTACCTGGCAGATTTTTCAGGATTATCTAAATGAAACTATTATGAGTGAAAAATATATTCTTTATTCTTCTCCTTTCGGTGCAGATGGATTACCTTCGGATATTCCTGTAACTCTTTCCGAATATCGTTTTGACAACGAAAAAGATATTAAAGATTATTTATCACTTGTAAATCAAATTCCAGAACTTTTTACGCAGGTTCTTGATTTTGAGGAAGAGCGCCGTAACGCAGATATTGTAAGCCCTGATTTTGTAATCTCTGATACTATCGACCAGATTAACCAATTTTTAAATGCAAGCGAAGAAAATAATCTTCTCGTTGAAAGTTTTGAGGAACGTCTGGATTCCCTTGATACTTTAAGTGAAGATCAGAAAGCAAGCTACACCGCAAATAACCGATTACTCATTACAAATAAAGTATTTCCCGCATATGAGCATTTAAAAACTGCTTTACAGGTCTCTACAGGCAGCAAACATACTACATCTGATAACAGCACAAAAGAGAGACTCTGCGAATATGAAAATGGCCAGGACTACTATCGTTTTCTTCTCCAGTCCGATGTCGGAACAGACATGTCCCCGGAAGAATGTATCACAGCTTTGGAAACACAGTTAAAAGATACGATAAAAGATATTTCTTCCCTGACAACACAAAATAAAGACCTGTATACAGAATATCTCAGTGCGGTTCCGACACTTTCAAAACCAAAGGAAATCATGGAGCAGTTAAAAGACGATTCTCTTGTGGATTTCCCGGAAATAAAGAACATTTCTTATGAATTAAAAAATGTTCCTAACGCTCTTTCCGGCACTTCCGCCTGTGCATTTTATCTTGTACCTCCAATTGACAGTAAAAATGCAAATATTATTTACATCAATAACAACCGTGTGGAGTCCAACGAAATGTTTTCCACACTTGCCCATGAAGGCTATCCGGGACATTTATACCAGACGAATTATTTTTTAAGTACGAATCCTTCCCCTCTCCGTACATTTCTTCACTGTGACGGATATGACGAAGGATGGGGGACTTATGCCCAGTTATACAGCTATAATTTTACAGAATTTAAAGATGTCGATGAAAAAACACAGGCACAGCTCCGCCAGCTATATCGGGATAATGACCTGCTCTCACTCTCCCTGTCCTCTCTGAGCGATTTATATGTGAATTATAAAAATTATGATGAAAATGCACTGGCCGATTATTTAAAGACTTACGGAATTGATAAATCCGCTACAAAACAACTTTACCAATACGTTATTGAAAATCCGGCTACTTATCTTTCTTACAGTATTGGATATTATGAATTAAACAAATTAGAAAAGGAGATGGCTGCCTCTCTTGGAAAATCATTTAAAATTTCTGATTTTCATGAAGCAGTTCTGAATGTTGGTTCTTGCAATTTTGCAATTTTAAGGCAGGAAATAGAAAAGGAAACAGAAATTCTCAGCAAGGTTCCTTAAAAATATTGCTTGTATACACGCGTTTTTTAAATATTTTTAATATTTTTACTCATAATTGGTCATTTTATTTGTTTTGAATAATTGACATTTCAATCCTGCATTGTTATACTAGAGCGTGTTTGAAAAAAAAATGGAATTTCATTATTGGGGATTTTTATTCTTTTTTCATTGGAAAATCGACACAAAAAGTGTACAATAGACAACGTACGATAAAAAGTACAACAGTTTAATTTAAATACAACTTAGGAGGTAATACTATGGAAACATATGGTATCGAAAAACTTGGGATTGTGAATCCTAAAGCAGTTTACCGCAATTTAACACCTGCACAGTTAACAGAGGCAGCTTTAAGAAGAGGCGAGGGCAAGCTTTCTAACACTGGTGCACTCGTTGTAACTACAGGTAAATATACAGGACGTTCTCCTAAAGATAAATTTATCGTTGATACTCCTTCTGTTCATGATGACATTGCATGGGGAAGCGTTAACGTTCCTATCACTCAGGAGAAGTTCAATGCAATTCGTTCTAAAGTAATCGCTTACCTTCAGAACAGAGAAATCTTCATCTTTGATGGTATGGCTGGTGCTGATCCTGTCTGCACAAGAAAGTTCCGTATCATTAACGAATTAGCAAGCCAGAACCTTTTCATTCATGAACTCTTAATTCGTCCTACAGCAGAAGAATTAGAGAACTATGGCGAAGCTGATTTCACTATCTTCGTTGCACCTGGATTCAAATGTATTCCAGAAATCGACGGAACTCATTCTGAAGCAGCTATCATCGTTGACTACGAACAGAAACAGGTAGTTATCTGTGGTTCCCAGTACTCAGGAGAGATTAAGAAGTCTGTATTCTCTGTAATGAACTTCTTAATGCCAAAAGAAGGTGTACTTCCAATGCACTGCTCCGCTAACATGGATCCAGAAACTCATGAGACAGCTGTATTCTTCGGTTTATCTGGAACAGGTAAGACTACTCTTTCTGCAGACCCTAACCGTAAATTAATCGGTGATGACGAGCATGGCTGGTCTGACAGAGGAATC
>ENA-OPEV01001631-OPEV01001631.1-human-gut-metagenome-genome-assembly--contig:-NODE-1631-length-12072-cov-4.886577_pt1 | contig 12072 bp, 10 predicted proteins | sample MGYA00241637_ERZ501537 | MGnify/ENA primary metagenome ERZ501537 (study PRJEB25962, sample SAMEA1972159) | human gut metagenome | biome: human gut; feature: human-associated habitat; material: faeces...
AGCGCTATTCATACAGATTGCCTCTTCGGAATAGTCGAGCATAAAACGGAAACGGGCCATTTGTTCATCAGGAATGATAGTCGGACTGCTCTCACCGCGCATTACCATATAACGACTAACGGTAGAAAAGGAAAGAACCTCTTTACGTTCCTTAGGATCAGCATGTACAAAAACCATCATGGGAAGCAACACGGATTCAACCACTTTACGGCGGTCGCTCCATTGATGTACTTCTTGCTGGACCGGTACAAAATTTTCAATCCCCATTTTGTCTAAACGTTCGGCTACCTTCTTCTCATGATGCATACGGACCAGAGCAACATACCAGCGTTTAGAGTGTGCTACGCCTTCCCCTGTCCCAATTTTAGGCCCAGCACTTAAAGTTTCTTTCGTTAGAATCATACTTTTTTACCCCTTATGTATCCGTTACTTCTTAGGTAACGGATAAGGTACTCATTCACAGGAAAACAGATGAAAACAGAAAAACATAGACAAGAACCGCCTACAGCAATGTTTTTCTAACCTACGCGAAGGGAAAAACATCTTTGAAAACAGAATATAGGAATATCGGGCATGATGAAACAGAATTATCATGTCCTGATATATTTTTGTTGCATATTTCAACAAATCAGAAAAAAAAGAAGATTTTACTTGTTTACTATTTGTATTTTTGCATATCTTTGCATCGAATAATTATCCGTTACCTAAGAAGTAACAGATATACTTCGCCCTTGATTTCTAATGTTTTATCGTTAATTATTTACCTAAACGATAGTTCCTAATGTAAGATAAATTCCCTTTATTTACCTCTGTACGTTCTCTTAGCTCAAAACCTTTTAAATAGATTTGTGTGGTTTTTATAGATTTATGCCCCAATGATTCACTGATCATTTCAATTGGCACTCCACGATACTTCGCTGTCGTTGCCCAAGAATGGCGAAGTGTGTAAGAAGAAACAGGAGACTTCAAACGTAGAGCTCTCGCCAAATCCTTCAAACGATTATTGAATCTCCGAAGAGCAGACTGATATTCACGGTATGCCCTTTCATCCTTTCGTTTCTTGTTACCGCAAAGTATGTCGAACAGATAGTTCGGACAATCGGGAATGGGTTCCTGATTACTTCGGAGTTGATTAATCATTCCCTTGGCGGTGTCAAGCACTTCTACACTCATGGGAGTTTTCGTCTTGATTCGATTATAGCGTAACACACTCTGATCTAAAGCTGATTTTTCCAAATGCGCCAAATCAGCAAATGACATTCCACAAAACTGAAACATCAGGGCGGCAATAATTTGTGTGCGACGTAAACGCTCCGATTTGGGATCCTCATACAGAAGTTTGTGCAATTCACCGGCAGGCAAAGCTTTCTTTTGGCAGACATCCACGCCTGTATAAACATCATGAAATAATCGGGGAACATAAGGAGCACTCCCCGCTTCTACTCCCCGATTGTAAATGCTACGAAGCATACGCATATACGTAGAAATCGTATTAGGCTTCAAACCACACTCATAAAGATACTGACCATAACGTCGCAAACGTTCTTTGGTGACCTGCCTGAACGACATATTCAACGTACCACAAAACTTACTGAAAGAATAAAGGGCATTCTTATAAACATGCGCTGTAGAATAACGCCCCTCCTTTCGTAAACGATTGATGTAGTTTTCCCCACATCGACTAAATCCATTTTTATTCATCATTTGCATCACTAGTTATTTTATATATATACTATTTGGCAAGCGACAAAAGAACAAATCTTTTTGCACGTTTAATTCCGCTTTCCAGATATTATTTTTAGAATTAATATATATTTAACCAACGTTAAAATTAGTAGATTATGAAAAGTAAAAATGCCAAAAAAGGTAGTAAAAACGACAAGGTAAAAAGAAGTGTCCAAACAATGAAAAAAGCCCCCAGGAGGCATTCAAGGGAAGAAATCATCAGTGAAGAAGAACTGGATAACAGAATAGCAATCGATGGAGATATCCGTCTTTATTTCACCATGTATTTAAAAATCTTTATTGATGGACATTTCCGCCATCCCAAGAAAAGAAAGCTGATAAATCTAGCCCAATATATCTATGACCAAAAAGTATTATACATCCACAAACACGGTGGCTATAAGTTAATGGAACTTAGTAGTATACATGCTGAATTGGGGGCATTGAGAAAACCTGTTGAAGAAGAGTACATGAAAGAAAAAAAGGAAAAAAGAGAACAAGCTGAAAAGGTCAAAAGCAAGTACTAAGAAAAAATAATGGGACAGTTGGAATATAAGGCTTACCTTCGCCGCCGTTTTCAACCGGTCGAAAACTTACAGATTTTCTCTTAAAAAAATAGTGACGGTATGCTATCGTTATAGCGTCACTATAATGAAAGGATAGTGACGCTATGACAACAACATACCGTCACTATCTATAAGGGAAGATTTACGCTCAAACAGATTATTTTTCATAATTAAAAACAGAAGAAAATGAGACAAAAAATCAGGAAGAGCAAGTTAGAAGCTTGCAAATTAGTATGGAAAAAACGTATTACTGCTGAAAAGGGGATTTCGGAAAAATGCGCAGAGAGAATTGTACAAGAGTGTATTAGACTAATAGAACGCATGTTGTATGGAAATGCAATGATCGCTTTTCATAGACAGGATGGTACATTCTGCCTGGAAAAAGGAACACTAGTAGGATATGAAAAATTCTTTCATAGAAAATTCAATATCACAGCAAAACAAGAGTCTATTGTCTATTGGAGTGAAGAACAAAAAGGATGGAGAAGATTTATGATCGGGAACCTGATGGAGTGGAAAGCTATTGTATAAATCAGATTAAAATATATTTAACAATGAATATGATTAACAAAGGGATACCTTATTTCCCGACACCGGCAAACTTCTTTGACGAAGAAGTGATGGAACTATTAGAAGCTAAATTTGGAGTGTTAGCTTCTTACATTGTCATGCGATTGCTTTGCAAAATATATAAAGAGGGATATTATATCTCTTGGGGAAAGGAACAAAACCTGATTTTTGTCCGTAAAGTAGGCGGCGGGATTAAAGAGGATATGATGGAAAAGATTGTCGATCTGTTATTGGAGAAAGGATTTTTCCATAAGGAAACCTACGAAAAATACGGCATACTCACTTCGGAACAGATTCAAAGGGTGTGGTTCGAAGCCACTACACGAAGGAAAATAGATTTCTCCCAACTACCTTATTTATTAGAGACCAAGAAGAAAAAAGGGATGCAAAAAGAAGAGTTGAACGCGGAAAATGCAGACATTTTTGAAACTCAAGAGGAGGTGAGTCAAGAAAATGCAGACATTTCCCGACAAACTAAACTAAAGGAAACTAAACTAAATCATGAAGAAGAAGAAACCAACGTTGTTTCGATTGAAATTCCGGGGTATGCCTACAATCTGGCTACACACAACATAGCAGGATTGATGGAGAGCCTGGACAACCATAAAGTGACTGACCCAAAAGAGAAACAGACGATTCTCCGGCTATCGGACTATGGCAGGAAAGGGACCCAGGTGTGGAAACTGCTCTCCAATACGACCTGGAGCAAAATCGGAGCACCGGGGAAATATATCATTGCAGCGTTAGCTGGCGGACGGAAATAAACCGACTGATTAAAAGCTGATAAAAAAGGTACGAAAAATCTGTGCTTTTCACAAATTCTTCGTACCTTTACGCTCCGGTAAAACAAGTTCTATCCACATAAAAGATAACAAAATGGAAAACAGAAGTTTAGTAACCATTGCCGAACATTCTAAAGAAAAAATCCTCTACATGCTCGAAATGGCGAAGCAGTTTGAAATGAACCCCAATCGCCGGTTATTACAAGGAAAGGTTGTAGCAACCCTGTTCTTTGAACCTTCCACCCGTACCCGCTTGAGTTTTGAAACAGCTGCCAACCGTCTCGGCGCACGAGTAATCGGATTCTCTGACCCCAAAGCTACCAGTTCTTCCAAAGGGGAAACACTTAAAGACACGATCATGATGGTGAGCAACTATGCAGATATTATCGTCATGCGACACTATCTCGAAGGAGCTGCACGGTATGCCAGCGAAGTAGCCCCGGTGCCCATTGTCAACGCAGGTGACGGAGCCAACCAGCACCCGTCGCAGACGATGCTCGATCTCTACTCTATCTACAAGACACAAGGAACGCTGGAAAATCTGAACATTTTCCTGGTGGGTGACTTGAAATACGGCCGCACCGTACATTCATTGCTGATGGCGATGCGACACTTTAATCCGACTTTCCATTTCATCGCTCCCGAAGAGCTGAAAATGCCGGAAGAATACAAGCTTTACTGTAAAACGCACCAAATAAAATACGTTGAACATACGGATTTTACCGAAGAGATTATCGCTGACGCCGATATTCTGTACATGACCCGTGTGCAACGCGAACGTTTCACCGACCTGATGGAATATGAACGGGTGAAGAATGTATATATTCTCCGTAACAAAATGCTGGAGAACACACGTCCGAACCTGCGTATCCTGCACCCGCTTCCCCGTGTCAACGAAATTGCTTACGATGTGGATGACAATCCGAAAGCATACTATTTCCAACAGGCACAAAACGGTCTGTATGCCCGCGAAGCAATCCTTTGCGATGTATTAGGTATCACATTAGATGACGTTAAAAACGATATTTTATTATGAGCGAAAATAAACAAGCATTGCAAGTAGCTGCCCTGAAAAACGGGACAGTGATTGACCATATCCCATCCGAAAAGCTCTTTACCGTAGTGCAACTGCTCGGTGTGGAACAGATGACTAGCAATATCACTATCGGATTCAACCTCGACAGCAAGAAGCTGGGTAAAAAAGGGATCATCAAGATTGCAGATAAATTCTTCTGCGACGAAGAGATTAACCGTATTTCAGTAGTTGCCCCGCACGTCAAGCTGAATATCATCCGCGATTACGAAGTAGTGGAAAAGAAAGAGGTGAAAATGCCGGATGAACTTCGTGGCATCGTGAAATGTGCCAATCCGAAATGTATCACCAACAACGAACCGATGGCCACTATCTTTCATGTGATAGACAAGGATAATTGTATCGTAAAGTGCCATTATTGCGAGAAAGAGCAGAAACGTGAAGAGATTACAATCCTCTGAATAAACGTATAGCCCTATGAAACAGGACTGGAAACCAGGAACGATGATCTATCCGCTGCCGGCTGTACTGGTCAGCTGCGGAAAGGAAGAAAGCGAATATAATATGTTCACAGTAGCATGGACGGGTACGATTTGTACAAACCCGCCCATGTGTTATATATCCGTACGTCCGGAACGCCATTCTTATGACATTATCAAAAAAAACATGGAGTTTGTCATCAACCTGACAACGAAAGATATGGCTTTTGCCACTGACTGGTGCGGAGTTCGTTCGGGACGTGATTATCATAAATTTGATGAGATGAAGCTGACACCCGGACAGTGTACGGTGGTTAGTGCTCCGTTGATTGAAGAATCTCCTCTCTGCATTGAATGCCGTGTGAAAGAAATCATCTCTCTCGGCTCACACGATATGTTTATCGCTGACGTAGTAAATGTGCGTGCGGACGACCGGAACCTGAATCCTGAAACCGGAAAGCTGGAACTGGCCGAAGCCAATCCGCTGGTATATGTGCACGGAGGATATTATAATCTGGGAGAGAAAATCGGTAAATTCGGTTGGAGTGTAGAAAAGAAGAAATCATAAAAAGTGCGATATTGCCATGAATATGCTGCGTAAATTCATCCTTCCCGGTTTGTTAGCCATAGCCTGCACGGCTGTCGGCCAGAGCTATAACGCAGAAAAAGTGGACCGCCCCAATACAAAAAAAATAAATATCGGTATCAAGGCGGGATTCAACTCTTCCATGTTCATGGTGTCTGAACTGAAAATTAAGGATGTAACTATCGATGAGGTACAGAATAACTACAAGATAGGTTATTTCGGCGCCCTCTTTATGCGCATCAACATGAAGAAGCATTTCATTCAGCCGGAAGTGTCCTATAATGTAAGCAAATGTGAGATCACTTTCGATAAGCTCGGTTCGCAGCATCCTGCCATCGAGCCTGATTATGCTTCCGTGCAATCGGTGTTGCACAGTGTGGATTTCCCTATTTTATACGGCTATAATGTGGTGAAAAAAGGGCCTTACGGAATGTCTATCTTCGCAGGCCCCAAACTTCGCTACTTATGGGGAAAACACAATGAAATCACTTTTAAGAATTTTGACCAAAAAGGGATTCACGAAAGGCTGTATCCGTTCAATGTCAGTGCAGTGATCGGTGTAGGCGTCAACATCTCCCGTATCTTTTTCGATTTCCGCTACGAGCAAGGCATCGGAAATATCTCCAAGTCCATCATTTACGACAATATCAATTCCGATGGCAGCACGGGAGTGAGCAACATTATTTTCCGTCGCCGTGACAGCGCGTTAAGTTTTTCGCTGGGATTCATCCTTTAAGAATAAAATATCATTAAATCCGGCTTTTTACTAACATTTTTCTTGTACTTCCTTCATTCTTTATTTATTTTCATTAACTTTGTGCGCTTAAAATAGGTATCTCGAATTAGAAATTTAATCTTACTTATAAAAGAATGAAAAGAGACGACATCATTTTCGACATCATCGAAAAAGAGCATCAACGTCAGTTGAAAGGAATCGAGCTTATTGCATCAGAAAATTTTGTGAGTGACCAGGTTATGCAGGCAATGGGTTCTTGCCTGACTAACAAGTACGCAGAAGGTTATCCCGGCAAACGTTATTACGGAGGTTGCGAAGTAGTAGACCAAAGCGAACAAATCGCTATCGACCGCCTGAAAGAAATTTTTGGCGCTGAATGGGCAAACGTACAACCACACTCGGGAGCACAAGCTAATGCTGCTGTTTTCCTCGCAGTTCTGAATCCGGGCGACAAATTCATGGGATTAAATCTTGCACACGGCGGACACCTTTCTCATGGCTCACTGGTAAACACTTCCGGTATCATCTATACTCCTTGCGAATATAACCTGAATCAGGAAACTGGACGCGTTGACTACGACCAGATGGAAGAAGTCGCTCTACGTGAGAAACCGAAAATGATTATCGGTGGTGGTTCTGCATACTCTCGTGAATGGGATTACAAACGTATGCGTGAAATCGCTGACAAAGTAGGCGCTATCCTGATGATCGACATGGCTCACCCTGCCGGTCTGATCGCTGCCGGAGTGCTCGAAAACCCGGTTAAATATGCACATATCGTCACTTCTACTACACATAAAACACTTCGCGGACCTCGTGGTGGTGTCATCATGATGGGTAAGGATTTCCCCAATCCATGGGGTAAGACCACTCCGAAAGGTGAGATCAAGATGATGTCTCAATTACTGGATTCTGCCGTATTCCCGGGAATCCAAGGCGGACCACTGGAACATGTAATTGCTGCTAAAGCAGTTGCTTTCGGTGAAATCCTGCAACCTGAATTTAAGGAATATGCTAAACAAGTACAAAAGAACGCTGCTGTACTTGCACAGGCTTTAATCGACCGTGGTTTTACCATCGTTTCCGGTGGTACAGACAACCACTCTATGTTGGTTGACCTGCGTAGCAAATATCCTGAACTGACAGGTAAAGTGGCAGAAAAAGCATTGGTTTCTGCCGATATTACTGTTAACAAGAACATGGTTCCGTTCGACAGCCGTTCAGCTTTCCAGACTTCCGGTATCCGTTTGGGTACTCCTGCTATCACAACTCGTGGTGCAAAAGAAGATTTGATGCTCGAAATTGCTGAAATGATCGAGACTGTATTGTCTAACGTAGAAAATGAGGAAGTTATTGCACAAGTACGTGCACGTGTCAATGAGACAATGAAGAAATATCCTCTTTTTGCTTATTAAAAAACGATTTCAAAGCTAATAGCTTCACTGTTATCAGCTTTATTTCTTATTTATAAGGTCTGCTCTTTGTGAAAGGAGCAGGCTTTTTTTATTTATTAACGGTCCCGCCCGAACCATCTGTCCATATTTTCGTTTTTCTTACTATAAAAGAAATATATGATGTCATATATCACTCATAGCAAGGACGAATTCAACCGTACAGTGTGCAAGAAGAGAAAACTGAAGCGCACTGGACTCTATATACAGTCATCCCCGTCTTTCCACATTTTATTTCATAGGGAAAGACGGGGATTTATTTTACCGGCATCATACCGGAATATTTTTTTGAGGTATATATTTTAGCTCAATCCTTCTATTTCTCCATCCACAATATCGATATGCAATGCTTGCGGTTCTTTGGGTAATCCCGGCATACGAAGAATTTCTCCGGCAATGGCTACAATCATTTCAGCTCCGTTATTGATAACAATATCTTTAATATGGAACTCGAAGTTATTTACCGCCCCATAAATCTTTGGATCGGCAGAGAATGAATATTGTGTTTTAGCAATACAAACCGGATAATGAGTGATTCCCATTTTCTCAATCAGTTTGATACGGTTGCGTGCAATACTACTATAGGTAATAACGCTGGCTCCGTAAATATTAGTGGCTACCTTTTCGATCTTCTGCTGTATGCTATCTTCTTCTTTATAAGTGTAGCGTAAAGATTCGGACGGATTGTTCTCTATGGTATCTACTACCAGACGGGCCATATCTACTGCTCCCTCTCCTCCTTCACTGAACGCATTGTTAATGGCGAAACCCACTCCCAACTGTTCGCAATGTTCGCGCAGTAATTCCATTTCTTCATCCGTATCGGATGCAAACTTATTGAAAGCTACGATGATGGTCTGACCGAATGAGCGAAGGTTACGAACGTGTTTGTCGAGATTACGCAATCCTTCTTTCAAGCCTTCCATATTCGGCTCTTTGATACGGTCGAGACTGACACCTCCGTGCATCTTTAATCCTTGTGCCGTAGCGACAATCACTGTGAGACGTGGTTGGAGTCCGCTCTTGCGGCATTTGATATTATAGAATTTTTCTGCACCGAGATCGGCACCGAATCCGGCTTCTGTTATTACATAATCACCGAAAGACATTGCCAATTTAGTGGCCAGAATAGAGTTACAACCATGTGCGATATTAGCAAACGGACCACCATGTACAAAAGCAGCGGTTCCTTCGGTAGTCTGCACTAAATTAGGATGGATAGCATCTTTCAATAACACGGTGATGGCTCCTGCCACTCCCAAATCTTTCACAGTAAAAGGTTGGTCGTCATACGTGAAGCCCAACAGGATATTTTCAATACGGCGACGCAGATCACTCACATCTTTAGAAAGGCAAAGAATTGCCATAATCTCCGAAGCAGGAGTAATATCGAAACCGGACTCTTGGGTAATCCCGTTCGATTTAGGTCCGAGGCCGACAACGATGCTGCGCAACGAACGGTCGTTCACGTCAAGCACTCTCCGCCAAAGAATTTCTTTCAGTCCAAAGCCCTTTGCCTGATTCTGATAAAGATAATTGTCGAGTAAAGCAGAAATCATGTTATGAGCAGAAGTGATGGCATGAAAATCCCCTGTAAAATGGAGGTTAATTTTGTCCATCGGAAGCACTTGTGCATATCCCCCACCGGCTGCTCCTCCCTTCATTCCGAAACATGGACCGAGAGACGGCTCGCGAAGAGCGACAATCGCATTCTTTCCAATTTTATTCAATCCCAAAGCGAGACCGATAGATACTGTAGTTTTGCCAATGCCCGCTTTGGTTGCTGTGATAGCAGTTACCAGAATGAGATTGCTTTTCTTCACTTTCTCTTCATCAATCAGTTGTTCGGGGATCTTTGCTATGTAGCGGCCATAATTCTCCACTTCCTCGCGAGGGATTCCGATACTTTCGGCAACTTGCTTAATCTTCTTCAGCTCAATACTGCGAGCTATTTCTATGTCTGATTTCATACAGAATATGATTAGTTTTATTTTTGAAAGAACAAAAGTATAACAAAAAAGCGAAATAGAGAAATTTAAAGTTCGGCGGATATTATATCTCTATTTTTCATAACACAACAAACTCTTTTTACGCTATAACTGTTGTAAATGACATAACCTAAAACAACAACTTAATTATGGAATGGATTATTAATCAACTAAGGGTACATCCTGAACTTGCTATTTTCCTGACGCTCTTTGCCGGGTTCTGGCTTGGCAGACTCAAAATAGGGAAATTCTCATTGGGGACAGTCACCAGCGTTCTGCTGGTCGGAGTATTGGTCGGACAACTGAATATCACTGTAGATGGTCCGATGAAAGCTGTGTTCTTTCTGCTTTTCCTGTTTGCCGTTGGCTATAAGGTAGGTCCGCAGTTTTTCCGCGGATTGAAGAAAGATGGTCTGCCACAAGTGGGATTTGCCGTACTAATGTGTATTGTCAGTCTGGTAGCCCCGTGGATACTGGCCAAAATCATGGGATATCATGTAGGAGAAGCTGCCGGACTGTTGGCAGGCTCACAAACCATATCCGTTATCGGCGTGGCAAGCGATACAATCAACCAGCTGGGAATCAGCGATGCACAGAAAGCCACGTTCATCAATGCAATTCCGGTAGCGTATGCCGTAACTTATATTTTCGGAACGGCCGGCTCGGCGTGGATTCTGGCTTCTCTCGGACCTAAAATGCTGGGTGGACTGGATAAGGTGAAAGCCGACTGCAAGGAACTGGAGGCTCAAATGGGAACATCGGAAGCTGATGAACCCGGATTTTCCCCGGCTCTTCGTCCGGTTGTGTTCCGTGCTTATAAAATCACCAATGAATGGTTTGGCAAAGGAAAGAAAGTCAGTGAACTCGAAGCTTATCTATGTAAAAATGATAAACGGCTGTTTGTTGAACGGATTCGTCAAAAAAGAGTGGTGAAGGAAGTAGATCCGAACCTGATTCTTCATAAGAATGACGAAGTGGTACTTAGCGGACGCCGTGAATTTGTGATTGGAGAAGAAGACTGGATCGGTCCGGAAGTGATTGATGCACAATTACTCGACTTCCCGGCAGAAACTCTTCCTGTAATGGTGACCCACCGGACTTTTGCCGGGGAAACGGTAGCCAAAATCCGGGCACAGAAATTCATGCACGGAGTCAGTATCCGGAATATCAAACGTGCCGGAATCAATGTTCCGGTATTACCTAAAACGATTGTAGATTCGGGAGATATTCTCGAACTTACCGGTCTTAAACATGAAGTGGAAAGTGCTGCCAAACAAATGGGCTATATTGACCGGCCTACCAACCAGACGGATATGATCTTCGTTGGATTGGGTATTTTGCTCGGTGGTCTTTTCGGTGCACTGGCTATTCATCTGGGAGGTGTTCCTATCAGTCTTTCTACCAGTGGCGGCGCATTGATAGCCGGACTTCTGTTCGGTTGGCTACGCAGCAAGCATCCTACTTTCGGAGGTATCCCCGAACCTTCTTTATGGGTATTGAATAATGTAGGACTGAATATGTTTATCGCAGTGGTGGGCATTGCCGCCGGTCCCAGCTTTGTAGCCGGATTCAAGGATGTAGGTTTCAGCCTGTTTATTGTCGGTGCACTGGCTACGGCTATTCCATTGGTCAGCGGATTACTGTTGGCAAAATATCTGTTCAAGTTCCACCCTGCCCTATCCTTGGGTTGCACGGCGGGAGCACGAACGACAACCGCTGCACTGGGAGCCATTCAGGATGCAGTGGAAAGCGATACTCCGGCTTTAGGATATACCGTGACGTATGCCGTAGGCAATACGCTGCTGATTATCTGGGGAGTGGTCATCGTACTGCTGATGTAAACCGGCAGTACTTACTGTTTCAGACAAATTATTTACTATTCTAACAAATATAAATTTCATTATGGAGAAAAAAGACAATAGCCCGGCTATCACTAAAAGCTATGCTAAAAAGATGGAAACCATCAGCCCTTTCGAACTTAAAAACAAGCTTATCGAAATGGCGGATGAAAGTATCAAGAAAATAGCGCACACCATGCTAAATGCCGGTAGAGGAAATCCGAACTGGATTGCTACCGAACCCCGTGAGGCGTTTTTCCTGTTAGGACAATTCGGCCTTTGCGAATGCCGCCGTGTATTCTCGTCGGAAGAAGGGAT
>ENA-OPEV01001642-OPEV01001642.1-human-gut-metagenome-genome-assembly--contig:-NODE-1642-length-12005-cov-2.124854_pt1 | contig 12005 bp, 9 predicted proteins | sample MGYA00241637_ERZ501537 | MGnify/ENA primary metagenome ERZ501537 (study PRJEB25962, sample SAMEA1972159) | human gut metagenome | biome: human gut; feature: human-associated habitat; material: faeces...
GCGCAGGAAAAACGACTCTTGTAAAGCTGTTAAAAGGTCTGTTAAAGCCGGTGGGCGGCAGCATCTACTACGGTGGTAGCGACATGGCAGAAAAGACCGTTGCAATGTTGGCAGGGGAGATCGGTTACGTATTCCAGAATCTGGATGACCAGATTTTCAAATATCATGTGATCGATGAAGTCATGTTCGGACCGTAGAATATCGGAATGACAAAAGAGCAGGCAAAGGAAAAAGCTGTTGTAGCATTAAAGCTGGTCGGGCTGGAACAGCTTGCAGACGAAAATCCTTATGATCCGGAATCTGAGCAGTCAGGGAAAAACGGTGATTGCGATTTTACACGATATGGATTTTGTGGCAGAGAGTTTCGAGCGTGTGATCGTTATGGCGCACGGAAAAGTGCTCGCAGATGGCACAAAAGAGGAAGTGTTTGCACAGAAGGATGTTTTGGAGCAGGCAAGGATTGACCAGCCGTATCTGACAAAACTGTGCCAGCAGCTTGGGTACAAGAAGCTGTATTTTTCACTGAAAGACTAGGAAGAAGTGCAATTATAAGAAAAAAGATATTTGATACAATTAGTGTCATGGAGTAAAAAATATTTTGGATATTTTATAATTAAAAAGGAAAATCGGAGGTTTACATAATGAGAAATTTATTAGTAGTGGTAGATATGCAGAATGATTTTATCGATGGCTCACTCGGAACAAAAGAGGCAGTGGCTATCGTGGATAACGTAATCGCAGAGATTGCAAAGTATGATACCAAAGACATTTTTGCAACAAGGGATACACACCCGGAAAATTATTTAGAGACTCAGGAAGGGAAAAATCTTCCGGTTGTGCACTGCGTGAAGGGAACAGACGGCTGGCAGATCAATGAGAAAGTGAAAACTGCATTAAAAGACGCAGTAGTGATCGACAAGCCGACGTTCGGTTCAAAAATTCTTGCAGAAGAGATTACAAAAATCGCAGAGAAAGAAGATATCACCGTTACATTGGTCGGACTTTGCACCGACATCTATGTTGTCTCCAATGCAATTTTAATTAAGGCATATCTGCCGGAGATCCCGGTCAAAGTCATTGCTTCCTGCTGCGCAGGTGTCACACCGGAAAGCCATGAAGCAGCATTGACTACAATGAGAATGTGTCAGGTGCAGGTGGAGTAAATTCTTGGAGAGTCAAGGCAATAATCGTAATGTTATAGAAAATATATGCAATGTACACTGAAAAAGTTCAATGCTAAAATCCACTTAAAATCATGATTTGAAAATGTTAAACAATGTTTTTAGGAGGAATTACAATGAACGAAGCAACGAAATATAACCGTGCGAAAACATGGCAGATCGCATTGTTTGCATTAAATATGATGTCAACAAATATGTATCTGTTTTTAATGATGTATGTATCTTACTATGCAAATGGAATTTTAGGAATGTCTGTAGTATTTGTATCTACACTGGCAACTTCTATGCGAATTTTTGATGGATTTACAGATCCGATCATTGGATGGCTGATCGATCATACCAATGGACGTTTTGGAAAATTCCGCCCATTCCTTGTTGTCGGCAATGCGCTTCTTGCATTAAGCATGATCTTATTATATAAGACCACGCATTTAGTTCCGGAAGCACTCCAGATCCCATATTTTATTGTTGTGTATGCACTTTACATTATTGGTTATACCGTTCAGGGAACAGTCACAACTTCTGCACAGACTTTACTTACAAACGATCCAAAACAGAGACCGATTTACGGTTTCTTTACAGGCTTTTTTATGCTGTTCTTACAGACCGGAATTATAATGCTTGTTTCCAATTACCTTGTTCCGAAATATGGCGGAATGACACTTGAATTCTTCAGTGAGATCATTGTCTGGGTAATTGCAATTGCTTTTGTATTAATGATCTGCTCACTGATTGCCATTGCGCCAAAAGATAAACCGGAATACTACAACAGCATGGTAAAAAATAAAGAAGAAAAAGTCAGCTTCAAAACTTATTGGGAAGTATTAAAACACAACAGAGCACTTCAGATGTTAGTTATTTCCGAGTCTACAGATAAACTTGCATCAAGTATTGCAGGAAATTCCATCGTAGGTGTTATGCTTTATGGAATTATTATTGGTGACTATGCAGTAATGGGAAGATTGTCTGCTATCACAATGATTCCAAACATTATTTTACTTGTAATAGGTATTATGGGAGCAAGACATTCCGGACAGAAAAAGACGTATGTAGCGACTGTATATGGATGTATTGCTGTTCAGCTCGCAATTACACTGCTTCTGATTTTTGGTGATCCAACGAAGATTGATTTGAAGTCCTTTGGATTTATGAATATTGCATTTGTAGTTCTTATTATTGCATTGAATGGAATTCGTAATATCGGAAGTAATATGATGATTCCAATGATGGCAGACTGCACCGATTATGAAGTGTATAGAAGTGGACATTATGTGCCGGGACTAATTGCAACCGTATACTCCTTTATTGATAAACTTATTTCATCATTTGCAACTACAGTTGTTGGAGCATTTGTAGCTGTCATAGGATATAAAAATTCAGTGCCACAGGTGGGAGATGCAAGCACACCTGAAATTTTGATGATCACAATTTTATTATTCTGTGGCATGCCGATTTTGGGATGGATTGCTTCTATTATTGCAATGAAGTTCTATCCATTGACTGGTGAAAAAATGAAGGAGATTGAGGACAGCATTGCTGAAACACAGCAGAAAAATGCTGTAAAGGCATAATTATGAGAGACGAAAATAAAAATATAATTCCATTGTGGGGACCATATTCGAAAAAGTATATGGGTATTTCAAGAATTATGAAGGAGAGTGCTGTTCCAGGAGCAAGATTTGATTTTGTGATACATCCGACATATGCGAACAGCAATGTACCGGCTCCAAACGTTACAATCCCATCTGAGTATCATCCGTGGGATTGTGATAGTAATGGAAAATATTATAGATATCGCTATGAGCTTCTTTGGAAAGATCAGTTATATGCAGACGTAGATTTCTTTGAGATTGAGGAGGAAACCTGGGGAATCCGGGTTTCCTTCCATAATAATACGGATAAAAACCAGAATTGCCTTATCAATTATTTTGCCGCAGAGGAATATCCGAAAAGCAGAGTATACACGAAAAAAGTACCGGAAAAAAGTGATGCGTGGAATGCTGTCGATTATGAAAATTTGGAGTTTGGAAAAGCAGTTCCATGGGAACACCTGAATCTGGATGCCATGAAAAAGGGAGAGATTCTGGTCGATGGATTTACGGATGACAATGGATTGGGAATGTCCTACTATGCACTCTTTATGCGTTATCTTGGATTGAAAGCGTTTGGTGGCAATCAGGGCGACAAAGTTTCTTATCAGGTAAAATTAAAGGAATCGTATCAGGACGCAGTGTTAGCGATAAGATATCGTACATTGCAGGATGAGGGAGATGTAATTTTTCAAAGCAATGTTGGAACAATCCATTTTGCTGCAACAAAAGAGAGTGGAATCTGCTATGTTCCAATCGGAAAGATTTCAGATAAAGAGTTCATCTTTAAAATGGAAGCTTTCAGCGAACAGAGTAATGGAATAATGCTTGATTTTTTATGTGTTTGTGAAAAATCAGACAAAAAGGAAGTCGGAATAACAGAAGAGGCTCGTAATGTAATCCCAAAAGTTGAGTACGAGAATGATCATATAAAATATCAGTACAACTATAAGGAAAATCCAATATATCTTAGCATTTTAAGCAAGCGTGTCAGAAGCAGAAAATTGTATTCGGGCTGTATTGAGGATGCATTAGTATCACGCCTTGCAAATTCAGATGCTACTTATGATAATCTGACGAGAAGTTTTTCGGGTGCATTTCAGGATAAACATTCGGATGAAGGCTTTTATCATATTAATGTTGCAGAAGCGTTATTTGTTCCCGGAAAAAGTGTCAGAACGGAATATGCACACATCAGTACAAAAGAACGTAATTATTCAAAAGCTGAATTAGAAATTTTCTGGAAACAATGCAGAAGCATTGTAAAAAAAGAAAATTGTGCCAATGAAGAGGGAAATCCATTTGAATTTACAGGACGGATGATGAAATCTGCATTATATAGTAATATTGTGTATCCAATCAGGCGGCATGGTGAATACATTGCGCATTATACACCGGGAAAAAGATGGGACAGTCTGTATACGTGGGATTCCGGATTTATTGGACTTGGAATGTTAGATTATTCCTCAAAACTTGCAGAATATGTAATGGACACTTACTTATCCGAACCAGATAATACAGATTTCGCATTTGTGGCACATGGTTCACTTGTCCCAACACAGTTTTATTTGTATTACGAGATATTAAATCGGGCGGATGCAAAAGAACGGGAAAATTTGAAGAAATACTATCCGATGTTTTTACGTTACTATCGTTATATGGCTGGCAGGACGGAAGGATCCACAATGTCAAGACTTGGAAATGGTCTTCTGACAGTATATGACTATTTTTACAATGCAAGTGGAATGGACGATTATCCGCCGCAGGTGGAGTTACATCGAAAGAATATGGAACAGGTAGTATCACCGGTCTGCAGTAATGTACATTTTATCCGTATTGCAAAATTTATGAAACAGATTTCAATGGCATTTGGATATGAGGAGAATCTGCCGGAATTTGAGCGGGATATTGAACGTGTAAAGAACGCATTGCTGGCATATGCATGGGATGAAGAGAGCGGATATTTTGGCTATGCTGTGCAGGGGCAGGAGGGAGTCCATATTTTGCGGACTGAGGCAGGAGAAAATTATAACAAGGGAGTAGATGGTGTTACGCCGTTGATCGCAGGAATTTGCTCAAAAGAGCAGGAAAAACAGTTGTTAAAGCACCTGAAATCTCCAGAGGAACTGTGGTCCCCGGTTGGAATTTCTACGGTTGATATGTCTGCCAGCTATTATTACGATAACGGCTATTGGAACGGAAGTGTCTGGTGTCCGTATCAGTATTTCTTATGGAAAGCAATGCTTGATATAGGAGAGGGACAATTTGCATTTGATATTGCACACAGAGGACTGAATTCCTGGAAGCAGGAGATTGAATTCAGTTATAATACATTTGAAATGATACAGATTGAAACGGAACGTGGCGGCTGGTTTCACCAGTTTAGCGGACTTTCTACTCCAATTTCTATATGGTATAATGCGTACTACAAGAGAGGAACTTTAACAACCGGATATGATACCTGGATTGAAAAGAAAGAAATTTCTGAGGATGTGGATCATGCAGAAATTGTATACAGTACCACAGGAACACATACAGGCGTGCTTCTGATTGTCATGAATTCGCTATATCACTATGATGTTGAAATAGATGGTAAAAAGGCAGAATTTATAGAACGCGAAGAAGGTGTCATTGAGATTACGTTAAACAGAAAAGAAGGCGTTATAATAATATACAGAGATGAAAAATAATGAACTATATGATGAATACTTAGGGTATCAAGTCATGATCAGTTCCAGCATGGAAGTGCATCGTTTTTGTACCACAGCGATACAAAATGCAGGAGTGGAACTGCATGATTTTTTTGAAATCTACTGTGCATTAGACGGAAACATAACATTTACAGTCGATGGCAAAAAAATTGAATTAGAGAAAGAAGATATTGTGCTGCTTCCTCCTATGACAGAACATCAGGAAATGATTTCAGAGAGGGAAGCAGACAGAGTGATCCTTTGGCTGAATCCATGGTATCTGAACCGCATTTCAAGCAGGAAAACTAATCTGAACCAGTGTTTTGTTTCGGCAGAGAAGAAAGGATATCTGCTCCGGGAAGATCCGGCAATGCGGAAAAAAATCATAAATATGCTTTTGGAATTACGCTATGAAATGCATGAGAAAGAATTTGGCCATGACATTATGTGTGATTCGCTGGTAGAACATCTGCTTATCTTACTGGAGAGACATTTAAATCTGAATACAATGGCAGGAAATGCGAATATCCAGCAGGTAATCCGGTATATCAATTTACATTATACAGAGAATCTGACACTGGATTTTTTGTGTAACCGTTTTTATATCAGCAAGTTTTATTTGTCCAGAAGTTTTGAAAATGCAACAGGAAAGAGCATATATCAGTATGTTCTGGAAAAACGGATGATCATGGCAAGACAATTATTGATCAGTGGGGAAAAACCAACGGATATTTTTTCATTATGTGGTTTTGGACAGTACAGTAACTTTTATCGTGCTTTTAAAAAATATTATCATATGTCGCCAATGACATTTTTAAAGAAAATGAATTATGAAGAAAAGAATGAATGAGTCTGAGAAAGAGGAATAAATGAGAGAAATTTTTAACTTAAACGAAAAATGGGCATTTAGCAAGGAAGCGATAAAGCCTCCGGTTGCTATGCCACAAAATTGGTATTGGGTGAATCTGCCTCATACCTGGAATGCGATTGACGGACAGGATGGTGGAAACGATTACTACCGTGGAACCTGTTTTTATGCGAAAGAAGTCCAGAAAGAGGAACTTCCGGAGGGAGAACAGTATTATCTGGAATTTCTGGGAGTGAATGCATCTGCTGATGTTTATGTGAATGGAAATCACCTTGCTCATCACGATGGTGGATACTCAACCTGGCGGGTGAATATGACGGACGCACTTACAGATGGAAAGAATCTGATCGTGGTTGCCGTGGACAATAGTGCAAATGACAGGGTATACCCACAGAAAGCGGATTTTACTTTTTATGGTGGAATGTACAGAGATGTAAATATCATTGCTGTAAATAAGTCTCATTTTGATCTGGACTATTATGGTGGAAATGGATTGAAAGTGACACCAGAGGTAGCAGACAAAAATGCAAAAATTGCCGTGGAAGTATTTTTAAGCGGGGAAAAAGCAGGACAGCAGCTGGTATATCAGATTACAGATGCTGAAGGTGTTCTTGCAGCAGAAACCAAAACAGGGATTTCGGATAAACAGGTCAATCTGGAAATAACAGATGTACATCTTTGGAATGGACGCAAAGATCCATATTTGTATACAGCGACTGTATGCTTAATGGAAGACGGCGTATGCATAGACAGTGTCAGTACACGATTTGGATGCCGTACCTTCACAATTGATCCTGATAAGGGATTTTTCTTAAATGGGAATAGCTATCCACTGCGTGGTGTGTCCAGACATCAGGACCGGGCAGGAAATGGAAATGCGCTTCTTCCGGAACATCACAGAGAAGATATTGATTTAATCTGTGAAATGGGCGCTACAACGATCCGTCTGGCACATTATCAGCATGCACAATATTTCTATGATCTGTGTGATGAAAAGGGGCTTGTATTATGGGCAGAAATTCCGTATATTTCCCAGCACATGAAAAACGGACGTGAAAATACGATCAGTCAGATGAAGGAGCTGATTGTTCAGAATTACAACCATCCAAGTATTGTCGTATGGGGATTATCCAATGAAATTACGATGTCAGGTGAAGCAGACGAAGACCTTATGGAAAACCATCACATATTAAATGACCTTGCACATGAGATGGATCCTACAAGGCTGACAACTATGGCGGTAGTTTCGATGTGTGACATGCATAATCCGTATATTCAGATCCCGGATGTAGTTTCTTATAATCATTATTATGGATGGTATGGTGGAGACACTTCAATGAATGGCCCGTGGATGGATGAATTCCACAAAGAGTTTCCAAAGATCCCGATCGGCATGAGTGAATATGGATGTGAAGCACTGAATTGGCATACCTCAGATCCGAAGCAGGGTGAGACAAAGCTTCTAGCAGTGGCAGGCGAATGCCGGGATGAAAGCTTTATCAAAAAAGTTGAGAAGTTTAATGAAGCGTACCGTCTGAAAGAAAAAGGTGCTGTTTTAAATTGGTTTGATATCACGGCACCGGATGGTTTCTTCTCGTTAAATGATACGGTGGGCGATATTATGTCGAATGAGGATGGAAATAAAGTCATGCAGGAATTGTTTCAGAGCTTTGGACAGGCAAAGGCACAAGGCGGTGGAATGAACAGTGGCATGATGAAGATGCTGAGTGGATTCACGGTACTCCGAATGATCAATATGATGGGGATTACCAGTCAGATGACAAGCAAGGCCGGAGAAGCAGAGAAAATAAACGAAGTGAGTAAAGAACAATTGCTTGCAATAAATGACAGGCTGAATCAGATCAGGAAATAAAATTTCTATTATAATGATAATGGATGGAAAGTAAATAAGCACAAATTTTGTCAGAAATGAATCAATCCCTGACGGACTTGAGTATGAGCATATCAGAAACAGTCCGCCGGGGATTTTTATGTTATAGGAAACTTTGTTCTGTACACAAATGAAAGTGTTTTTATGGAGATCATATGTAAGCGCTAAATAAAATAGTATATTAAACAAAAATGCAATCTGCGATTTTTACAGATTGCATTTTTATCGTATTTTTACTATGAGTTATTTGCCATAACGCAAATTTTTGCTATGACATTTTTGCATTAACCCGACTGTTTTACTATGAGTTGATCTTGCAAATTTGCTTTACATTTTCGTTCCATGGCAAAAGACTTTCCAATTGTTCATCTGTCATCTTTTCATCCGGTCTTGACTCCAATGAGAATTCAAGATATTTGTATGGATTAATTCCATTAGCCCTTGCTGTTTCTAATAATGAGAATACCATCATGCTTGCATCTGCACCATCAGTTGTATCGCAGAACAGCCAGTTTTTCCGGCCTACTGTTACAGGTCTGATTGAATTCTCGCTTTATTCATATATGAAGATAAAGTGCTGAACAATCTATTCGTGGATTCTGTATTGGCAAGAAAAACTGGGTGATGATTGATTCAATAGCTGGTGCTGATTCCAGTGCTATCATCTATAGCATAGCCGAAACAGCAAAGGCAAACAATCTGAAGCCGTATGATTATTTTGAATATCTTCTGACAGAGATACCGAAACACTTAGATGAAAGTGATCGGAGTTTCTGTGAGAATTTACTCCCTTGGTCGGATAAGTTACCAGCCAAGTGCAGAAAGTAATTATTAAACAGTGCCGCTCAAACGAGCAGCTGACTTTATGACAGTACCCACTATGAGGCGCTTACGAATGTTGTACGGATCATATCCATATGTTGGTTAGGATACCACCCCAAGATTCAGTATCTGAAATAGTGGGGTATTTAAAGGGGAAAAGTTCACTGATGATATTTGAAAAGCATGCCACTTTAAAATATAAATATGGGAACCGGCATTTTTGGTATTGTGGGTATTATGTAGATACAGTGGGAAAGAATACAGCTGCAATAATAGAGTATATCTACAATTAAGTGAAATTGCGACTTATCATAAAGAGGAAAAAACTCTCGTTTTTATTCTCTATAAAATCATCTCGACAGCTAAAATATTAAAAAAGACAATTGAGTACACAACTTATGAAATGGGTAAGTACGTTTAAGTTTGTTCCATATAGAATAGAACTTTTGCACAATAGTTTTAAAGATTTCCAGGGAAAAAGGAATCATCCCTGCGGTTCCGTATGCCATTTCTCTCCAAGAGAGAATTATGGGGACCAGACGATGATATACATATGAAATGGACCAGAGAGCAGATGAGACCGGAAAGGAAGAGTTACATAAAGAATGGATGGATGCAATCGGTGTAAAGTATAATATGTGAACGTTATTACTGGCGTATGAACGACGAAAAAGTAAAGATACTTTTAACGTACAAAATCGGCGGCGCAGATTTTGGCAGTTTGGACATATTTGTGGGATATTCCATTTGATAAAAATACCCTTCTTGGAAAGAAAGATTTCGGAACTACAGTCTGGGCAAGCTGCGATAGTATTCTGGGATGCAGCTATGTGGATGATAGACTTGTAGAATTTGTAACGGATTTGATGCGCATTGCAGAATACAGCAAAAATGAGAAATTGGTGATTCTGGGAAAAATAGTGACATTGGTAATGCCCATGGGTTGTTAGATACAAATGGTTTAGAATTCTCAGGAGCAGTTGAAAAGAACAAAGGCGATGATAATGACACCTGTAATTGACTGATCAACAGTCAGGCGCTTTACAATCTCGATTTTTACAAAGAAAATATCACATATTAGATTTTGATCAGATTATAGAACAGATCTTTGCCCAATGAAGCAAAGTATCCATAGAACGTTTACGTGTCTGTAGGGTAATGTTTAGCCGGGATTGGAAGAGATTCATAACTCTGAAGTGTTCGTATCTCTGATCATACAGAAAAATATGAGAGTATAGCAATATGGTGAACTCCTTGATTTTTACGCCTTGAGCCGTGAGATCAAGTAAAATCGTAAGTTCATGTACATCTGATCTGTGGCGGATGAATCCCTTCTAAGGTTAACCTTGCAAATGTTGTAGGACTCGTTTATAATCATTAAAAACGGCATGGTGGTGATGGGAAATGTTTACAAAAGAAATTATGGATACATTTTCGGAGTTAGATTTTGCGGTATACGACTGTATTATTAATAACAGAGAGCGGGTCAGTAGTATGACGATTAAAGAGCTTGGTAATTTGGCACATGTATCTACAGCGACTGTGTTAAGGTTTTGCAAAAAAAGTGGTGTCAACGGTTATAGTGAGTTCAAAATCAAGTACAAGGAGTATCTGGAAGGAAAAAGGGACGCTTTGAAAGATGACGGGACGACAGAATTACAGAGTTTTTTGAAAACAATAAATTCAGAAGACTTTCAGAGTAGCATTTCGAATGCATATGGATTTCTCCAGAATTCACAATGTACTATATTTATAGGAGTCGGCTCATCAGGAATATTAGGAAAATATGGAGCTAGATTTTTTTCTAATGTGGGACATTTCAGCCTGTTTATCGATGATCCGTGGCTTCCGGTGCTGCAGAAATTGGCAGAGAATACGGTGACAATTGCACTGTCGGAATCCGGATCAACAAGACAGACCGTTTCTATAGCATCGCAGCTTCAGCAGAGAGGCAGTAAATTGATTTCCATTATCAATAATTCTAATTCTGTGCTTGCAAAAATGGCAGATTGCAATATTTCGTATCATATATCCGAGGCATTGGTCAATGAGCGGAATGTAACAACACAGATCCCTGTGCTCTATATTATTGAAACCCTTGCAAAGAAACTGTACAATAGTAGCCGGCAATAAAAAAATACAAAAGGAGACAGGATATGTCGTTTTTCAGCTATGATATGCTAAAAAATTTGAAGCCTGGGGAGTTTGCTGTATATAATTTTATTATCTCGCATATGGAGAAGATTCCGTCTATGAATATTAGGGAACTTGCAGAAATAACGGGGGTCTCTACGACTACGGTTCTGAGATTCTGTGAGAAGGCGGGATGTGAAGGATATACAGAATTTAAGTACAGGATCAAGTGCAGAATGTCAGAACCAGAAGGAAGAAACAATTATGATTCAGCTCCCGCTTTACAGTTTATCAAGAATGCTGAACGGGACGAATTGTTTCAGGATAAGTTAGGAGAGGTGGCTGATCTAATTGCACAGTCAGGGCAGGTGATTTTTTCCGGGGATGGTGAAGGAAGGTCACTTGCACAGTATGGTATATATTTGTTTAACTCTGTGGGAAAAGCAGCGTTTCGATGTGAGAAAGAGAATGGAACGGTCTGTCCCGAAAAAGAGATAAAAAGTATGCTTTTTATCCTTTCGGTTTCGGGAGAAGATGAGGAGATGGTGTCCTTGTTAAACCAGTATAAGGAGTCAGGTGCTTTTGTGATCAGTATAACCAATACAGAGCAATGCTTGATTGCAAAGATGTCAGATATCAACTTTTCTTGTTACATGCCGGAAACATATGGTAAGAATACCGGCTCGGTAAGGAGTTCGCAGCTTCCAGTTATTTATATTCTGGAATCCTTATCTGCTATCATTTCTTTCAGAGAATGAAAAAACTAACAATAGAGACACAAATCATGACCACCCGTCAAACGGGTGGTTTGCTCTAGGGCTATAAGCCCTT
>ENA-OPEV01001648-OPEV01001648.1-human-gut-metagenome-genome-assembly--contig:-NODE-1648-length-11976-cov-2.966278_pt1 | contig 11976 bp, 7 predicted proteins | sample MGYA00241637_ERZ501537 | MGnify/ENA primary metagenome ERZ501537 (study PRJEB25962, sample SAMEA1972159) | human gut metagenome | biome: human gut; feature: human-associated habitat; material: faeces...
CCAGTATGGAGCGCCCGGCAATTAAGCAGGTTCTGGAACTTGCCAGAGAGAATAAAGTTCAGTGTATTGTGGTAAAAGATTTTTCCCGTTTTGCCAGAAACTATATTGAGATGGGAACTTATCTAGAGCAGATTTTTCCATTTCTTGGAGTACGCTTCATTTCTATCTCAGATCGATATGATTCTAAAGATTATAAAGGAAAGAATTCAGACATCGAAGTACAGTTTAAAGGACTGATCGCAGACTTTTATGTGAAAGACCAGTCTGTAAAGGTAAAGGCAGCAGTCAGCACCCGACGAGGAAAAGGTGAATATTGCTGTGGCTCTGCACCTTATGGGTATCGAATCAATCCTGAAAATAAGAGAGAACTGGTGATTGTAGAGGACGAAGCAGAAGTGATCCGCAGAGTATTTGAACTGACCAATCAGCGATATTCCAAGATGGAGATTTGTAAGTTATTCAATGAAGAGGGTGTATTGACTCCCTTGCAGTCTATGAGCAGACGACAGAAATCAGGCAGTAAGAAAGCTTCATCAAGAGGATTGCAGTGGACGAGTGATATGATACGGAAGATTGTGGATGATAAGACTTATATAGGCTGTATGGTCTATGGAAAGACAAAGATTCCAGATCCCGGAACAGGGAAAGAAGTACCGGTACCGAGAAATCAGTGGAAAGTGATGGAAAATCATCACGAGCCGATTGTATCAAAAGAAGTTTTTGAAAAAGCACAGTCCCTTCAGATCAGATACACCAAGAAAAGCAAATTTGACAGGGAAACAACACTATTAGGTGGCTATGTAAAATGCGGGAATTGTTGCAGAAGCCTGACTTCAAGCAGTCCGATTCATAGTCATATTCTTTATAGCTGTGCTTACAGTAAAGGAAAAGAAGATACAGGATGTTTTGCCGGGAAAGCGGATAACAAAATGCTGGAGCATATCGTGCTGGCAGAAATAAAGGCTTACTTACGTCAGAATATCAGCCAAGAACAGATGCAGCAATCCATGAGAAAACAGCATGAGGAAAGTATAGAAGCCTATAAGACGGAAAGTGCAGATTGTGAAAAGTGTCAAGAACAAATAAAAATCCAGAACCGCCAGAACTATGAGAAGTATCACGAGGGACAGATGAACCAGAATCAGTTTATGGAAGCCAAGAAGCAGTTGGAAGAAGAAAGAGAACGACTGCAGAAACGTGTACAGGAACTGGATGAGTTGATAAACGACGAGAAAGAAATCCTGATGAAAAAGAATGTTCCGGTGGAGCAAATGTTGAAGTATTTAGGCTATGAGAATCTGACACGAGAGATGCTGGAAGAATATGTGCAGGGAATATATGTGTATGATGACGGGAGAGTGGAGGTGGAGTATAAATAGCAACAAATTAGCATATAATAACAATAAAATTGTTGATAAAAAGCAATAATGATGTATAATTATATAAAGAAATGGAAAGGAGATGCAAAAAAAATGTTGTTAAACTTTAAAATGGAAAACTTTAGGTCATTTAAAGATGAGACTTTTTTTACAATGCTTTCAAGTAAACAGAAAACGCATAATGATTATGTGATAGATAAAAGTGTAAATGGTAATAAGTTAAGAGTATTACCAATGACTGTCATTTATGGAGCAAATGCATGTGGAAAATCCAACATTGTGTTGGCAATGGATATATTAAAAAAAATGGTTATGAAAGGAACCTTAAATTGCAAAGAGCTGGAATCTTATAAAAGTATGTTATCTTTTATTAGAGATACAAGTTGGTATGATCCGGTTTCTTTAGAAATTACATTTTCCACTCAAAATAATATTTATAGATACGGAATTAAGTTTACGGATATTGATGTATATAAAATTGAAGAAGAGGTTCTTTATGTTAATGATGACTTGTTCTTTTCACGAGATGATGAAAATCAAATTTATGTGGATGTAAAGAAATTAGTAAAAAAAGGTTATATTAATAAGGATGATGCGGATTTTTCTGAACGCTTGATTCACAAATTGAACCAGACATTGGATAAACAAAAGTTAGTTGTAGCAGGTGCAATTAGCAATTTGTTTGATAAAAAATATTTTGAGGATTTTAATTTATGGTTTGAAAAATTTAATGTTATTATGAATGCAAATGACATGAATTTTAGACAAAAAGACTTAAAGACGATATTTAATAAAAAACCAGATAAAGATATTCGTAGAAATATTTTCGAAAGTGCCTCAGTTAAAGAAGTTATGAATATAGCTGAGTTTGGAAATCAAAAAATTGGATTTATGGCAGAAACAGATAATGATGAATTATCTATGTGTTCAATGTATCAAGTACCATTAAGAAAAGATGAGCAACCACAAAAAAAATATGCAATATCCATGATTGTAGATTCAGAGCTGATGGAATCGAGAGGAACTATCCATTTGATTAGATTGTTACAACCGTTTATAGATGTTTTAGATAATGGCGGGGTCATTGTTTTGGATGAAATGGATGCTTCATTGCATTTTGAAATTGTTGTATCGCTGATAAGAATTTTTAACAATAAAGATATCAATAAAAATAATGCTCAGTTAATTTTCAATACGCATAATCCAATATATTTAGACGGTGAATTGCTTAGACATGATCAAATTGTAATGGTTGAAAAGCGAAGGAATGATATGGTGAGCGAGATATATTCTTTAGCAGATTACAAATTACGTCCAGAAGAAAGAATATTAAAAAATTATTTGAATGGAAAATATGGAGCATTGCCACATATGGATTTGGAAATTGCATTTAAGCACATATTGGAAAGAGAGGCGAATAATCTTGAATCGTCCAAAGAACAATAAAATACGAAGACCACAATTCCTCTGCATTGTAGGATGTGAGGGAAAAAACCAGGAAAGAATATATTTTGATAAAGTAGCAGAATTAGTGAATTGCGTTGAAGAAAGAACGCATGATTTAGTATTTGATTATGCGGAACCATATGGCGGAAATCCTAAGTGTGTGGTAGAACGAACTATTCAGAAATCTATTGGTAAGGAAAACAAAGTATCTGTTTTTGATTATGACGGAAAAAAGGATAAGTATGAAGAAGCAATAGATTTGGCAATAGAAAATAAGATTGAATTAGGATATACAAATTATTGTTTTGATTTATGGCTGATTCTTCATAAAGAAGACTATTTTGATATAGTACAAAATCAGGATGCATATGCTGATAAATTACGACAAGTTTTTGGGTTAGCAGCAGATGCAAACATAAAAAAAGAAAAAAGGGTAACGGAAATAGTCAATCAAATCGGATTATCTGATATAAAGAATGCAATTCAAAGGGGTAAAAAAATATCAGAGGATAATCAGGGTAAAGAGGCAAATAAAACGCCAAAAGAAAACAGATATTATGATAATCCAGATACGCAAATGCATGTGTTGCTACAATTTTTATTTGCGAAAGTAGGAATAAATATTGACGCATTAGGATAGAAAAGATGTAGCAATGACGTTACATCCTCCCCACCTACTTTGTGACAATTATATAACGTCCTCTATACAGAAATATGCGGTTTTAAGCCATTTTGGTGGCAAAAGAGCCGCATATTTTTTGTAGCAATGACTTGACATCCTCGGGGGCACTTTGTTTGGAGAATAGTTTTCCAAAATGAAAATGTTGTAGGTATGAGGAAAACATGTTATGGTATGTATACAATGCGTAAAGAGGAGCAGAAAAAATGAAGTACGAACATATCACAGAGGGCCGTTTCATAGATCGTCCTAATCGGTTTATTGCACATGTGGAGATCAATGGGCAGGTGGAAACGGTTCATGTAAAGAATACAGGCAGGTGCAGGGAGCTTCTGGTCCCGGGTACACAGGTTTTTCTGGAAAAGAGTAGCAATCCGGCGAGAAAGACAGCCTATGATCTGATCTGCGTAAATAAAAAGGGCAGGGGCCTGATTAATATGGATTCTCAGATTCCCAATAAAGCAGCACTGGAGTGGGTAAAGGCAGGACATCTTTTTCCGGAAAAAGTTCAGGTAACGCCGGAGAAGACCTATGGAAATTCCAGATTTGATCTTTATGTCTGTTCAGAGAAACGCAAGGCTTTTATAGAAGTAAAAGGTGTCACTCTGGAGTCGGATAATATAGCACGCTTCCCCGATGCACCGACAGAAAGAGGTGTGAAACATCTGAAGGAGCTGATCCATTGTATGCAGGAAGGATACGAAGCTTATCTGCTTCTGGTGATCCAGATGAAGGGAGTTGACAGGTTTGAGCCCAACTGGGAGACTCATCGGGAATTTGGAGAAACCCTGCAGGAGGCAAAAAAGGCAGGAGTGCATATTTTGGCCTATGACTGCCTGGTAGAACCTGACAGAATGGAAATTCAGGATCCGGTACCTGTATGCCTTGCTTCTGACTGGAAATAAAAAAGTATTCCCGCAATCAGCAGGTCCTATTCAAAATTCCATTGCCGCAGGCAATCTGGAATGAATTTTGGCTACGTTACTGTGAACAGTAACGTGTGTTTTATATTTCAGAGCAGTAAATAATTGTAGACATGAAAGTATATGAAATGTATAATCTGTATCAGAAGTTTTGTTGACAGATTTATAGGAAGATCAGTCAAAAAACTGAGATGATTATGAAAAAAGTTCCTGTAAAAGTTTTTTACGTGGGACTTTTTTTGCACCGTTTTGATGTTTACCCGAATTGGATAAGCCCTCTGTTTTAATTGGGAAAACAAGGTCACTGACACGCAGGTTATGAAACAGTAATAAATGGAAAGGAACTGGATATGAGAAAAAATCGAAAGAATGACTCCCATACCCGCAGAAAAAGAATTTGTATTGCAGCACTTCTTCTGGCAGGCAGCCTTATACCGGGAGGATGTGGAATAAAGAAAGAGAAAACATCGGACAGTGAATTGCCGGAGATTGTTATCGGAATAGATTATTTTGAACCTTACAGCTATCAGACGAGTGATGGCGAGTATAAAGGTATTGATGTGGAACTTGCAGAGGAAGCCTTTCAGAGGCTGGGTTATCAGCCTGAATTTGAGAAGGTTGTCTGGGAAGATAAAGAGAAACTTTTGTCAGATGGAACAATAGACTGTCTGTGGAGCTGCTATTCCATGAATGAAAGAGAAAACAAATATCAGTGGGCAGGACCGTATATGTACAGTCGTCAGATGGTGGTTGTAAGAGCCGAGAGTGAAATCCGGACACTTCAGGATCTGAAAGGGAAGAGGATTGCAGTTCAGGCGACTACAAAAGCAGAAGATCTCTTTCTTCATAATATAAAATCAGATCTTCCGCATGCAGAACAGGTGAACTGTTTTTCTTCGTCGAATGAGCTTTATGCTGCACTTAGAAAAAATTATGCAGATGCGATTGCGGGACATGAGGCAATGCTTGGCAGTCTGATACAGGATGGCAAGGGCGCTTACCGTATGCTGGAGGAAAGTCCTTATAAATCAGAACTTGGAATTGCTTTCAAAAAAGGAACTCACGAAGAATTGGCAGAAAAGCTTACAGAAACGCTTACAGAGATGCAAAGCGAAGGGATTACAGAAAAAATAGTTACAAAATACGGATTGGATGCGGACGAAACTCTGCCGGGAGGAGAAAGTAAATGAGCAGACAGATAAGAAGGCAGATACCGCAGAAACAGAAGAAAAAGAGGGTCGACAGAAATGCGTGTTTGCTTGTGTTTATTCTGATTTTTTCCGGAATACTGACTTTTCTTCTGCTGACAGCGAGAGATAATAGCAAGCTGAACAGTACTCTGGATGAGACCTTTGATTTTGTAAAAAACCGAATTGAAAGTTATGAGATTTATAACACCAATGATCAGGTGAAAAGCCTGGTACGTCTTTTGGACAAAACAACAGAATTAAGCAGAGTCATAGAACAGGAAGGAAATCTCAGTACAGAAATGCTAGACGAATATGCCAGGGAACAGCGCCTGACAGGAATCCTTGTACTGGATCAGAATCTGAAGGTGACAGAACAGAGTGCAAAAGATGGAGATACTATGTCGCTGTGGCAGAAGCTGATCAAAAGTGATTATGTACGTGATATTGCAGAGCATCCGGAAAAGACTTATACCACTCGTCTGAGAAATAAAGGAAAGATCTATGATTTTGCGGCAGTGGCAAGACAGGATGCAGCAGGTATCCTGATCACATATGCGCAGAAGGAGGAAGTAAATGAGCTTAACGGAGATCTGACGATGGCATCGTTATTTTCTGACTTTCCTTTTGAGATGAATGGAAGTGTTGTGATCTGTGATGATGATAAGGTTGTCAGTACAAACAGACAGGAGCTGACTGCCCGCTCTATAGAAGAAGCAAAAAGTCAGTATAAAAATAAATTTGAGGTAGATGAGAATGGAATTGTCCATCTTCGTTCAGAGACAGGAAACTGGTTCGGACGTCGGGAGAAGATCAAAGACTACGATGCATATATCTTTTTCCCGGAAAGTCAGGTGTACATCACACGAAATATTATATGTGTGATTTATGTGCTGCTTGCACTGCTTCTTTTCTTACTTTATCGGGTGAACAGGAGCAGAACAGAAAAGAGAAGTATCCTTCAGGACCAGAAAAGACTTCGGGTGATCAATGCACTGGGGCATGCATATGCCTCTATTTCTCTTGTGAATCTAAAAACAGAGGAAATCGAAATCCTGAAATCTTCAGGAAATATGAAGCCAGATCAGAAAGGGGATATGCTTTTCAAAGCGCATCAGGAAGAACTTATAAGGCAGGTGATTGCAGAGCCATTTCAGAAGGCATACTGGGAATTTGTCGATATAAGTACGGTGGCAAAACGTCTGGAAGAACGTGAAACGCTGAGTTTTACAGCTCGGACAGTGGATGAAAGATGGATGACAATGATCATTGTGCCACAGGGATATGATAAAGATGGGAAATTGTGTACAGTTCTGGTTGCAATCCGTGATGCGACAGAAGAAAAAGAACGTGAGATTGCGCAGGATAGGAATCTGAGAAATGCACTTGCGGCTGCAGAACATGCGAACAGGGCGAAGACTGTGTTTCTGAATAATATGTCTCATGATATCCGCACGCCGATGAATGCGGTCATTGGATTTACTGCGCTTGCGACAACACATATTGACAATAAGGAGCTCGTTCTGGATTATCTGAAAAAAATCCATATATCCGGTCAGCATCTGCTCAGCCTAATCAATGATGTGCTGGATATGAGCAGAATCGAGAACGGTTCCGTACGGATTGAATATACAGTTGTACACCTGCCGGATATCTTGCATGACTTAAATACAATTATACAGGAATCTGTACATTCTAAACAGCAGGAGCTGTATATTGATACACAGGATGTACTCCATGAAGATATCATTACCGACAAGTTGCGCCTGACGCAGGTGCTTCTGAATATCAGCAGTAATGCTGTGAAATTTACACCGGTCGGGGGTACGGTTAACATTCGTGTTTCTGAGAAACCATGCAGAAGAGACGGATGTACAACAGTGGTATTCAGTGTGAAGGATAATGGAATTGGGATGTCGCCGGAGTTCAGGGAGCAGGTGTTTGACTCATTTACAAGAGAACATACCGTTACGGAGAATGGAATAGGAGGAACCGGTCTCGGAATGGCAATCACCAAAAACATTGTGGATATGCTGGGCGGTACGATTCAGGTTGAAAGCGAAGTAGGAAGGGGAACGGAGTTTACGGTTATGCTTGAATGTGAAATATCAGGGACGACTGTGAAGGAGGAACCTGATTCGGAGCAAAGAGAGCCCCTTAAGAATGAGAAGCAGAAAATCCGGGCAGAAATCCAGAGGCGTTATGAAGGGAAGAAAGTTCTTCTTGTAGAGGATAATGAGCTGAACCGGGAGATCGCAACAGCGATCATGGAGGAAATTGGTCTGGATGTGGATTGCGTTGAGGATGGTACAGATGCTGTGAATATCATGTCATCTGCAGAAGGCAGAAAATATGATCTGATCTTCATGGATATTCAGATGCCGAAGATGGATGGATACACCGCAACCCGGGAAATCCGTACATTGAATGATCCGAAATGCGCAAATATACCAATCATTGCGATGACTGCCAATGCTTTTGAAGAAGACCGTAAAAAGGCAATCAAAGCGGGTATGAACGCTCATATTGCCAAACCAATCAGCGCAGATATAATTCTGGAAAATCTGGAGAGAATGCGCTAAAACAGAAAGTATTTTAATGAACCTGCTGAGAAAAGTTAAAAACTTTTCAGCAGGTTTTAATTTATCCAAAAAATTACATGCATACTGTCAGAAGTGCTAGTGTAAATATCTGAGCGTTCACGTATAATGTAGATAAACAAAAAATCTTCTCACAAAATTAAGTAAAAAAGAGTCCGAGGAGTACATTAAAAAAGAAAGGAGATGTTTGTATGAGTAAAAAAATGAGGTTGTGGATGGCAGGAACAGTAGGAGTCTTAATGGCAGGCTTTATGAGCGTAAGTGTTTATGCCCTTGAAGAAAAGGATGTTATTGGAACCTGGTATGTAAATGAGCTTTCTATGGGCGAAGGTGCATCCTTTCATCCGGGGGCAATGGGAATGGAAGTGACCGTGGACATTAAAGAAGACGGTAAAATGGAAACAACAAGTTCTGTTTATGGGGAAGAGCCTGAAGTAGATGAATCAGAGTGGAAAATAGAAAATGATAAAATTTTGATGACTCATAATGATCAGACAGGGGAATGCGAGTACAAGGACGGTAAGATAACCTTAACAGCAGATGGAACGACAATGATCCTGAGTCAGGAAAAGGAAGAGTATGAGCCTTATGTACCGGGCAAACCGGTAGAAAATCCAACCATGAAGGATTTTGAAGGAGAATGGAGCTGTACTCTGATGGAAGCATTTGGAATGCAGATGCCGGTTAATGCTGACTTTACAGGATTTGAAATGAGTATGTCTGTGGAAGACGGAAAGGCTGAAATTATCTTAATAGAGAGCGGAGAAGAGACAAAAGTAGAACTTCAGGGCGACGTGGAAGGAAACGCACTGGTATTAAAGGCTGTAACAGAGGATGAGGCAGGAACTATGTTTTTCAGTCTTGATAATATGAAGTTCAATTTACTGGATGATGGAAAACTGTGTTTGATAGCAGAAGATGATGCAGAGGAATCTGATGACGGCGAAGAAGCAGATGATTCTGAAACAGGTGAAGTTGATTTTTCCGTAAAGACATATTTTGAAAAAATAATTGTTACAGAATAAGGTAAAATACTGCCGCACCATTCCGGTGCGGCAGTATGGGATTTCAGATAAAAAAGGAGGATAGGGTATGGGATTATTTGATAAGAAAATCTGTGACATCTGCGGAGAGAAAATTGGGTTATTGGGAAATCGAAAACTGGATGACGGAAATCTGTGTAAGGATTGTGCGAAAAAATTATCACCATGGTTTGAGGAGCGGCGGCATAGTACGGTAGAGGATATCAAACGCCAGCTGGAATATCGTGAAAAAAACAAAAAAGCGGTAATGGACTTTTGTATAACCCGTCAGATCAATACCAGAAATTACAATGTTTTTATTGATGATAATAAGGGGAATTTTACTGTTGCGCGGAAACTGGATGTTAATGAAAACCCGGACATAGTTCCTTTATCAGCCATTGTACAGTGCAGGGTTGATGTAGACCAACAGCAGCAAGAGGAAACATATACAAAGGATGGAGAAACTGTAAGTTATCAGCCACCGGTATATAAATATGAATTTGATTATACTATGCGTATTAAAGTGAGAACCCAGTGGTTTGATGATATGGATTTTCGCTTGAATACTTTCTCTATAAGCAGTGATAACAGAAGGGAATTGATGGAAGTGGAGCAGACCGCATATCAGATTATTGCGGCACTGACACCAAATGCAGCGGGAATGCAGCCCGGAATGCCAGGAATGAACATGAATGGAGGGATGCAGCCCGGAATGCCGGGAATGAACATGAACGGAGGAATGCAGCCTGGGATGCCAGGAATGAACATGAACGGAGGGATGCAGTCTGGGATGCCCGGGATGAACATGAATGTGGGAATGCAGCCCGGGATGCCCGGAATGAATATGAACGGAGGGATGCAGTCTGGGATGCCGGGAATGAACATGAACGGAGGAATGCAGCCCGGAATGTCCGGAATGAACATGAACGGAGGAATGCAGCAGACGGGAATGTCAGAAACGAACATGACCGGAGGAATGCAACAGAATAACAGTTCGTGGAAATGCCAGTGTGGTGCAGAGAATACCGGAAAGTTTTGTGAATACTGTGGTCAGCCAAGACCGTTTTAAGTAATGATTAAACAGAGTGGACATAATTGTTCACTCTGTTTGTGATAAAAAGCTCTGAAAATAGATGATTTCTCTAAAAACTATATGATAAAATGGTGCTTTATAGTATAATTATTACAAAAATGGATTAGAGCGTATTTGAAAAATCATTCCTGCAAATTGTGACGCACATCTTGCGTAAAGCATTTTTCAAACCCGCTCCGGTAAGAGAGGAACTTTCATGACATACAGTAAAAAGAGGACTCTGTCATATGGAGTGATTCTGATAAGTGTGTTGCTGGCTTATTTCTGCAGGCAGGTGAGAACGGAAAATGTTTTTATGAGAAATCTGGCAGATCAGTGTCGTAGCTGTATTTATCTGGGAATGTACTGTGCCTGGGTGATTTATCTGAGAAGACATGTAGTACATAAAAAAACGCGCAGATGCCTGACTGCAATTGGCTGTCTGATGGTATTCTGGTTCTTTGTGCGGACAGTAAAATTTCATATTTTTCATGATCCTCTTGGAGAACATATCTGCTGGTATCTATATTATATTCCCATGATTCTGATTCCGGTTCTGGGTTTGGCAGCAGCAATGTTTTTGGGCGAAAAGGAGGAAGAGAAAACGATCAGAAAGATTATAATTTTGCTGACCGTTGCAGCGATATTGATCGTAAGTGTTTTTACAAATGATTTGCATCAGCTGGTATTTCGTTTTTCCAAACAGCCCCCATTTTCGGATAAAGATTACAGCTATGGTATTGTTTTTATGGTGATTCAGGGATGGATCTTGATCTGTCTGACAGGGATGGAAATCATTCTGATCAGAAAAAGCAGAATTCCGGGAAAGAAACAGTTCTGGCTGCCGGTGATTCCGGGAATATTGCTTCTGGGGTGGAATATCGGAAATATACTCCGCCTGCCTTTCATCAAAATCATTGCAGGGGATATGACGGCAGTGTGCTGTCTTTTAATGGCGGCAATTTTTCAGGGTTGTATATTATGTGGATTGATACAGACCAATAATCGATATTTTGAATTATTCCAGACTTCCGGAGGACTGGATGCAGAGATTACAGATCATTCTTTTCAGCGCTATTATCATTCCGGTGATTTTCCCGAGCTGTCGCCTGAACTGCGTAGAATCATAATAGACAGATCATCAGTACAGGAACAGGGAATCCGGATCAACCATATTCCTATAAGGGGAGGACATTTGTTTTGGTCAGAGGATATTTCGGTACTGTTGGATCAGTATCAGGATATTCGGGAACAGCAGGAGGAACTGACTGCCAGAAACCGTCTGTTACAGAAAGCTTATCAGAAAGAGGCTGAGCGGAGAAAAACAGAAGAACAGAACCGTCTGTTAAATATGATACAGAATCAGACTGCCGGTCAGCTGGAATTGCTGTCACAGTTTATGGATGAGCTGGAACGGACAGAATCAAGGGAACAATATGATTGGATTCTCGGTAAAATTGTAGTTGTTGGTACGTATTTGAAGCGGAAAAAGAATCTGGTGCTGACACAATATGCATCAGATGGAAATTTGCTTACAATGGAAGATCTCAGACAAAGCCTGGCAGAATCCTGTGACAGCTTAAAATTATGCAGGATCCGGGCTGCTTACTACGTGGAAAATGTGGATGTGTGGCTGAATGCAGATGATATACTAAAATGCTATGA